>CETB01003085.1_pt1 | contig 13769 bp, 8 predicted proteins | sample 356381 | NCBI WGS metagenome assembly CETB01 (sample SAMEA2622545, study PRJEB7988) | marine metagenome | biome: marine biome (ENVO:00000447); feature: deep chlorophyll maximum layer (ENVO:xxxxxxxx); material: "saline water (ENVO:00002010), including plankton (ENVO:xxxxxxxx)" | depth 155 m | reverse complement strand
ATCGCAACTCCTACAGCTGAAGGAATAAAAGCTTTTATTGATTCAGCCTCCAGATTGTTAATTGGCGAGGAGATTTTTCAAAACCAAAGGATAATTAAAAAATGTTATCATTCGCTTTTTCAAGCACACGGAACATGCAGTGCTCCTAGATTTGGTGCTCAAATTCTTTCCGGACTAGAAATGGCATTGTGGGACCTTTGTGGAAAAATTGTTGAGAGACCTTTAAATGAACTGCTGGGTGGAAAGTGTAGAGACAAAATTGATTATTTTGGATTTATACAAGGAAATACACCTGATGAGTTAGCAATTGATGCAAAGAAACTTTCAAAAAATGGACATAAAGTTATTTATGGAAAAATAGGTCGTGATGAATCAACAGATGTTCAAATTGTGAAAAAAGTTCGTGAAGCTGTCGGAAAAGAAACCCGCCTTCGTTTTGACCCAAATGAGGCCTGGGACATAGTAACTGCAAAACGAATGATAGAAAAATTGATAGAATTTTCAATAGAGATGATTGAACAGCCTTGTAATCATATGAATTTAAATGTTTTAAAACAGATAAAGAATCTAAATAAAGTTTCAATTGGAGTTGACCAGAGTATATTTAATTTGAATGATCTTTTTCAAATCGCATTGTTAAATGCTGCTGATCTCGTTGTTTTAGGACTTCATGAAACTGGTGGAGTAGGCGGATTAAAAAAAGCTGCTGCGGTCGCTGAATCGGCAGGTTTAAATATTTGCATCCATGGATTACATGAGACAGGTATAACAACTTGTGCAGCAAATCAAGTTGCTGCAACAATACCAAATCTTGATGATGGGAACCAATTTATGAATCACTTAATTGAATCAGATATAATAAGCTCTCCTGATTTATCACTAGTAAGTGGTGCGCTACCTGTTTTAGATGGCCCTGGATTAGGATTTGAAATCGACTTTGAAGCAGTACAAGAAGCTAAGGAAAAATACAAAATTAAAAATAATCAAAAGAAAATTTCAATGAATTAGTATTTTTCAAAATTTAAACCTCCTTGAATCAAAAGGCTTGATATCTATCGATGTTGTACCACCAGATACTAACTCAGCAATTATTTTACCAGTTACCGCAGCGACGGTTAAACCTATATGACCATGTCCAAATGCAAAATACCCGTTTTCATATATTGGTGATTCCCCTATTACTGGAAGTGAATCTGGCATGGAAGGTCGATGTCCCATCCAATATGACGCGCCTGCGATATTTAAAGATGGGAAAAGTCTTAGTGCATGTTTTATCATTAATGAATACCTACTTTTTTTCTCTGGGGCTTCTATTGAGGCGAGTTCAACAGTTCCAGCTAAACGTATACTATCTCCCATTGGAGTTGCACAAAATCTTAGATCTCCTGAAATAACAGGATGGGAAATATTTATTCCAGGATTAGGTAATGAGACTGAATAACCTCTCTCAGTTTCCAAAGGGACATTTGCCCCTAGCTGATAAGCAAGTTTTTTTGACCATGCTCCAGCACATACTACGACAGCATCTGTGGAAATTTCATCCTGATCTGTAACAACTGATTTTACAATTTTTTTTTCAGTTTTAAAACTTTTTACTTGTTGAAGATAGTGCTTGCCACCTTGTTTTTTAAAATTTTCAAATAGCTTAATTGCAAACATATAAGGATCTGTAATATGAGATACATTTTCATAAAATATAGCATGCTTCACAATACTATCTATATCAGGTAAAATTCTCTTTATTTTGTCCTGATTATAGATTTCATATTTAACTCCTAGGCTTTCTTTTAGCGAAAGTTCAGGCTTAATTTTTTTTAGAGAATCATCACTAGTTAGGGCAATTAACAATCCTTTCTTTTTTATCAAATTTCTACAATTAGCATCATAAACTAAAGGTTCATATGCAGTGTAAGTATCTCTTAATAATTCAGATAAATTCTTTGAATATTCCATGAACTTTTTAGGTCTTCCAGCTACAACAAAACGAAAAAGCCATGGAATAAGTTGAGGTAAGTAAGAATAACTTATAACCAGTGAAGAATTGGGATCAAGAAGCATTCCTGGAACTTGTTTTAAAACGGCTGGAGACGACACCGGAGTAACATGCGAAGCTGCAATAAGTCCCGCATTACCAGAGGAAGCTTTACTAGCAGGGCCATTCGGGTCTATTAGTGAAACACTCCATTTTTTTTTCATTAAGTGCAGTGCTGTGCATATTCCTACTATTCCAGAACCTATTACACATATATGATTATTTAGTTTTTTTACCATAACTATTAACGTTGTGAAGTTTTTTAAAATTGTTTAGTATAGTCTTTCTTTCAAAAATAATATTAATATATCAATGAAAAATACTCAAATCGGTGTTGATATTGGGGGGACTTTTACAGATATTGTTGTTTCACATAATTCATATATAAGTAAAATTAAAGTTCTCTCAACTCCATCAGAATATTCTAAAGGTGTCATGATAGGCCTTTCCGAGGCTATAAAAAGGTTAAAAATCTCTCCCGACAATATTTCTGAAATTGTACATGCAACAACGTTAGCTACAAATGCAATCCTTGAAAATAATGGGGCAAATTGTTGTCTAATTACTACAAAAGGTTTCCGTGATGTTTTAGACATAGGCAGACTTAGGATTCCAACACTATATGATCCCTTTTATGATAAACGTAAGTTACTAATCCCTAGGCATAAAACTTTAGAAATTCAAGAAAGAATTGGGAGTAAGGGAGAAATAATTGAACCTTTTTCGATTGATTCAATAAAAAAAACTATTGACTTTTTAGATAAACATCATATCGATTCAGTTGCTGTTTGCCTCATTAATAGCTATAGAAACCCTGCTCATGAAGATGAAATTGCAAAGGAATTAAGAGTAAATTTACCAAATATTGATATTTCACTCTCATCAAAAATTCTACCACACATTGGTGAATATGAAAGAATGTCTTCAACTGTAATTGATGCCTACATCAAGCCAATAGTTAGAAATTACCTGCGCAATCTTAAGAAAAAAATCACCTCCCAAAAAATTGAGGCACCAATATATATTATGAAATGCAGCGGAGGATTAACTACTTTAGATCATGCTGAGCAAATACCCATTAACATGATTGAATCAGGCCCTGCTGCCGGGGTTTTGGCTGCTAGCCATTTTTTAAATAAGTTTAATTACCAAAATTTAATTACTTTTGATATGGGTGGAACAACAGCAAAGGCATCCATTATTGAAAATGGGAAAATACTTCGAACTAGAGACTATGAAGTCGGAGGACAAATTTCTGCCACAAGTCGTTTAACAGGTGGAGGAGGTTACCCCATTAATATTCCAGTGATTGATATTGCAGAGGTTGGTGCTGGAGGTGGAAGCATTGGGTGGATTGACACTGGGAAAGGAATCCGAGTTGGGCCAAAAAGCGCTGGGGCACAACCGGGACCTGCTTGTTACGGATTAGGAGGGAAGGAACCTACTGTTACTGATGCGAACGTCGTTCTTGGATACTTAAACCCTGAAGGAATCGCGGGTGGAGAAATTTCAGTAAGTCATTCATTGGCAGAAAAAGCTATATTAGATAATTTATCAAAGCCTCTAAAACTAAATTTGGAATCAACAGCGTTTGGGATACACTTAATTGCAAACTCACAAATGATGGGTGCAATAAGGTCAGTAACAACGCAAAGGGGGAGAGATGTCCGAGATTTTACTTTAATTGCATTTGGTGGCAGTGGACCAGTGCATGCTTCAAGTCTTGCTAAAGAAATGGGTATCCCAAATGTCGTAGTTCCTAATTTTCCTGGAGTTTTTTCAGCATTTGGTTTAACAAAAACTGATATAACACTAGAAAAAAACAAAATATTTTATGAAGACATTGACTGTATAAAACATAATTTTCTTTTAGATTCAATAAAATTTTTAAAAGATGAATTATTGAATATGTTAACTGTCAATGAAAAAAACCTTAAAAAATTTACATATGAATTAGAAGCAGATTTGCACTATTTAGGGCAAAGACATGATTTGACAATAAAAATTCCGCAAAAGAAATTAAATAAGAATTGTATTAATCAAATAAAAGAAGTTTTTAGTCATGAATACGAAAACACATATGGACAAAAAGTAGAAAATGAAAAAGTAATTTTAGTTGAAATCAGGGTTATACTTAAAAAACTAAGACATGACATAAACCAAAACAGAATATTGTGGGAACAATACGTTTATGCAGAAAAAAACAAGGGTGATAGGAAATGTTTCTTTGGCAAAAAAAATTTTGTAGATACACCAGTTATAGAAAGATCAGAACTCAGAAAGACAAAAACTAAAGGGCCATTATTAATTGAAGAATATGATTCAGTAACTGTTGTGCCTCCAAATTGTAAAGTCAGCTTAGATTCGGAAGATAACATTCACATTAATATTACTTAATAAATTATCGATGCCAAATAATAAACTTAGTGAAAAAAAATTAGCTTTATTTTCTAAAAATATTGATCCAATTAAATTCGAATTGATAAGGAATAGCCTGTTTTTTCTTGTTAACGAAATGGCACTATCTCTAGTAAGATCATCTTATTCAGGGATACTTCGAGATAATATGGACTTTTCTACTGGCATTGCAGATAGGTCTGGAGAAATGGTTGCACAGGGACTTTCGTTACCACTGCAGTTTGGACCAATGCCTGACGCAATTGCAGCTGTATGTAAACGTTGGGACAAAAATATGAACAAAGGTGATGTTTTTATTTTAAATGATCCATTCGAAGGAGGTACACATTTACCAGATGTATTTTTTATAAAACCTTTATTTATAAACAAAAAGTTGTTCTGTTTTGTTTGCGTTTGCGGTCATCAAATCGATGTGGGTGGAAGAGTTGCAGGATCAAATGCAAGTGATTCCAGAGAAATATTTGCTGAAGGTATTAGAATTCCACCACTAAAATTAATTGATGCTGGTAAACAAAATGAGACATTGTTTTCAATAATTGAAAAAAACGTACGCTTACCTGTCAACCTATTCGGGGATTTCCGTGCTCATATTGCAGCATTAAAAACCGGTGAGAATGGAATTTATGAATTAATTAAAAAATATACAACAAAAGAATTAAAAAAATATTTTAAAGAGTTATTGGATAATGCTGAAAGAATCACGAGGAATGCGATATCAAAGATTCCAAATGGAGTATACAAGTTTACAGATTATATTGATTGCGATGGAGTTGAGTTAAATAAAGTTCCAATAAAAGTTGAGGTGCAAATAAGAGGTGATTCTGTAATTGTGGATACTTCAGGAAGTTCAACACAGGTACAAGGTGCAATAAATTCTACTTACAGTATGACAAAAGCTGTTTCATATTTTGCCATTAGATCAATAATTGAGGACGACATGCCAAATAATGGCGGTTTTTTCAGACCTATAAAAGTTATTGCTGAAGAAGGTAGTATCATGAAAAGTATTTTGCCAGCAGCTTCAGGGGCGAGAGGTGTAACACTATTAAGGCTTGGTGATGCTGTTTTAGGTGCACTTTCAAAAGCGGTTCCAAAAAGAGTGATGGCTGCTAATGAAGGTGGCCCAACTTTATATAGTTTTGGTGGATACGATAGCACGAAAAATCCTTTTATTTTTGTGGAAATTTTTGGTGGTTCATGGGGAGGACGGCCAAACAAGGATGGAATTGACGGAATTGGACATCCACTGTGTAACCAAAGAAATATACCAGTAGAATATATTGAAATGGAATATCCATTAAGAATCAATGGATATGGATATGTCCCCAATTCAGGTGGTGCTGGACAATACAGAGGAGGTCTGGCTCTTTTCCGAGAATTCAAATATATTGGAGATACTCCTTGCCAACTCCAAATCAGATCCGATAGATCATATACACCTCCATATGGCCTTCAGAAAGGAGAAAACGGAAGTTTATCAAAAAATATTCTAAATCCTGGTACAAATAAAGAAAAAGTGTTGCCTCCGATGGTTACATTTATATTAAACCCAGATGAAGTTGTAAGATTTATCATTCCAGGTGCAGGCGGATGGGGAAACCCAGAAAAACGAAATTTAGAAAACCTTCTTTATGATATAAAAAATGGGTATTTAACAGAAAGATATGCAAGAAAGAAATATAAAGATGTGTTGCTTAATTCAAATACAAAATATTAATATTTAATTATTTCAAATTATTACCATGAAAGAAAAATATGACGCATTAATCATAGGAGGTGGAATTACTGGTGCCAGTACAGCATACCATTTAAAAAAATTTGGTTTGAAGGACGTAATTTTATTGGAAAGACATGGGCCTGCTTCAGGGGGAACAGGTAAAAGCGCTGCTATAGTAAGACAGCATTATTCAACAGAATTAATGGCCCGACTTGCTTTAGATAGCGTAATTTCCTTTGAAAACATGCAAAAAGAACTGGGAATTGAGGATGCATTTTTTAAGACAGGCTATATTATGCTTGTTCCTGAAGAATTGATGGAAAAAGCAGCAATAAATTTAGAAATGCAGAAGAATGTAGGGATTGAAACAGACTGGTTGCCAAAATCTCAATGGGGAAAATTTGTTCCTTGGCTAAATACTAAAAATGTTTCCGGAGTAATATACGAACCAAAAGGAGGCCGGGCTGATCCAATTCGAGTAACTGAAGGATATTTAAACAAATTTGCAGAATTAGGAGGTCAATTAAAGACAAAAACTTTCTGCAGAGAGATAATTAAAGAATCTGAAAGAGTAACTGGAGTTGTTGTGGATGAAGGTAATATTTATTCAGATGTTGTTATAAATGCAGCAGGACCTTGGTCTAAACCTTTAGCTGAACAAGCAGGTATGGAATTGCCATTAAAATCTTTTCGTGAGCAAGATACAATTTGGGAATCAAGAATTAGCGGTGATTTACCAAATCTTTCAATTTCCAATGCCGTCGATTCTATTTATTTTGTACCTCAAGGAAATAAAAGGTTCTTAATTGGAAAGGGATTCCCAAAAAATTATTTTGAAGTAGATCCTTACAACTACAAACTAACTGCTGATGATGAATTTATATCAAATATTAAAAAAATTGTAGAAGAAAGATTCCCAATTCTTAAGGATATGAAATTAATTAATTCCTATGCAGCGCTTTATGATGTTACTCCGGATTGGTACCCTTTCGTTGGCAAAAGGAATAGCATAAATGGATATTTTGATGCAAATGGAGGTAGTGGTCATGGATTTAAAATTGGACCTGCAATCGGCTGTGAACTTGCTAAATGGATAATTAATGGGAAACCAGAAAGAGATTTTGAAAGACTTTCACATGATAGAATCGAAAAGAAAGAGTTGTTTGAAGGAGCCTATGGTGGGAACAGAGGCTAGATAAATTGTTTGCGATATGAATATTTATGAAATCATTCTTGTTTGTATTTTCCCAAAGCCTTCCTATCTAATTCGACTCCCAATCCGGGTTTATCAGGGGGTTTTACACCCCCTTCTCTTACCAACCAAGTGTCACCAAGAATCAGATCATCTTCTACCCAATTAATAAGTGCCTGACTCGGCCGATCAATTTCAACTCTATTTATTCCAATGTGGCACATTGCAGCCCATCCAATTCCTAGTTCCCATCTTGCACGTAGCCAGAAACGTTTTTTGAGAGCAGTAACGCTTGAAATAAAGCTGTTCAAATTACTTATTCCTCCTAAAAGTGAAGGATCACTAACAACAGAATCTATAGATGGTTGGGAACTCAACGCGTCCAAATCTATACAGTGAGTTGATACTGGTACACCAGTGATTTCCTTTAATTTTGCTATAGCACCTAGACCAGCGACTGGCTCCTCAATATTACACAAATTGCAATCTTTTGTACCTTCCAAAAATCTTTTTGCTTGATCAAATGAAAACCCCATATTCGCATCCACAGCAATCTCAATATCTGGTCCTAAAGAATTTCTAATTTCCTTAACGACTTGAATTTCGCAAGAAGTTGAATGAAGTCCAACCTTAAACTCAAACAAACCCGAACCAGTTTCCTTAACTGAAGTTGCAGCAATTTCTGCCATTTTTTGGGCAATTTTTTGATCAGATAATCCTTCATCTGGATCCACAGTATAGGCATAAGCTCCAAAGAGTGCCCTTTCTCTTGCAGCTCCACCTAAAAGATTAAATATAGTTTGCCCAGTTTCTTTCCCAATTATGTCCCATAAGGCTATTTCCAAACCAGCAAAGGCGTTTAACTCTAATGGATATTCAGGATAGCCATAATCAAAAGGGGATTTTGCCAAACACAAATGTTTTAAATTATGAAAATCATAAACAGACTGACCTTTTAGTAGTGGAGAAAATTTTTCATTAATTATTTTTGCGCAAAAATCTCCTCTTGCTTCACCTAATCCAAGTATCCCGTTACCAGTCTCTACTTCAACTATAGTAGATAACATATGTGTCATTTTTCTTTTAGCAAATGCAGCAATACGAGTTACTGGAACTCGGACTAAATGAGCCTTAACCGACTTAATTTTCATTTATTTTTATTTCTGCCAATTTTGCTACTAAACTTTTTTCGTAAAACTTTTGTAAGTTTTTTATCAACGGTAAATTTATTGTTTTTATTTTTTTTAAAAACTACTCCATAGTCTTTTTTAGCATTCTCAATATCAATCTTTTCTTCAATAAGGTCTTTTAGAACTAAATCTTCTTCTCTTTCAAATGGATTACCAAAACCTCCACCACCTGACATCTCATGGCGAAAGATATCCCCTTTATTTAATTTTTCAACCTCAGTCATCAAAACAGGGAGGATTCTCCTATCAGTTTTAGGATTAATTATGTTGTAAGATTTTGAACCTGGTTTTCCTCCAAACAAGCCATGAGGAGGAAATTTCCTTTTGTCAGATCTTACGTTTAAATTAGCTGAATCTGACAAAATTTCATACTCTCTTAACAATCCCAATCCCCCTCGAAATTTACCTGCTCCACCTGTGTTTTTAATAAAACCGTATTTGTTTATTCTAATTGGGTATTTACTTTCTATCATTTCAATAGACACATTAGACTGATTTGCTCCCATATGTGGAACACCAGATTGTCCATCATGTTTTGAAGTACCACCCCAAGTTCCCATAAATGTCTCACAGAAAACAAATGGTTTTTCGTCTTCATATCCAGAAATTGTGGGTAGTGTTGATCCACCAGCAGTATCAGCAGTAACTCTATCTGGAAGGGCTTGCGAAAGAGCTCCAAACAAACAGTCAATAATTCGATAACCAGTAACTCCTCGTGCTCCGCATGGAGCAGGGAACTTAGGATTTACTAATGAACCGTACGGTGCTTTTACTTCTATAGGTACTGTAAAACCATGACAATTTGGAATGTCAGATTCCATCACAGATCTTAATGCAGCATATGCAGCTGCTTTGGTAAATGGGAAAGAAGGGTTTATCCCTGCCGCCACTTGTTGCGATGTCCCATCAAAATCAACTGTAATTGAGTTGTCTGCTATAATAATCTTAGTATTAATATTTATAGTTTCTGGGTTTTCACCTAAACCATCAATTTGATCAGTAAAACTATATTCACCGTTCGGAAATTCTGAAATTTCTGCTCTTGTAATTTGTTCTGCATAATCCTGAATTTGTAGTCCATAACTTAAAATTTGTTTAACTCCATATCTTTCAAAAAGTTCGCACATTCCTTCTTCACCACTTTTGCATGATGCAATTTGTGCTTGGAGATCTCCAAGTACTTCTTCAGGTGTTCGGACATTAAGAGAAATCATATCCCAAACAGCTTTATTTGGTATTCCCCTTTCACTAAATTTAATTATAGGTATCCTAAGCCCCTCTTGAAATATTTCCTCCCCTCCAATTGCATTGCTACCCGCAACAATTCCACCAACATCTGAATGATGTGCTATTGTAACTGCCCATCCCGCAATAGCTTTTTTAAAATATATTGGCATCGCAATATATATGTCTGGTAAATGTTGTCCTGCACTTGCGTATGGGTCATTAAAAATAAATATATCATTAGGAAAAATGTTTTTTGTGTATTGTTTCAATAAAGCTTTCATAGCATCAAAAAAACTTCCCATATGCATCGGTGTGCATACACCTTGAGCTAGCGTCAAACCATCGGGATCACAAATTGCGGTTGAAAAATCTAGAGAGTCTCTAACAATCCCGGAATAAGCCGTTCTCATTAAAGTTATAGCCATATCATCTGCTATAGTATCAAAACAATTTTTAATAATTTCTCTTTGAAAAGAATCAGTTTCGGTAGATAATTTTGTAAATTTTTTTTTCATTAAAAATTATATATATTTAATATTTGATTTCAATAACAACGTTAAAGTATTTATCCATTGTCACTTTGCAGCCAGGAGGAACAACTGCTGTACCTTCATATTCTTCAATAATTATTGGCCCTTCCAAAGGTTTTCTACTTAAAAAACTCCTATTGACTACTCGTGCTTCTTTAGTCCCAATTGAAGGACCAAAATAAACTTTTCGTTTTGTTTGGTTTTTTATATTTTTTGCAAAAGTAGGTTTTGGCAAAAGTACCTTTCGGGGTATTCTTTTACCAATCATTCGAAGATTAACAATTTGAACAGGGTACTCACCTGAAAAAGAATGTCCATATCTTCTCGTGTGCTCTTCTAAAAATGAATTTGTTAAAGTTTCATGGATTCTTGATTTTGGCTCATTCGACGGATAATCAATTGTTAATTCAAAAGCTTGTCCTAAAAAACGAGCATCTAATTTTTTTTCAAAAACTATTTTTTCCTTTTCACCTCCAATCATCTTAATTATATTTTTCTCTAATAAATTGTATCTTTCATCTAGTAAATCCATGGGAATTTCAGAGACCAAGTGGAGAAAAGGAAGAGTCTCATTTACCATCAAATTAGACCAAACCAGCCCTAAAGCACTATAAACTCCAGCAGCAAGAGGAAGGATCACTTTTTCAATTTGAAGTGTCCTTGCAAGTTCAACTGCATGAACTCCTCCACTACCACCAAAAGCAAGCAAAGAAAAATCTCTAGGATCTCGACCTCTAAGCGTAGTCACTGCCTTAACAGCACGCATCATATTTGCATTTGCAACTTGATGAATACCGTAAGAAGAAGCCAATAAGTTGAGCGATAAGGGCTTAGAAATGTGCTTCTCAATTGCATTTTTAGAAAGTTCAGCATTTATTGGGACTGTACCCCCTGCAAGTGCATTTGGATTTAAATATCCCAAAATAACATTTGCATCAGTCACAGTCGGATATTCATTACCAAACCCGTAACATACTGGTCCAGGTTTGGCACCAGCACTTTCAGGTCCAATTTTTAAAGAACCGGCCTTATCAAGCCAAGCTATGCTTCCTCCACCGGCGCCAACTTCAGAAATGTCAATCACCGGGAGTTTTAGAGCATAGCCACCGCCACCGCCTAAGGCACTTTTTGAAGACATCCCTCCGCCTACCTCGTATTCCTCTGCAAAAGATAAATTGCTTTTTTCAATCAAAGATGCTTTTGCCGTAGTACCACCCATATCTAAAGTTATCAGGTCCTCATAACCCGTTTGTTTAGACATAAATTGCGCCCCAATGACTCCTGCAGCAGGACCACATTCTATGATTTGTGCTGGTTTTTTTACAACCGAATCTGAATCTAAAATTCCTCCACTTGACTGCATTACCATTAATCTGCTATTTCGAAAACCTGAAGATTTTGTTTGATCAACCAGTGATTGTATATATTTTTTTACTGGTGGCCCTACGTAAGAATTAATTACTGTTGTGGAAGTCCTTTCATATTCTTTCATTTGTGGTAAAACTTCCGCAGAAATTGAGATATATGCATTTGGTAAGAACTTTCTAAGTATTTCTCCTGTCTTCATCTCATGATAAGAGTTTGCAAAAGAATTCAAATAACTGACGGCGACAGCCTCAACCTTTAATTCCTTTAATTTTTTAGCACATTTTATAACTTCTTCTTCAAATAGTGGAACCACAATTTCTCCATCAAAAGCAACCCGCTCCAGAATTTCAAATCTAAGATTTCTTGGAACCAATGGTATAGGTTTTTCATATAATGGTTTATATAATTCAGGGACTCTTACCCTTTGTATTTCTAAAATATCCCTAAAATTTCTTGTGGTTAGTAAGGCAGTTTTTGCACCGTTCATCTGCAAAATTGTATTTGTTGCAACTGTACAACCATGCAACAATTCATGTAATTCTTGATAATTAGCATTAAGTTCTGAAAAGAGAATTTGCATTCCTTCAGTGACTGCATCAGCATAATTTTCTGGGGTAGAAGGAATTTTTTTAGTAACTAGCTCACCAGAGTCAGTTATTAGAGCAATATCCGTAAAAGTTCCTCCAATATCAGCTGCAATTCTTTTTATACGACTTTTCTTTCCCATTGTTTTATCCATATTATTAAGGCCTAGGACCAAAAACCAAATCCGGTAACCAAAGGGTTAAAGTCGGGAATGCAGTGACCACCGCTAAACCAAATAAAAGGGGAATTAAAAATGGCATTGTTGCTTTTAATACCAGTTCTGGAGATGTGTTTGCTACTCTTGCAGCAACGAATAAACCAATACCCATTGGTGGGGTTATTATTCCAATAATTAGATTATAACAAATAATTACACCAAAATGGACTTGATCAATCCCAAATGGTGCTAATATTGGTAAGAGTATTGGTGAAAGAATCAAAATAGCAGGAAGTGTCTCAAGGAACATACCTACTAGAATGAGAAAAACATTAATTATCAATAATGCAAGCAGGGGATGTTCAATATATAATGAAATCGCCTCAGCCGCTTCATGAGGGAGACGCTCCATTGTGATTATCCATCCCATAACTATTGATACTGCCACTATATACATGATTATTGCAGTTGTTTGCATTGACTCAACAATACATTTCAAAAGCTTTTTCCAAGTTAAATCTCTATAAATTATTCCAACAAATAAAGCATATGTTGCAGCTATAACACCTACTTCAGTAGGAGTGCTGACACCTAAAACTAAAGCTCCAATAATTAATACTGGAGAAAACAATGCTATGGCCCCGCCCTTAAAAGATGACCAAACATCTGATACAACAAATGGTTCCGGCTGCCCCCAGCTTGTTTTCTTAAATCTTACCCATAGTGATATCCAAACCATAGTTATGAGTCCAATCGTGAACCCTGGTATAATTCCACCTAGAAACAATCTCCCTATAGAAGTATCTGTTGCTAGTCCATAGACAATCAATACGATACTAGGTGGAATAATGGGGCCTATTGTACATGAAGCTAATGTAACTGCTGCAGCAATATTGAGCGGGTAACCACCTTTACGCATTGCACGCATTTCAACTGTACCCAGTCCCGCAAGGTCTGCCAATGCAGCTCCTGACATACCCGCGAAAATCATACTCGCTGCAACATTAACCTGAGCTAATCCACCCCTAATTGGACTGAACAAAGCTTTTGCAAAGGCAAATATCCTTTCTGTCACTCCTCCTGCATTCATAATATTGCCTGCTAAAACAAAGAAGGGCACAGCTAAAAGAGTAAAAGTGTCTAAGCCGTCAATCATCATTCTAGGGATAACGCTAAGTGGGAAATCGCCTATAATTAAAGCAATAACTGTAGAAATACCTATAGAAATACTCACCGGTACTCTAAGGGCTATCAATGAAACTAAAACAAAAAGAAGTATTGTAGTAATCATTTAATTTAATTCAAAAGTATCAATGATTCAATTTCTGAAATGCTCTTATTTTTGTCATTTTG
>CETB01034723.1_pt1 | contig 13804 bp, 11 predicted proteins | sample 356381 | NCBI WGS metagenome assembly CETB01 (sample SAMEA2622545, study PRJEB7988) | marine metagenome | biome: marine biome (ENVO:00000447); feature: deep chlorophyll maximum layer (ENVO:xxxxxxxx); material: "saline water (ENVO:00002010), including plankton (ENVO:xxxxxxxx)" | depth 155 m | reverse complement strand
GAGCCACCTATGGTGGTGGAGGAGGTGGTGGAGGATCTCAGTTCTCATCACCACCTTATCATGCTTATAATGGTGCTGATGGTGGTCATGGTGCTGTAAGAATTATCTGGGGTTCTGGTAGAGAATTTCCAAATACAAACACTGGAGATATATAAGATATGGCAATACAACAAGCATTAATGGTACTAGGAGTAGTACCACCTGGATATGAAACATATGAATCTCCAGGAGATTTTAATTTTATAGTTCCGCCTGGTCAGACAGAACTTTCCATCATGGCTATTGGTGCTGGTGGTGGAGGGCAGAGAGATACTGGAGTAGCTGGTGGTGGCGGTGGTGGATTAGTTTGGAGTGATAATGTTTCGGTATCTCCTGGAGAAGTACTTTCTATTCGTGTAGGTACTGCTGGAACTGGTGAATCTTCTACAGGTATTGCTCATACTGGTGGGGATAGTTATGTAAGAAGACAGACTGGAGAATATATTTTAACATCTTACGGGGGAAGTAGTGGTATTGGTAATACTGCTTTTGGTGGTATTGGTGTTTATAATTTTGGTAATGGTAAAATAATTCAGGGTGGTAATTCAAATACTTCAAATTCTGCACATAGTACTACAGGACAAGTATATAAATCTTCACCTCGTGCTGGAGAATTTAGTATTGTTGGTCTTACTACAGGTGATGGTGGTGGTGGATCTTCCGTAATTCCAAATCAAACTGGTGCTAATGGTGTTAATGGTGTTAGTGGTGTTGGTGGAACTGGTGGACTATCTGGTGGAGGTGGTGGATGTTCATTAAATCCAGTAGGTTATGTTTTTTATCCTGGAACTGGTAATGATTATATCGATTTAAAACCTGGTGCTGGAAGTAATGATACAAAAATAGTTTTTGATCCTCCTCTAACAAATATTAGTGTCGTTAATATAGGTGGTGATTTTCAATCTGAGATTGGATATAATTTAGGTTCTGGTGGTAGTCCTGCTGCTGGATGGTGGAATTGGCCAAATGCAAATGGAACATTATCAGGAACCACACTTTATAATGGACCAGAGATAACAATTAGTAATATTGCTTTTAGAACTAGTCAAGCTGGTTATGCGAAACTTACATACCTTAGTGTAATCAGTACAGCAAGTGGAACTAGTAATTATCCAGGACAAACTTTGGAATATAAACTTGATGGGACTGGAGTGTTACAAACTGTTTTTGGGCAAACAAAACTACCGACTGTTGTTAGACAAGATGTTACAACTGGTAATGATACAAGTATAGGTACTGGTGAGGTTGGTGGTGATGGTGGTGATGGTGGAGTTGCTATTGCTTGGGGAACTCCTTATTTGATAGGTGGTGGATTCCCTTTACTTGATGGTAAGAAAAGTACCTTCTTTAGAGGTAATACTACTAATGATTATTTTGATTATACTCCAGGAATATCTAATAACTTTACGATGGGTACTGGTAATTTTACTGTTGAATTTTGGTTTAAGTCTTCACCATCTACTCAAGTTCCATTTGCTGTTTTTGTTGAGGGATATGAGGCAAGTCCTTTACTATCTCAAGTTTGGGCTATTCAGGCAGATTCTACTGGTGGTAAATTGGTATGGATCGAAAGTGGTAGCATTAAATTCACAACAACAGTTAATGCTTTAGATCAGGGTGTATGGGTACATCATGCTTTTGTTAAAAATAATAATAGTAATTCAGTTACTTATTTTAAAAATGGAATAAGTAGAGGAACTTATACTACAAGTATGAATGATACTGATACCACTACTGTAAGAGTTGGAAATTGGTCCAATGTTACTAACTATAATATTCATGGATATATGTCTAACCTTCGTATTTTAAAAGGTGTTGCTCGTTATACTAATAACTTCACACCTTCAGAACAACCTTTATCTGAGATTACAGGTACAGTATTGTTAGATCATAATTCATCAGTTCTTAATACAGCATATTGGGGAACTGGTAATTTAGGTGTTAGTGGAACAGTGGTACAAAATGATGCTCCAGTTGCTTCTACTGATAACCCTTTTAATTAATTGTGATAAATAAGTAAAAAGTAGTTAATAGATGGCAAGAAACAGGGAATTTTCTCAACTTGGTTCGTTTGTAGTTGTTGATGACAACACTGGTAGTATTGCTATTACCACTTCATCAACACCTTATGTTGGTATTGGAACAACAAATCCATTATATAAACTCGATGTAAGAGGAGATGTTTATGTAGGTGGTGGATTAACTGTTGCACAAGATATTGATTTTCGTGGAAATCTTTATCAGGATGGTGTTCAATTTAATCCTGGTGGTGGTATTGGTATTGGATCAACAGGACTTAATCCACATTCAGGTATAATTGATCCAAGAATTGGTGTAGGTTATACTGATATTAATTTTGTTGGTGCTGGACTTAGTCTTACTGGGTATGGTACTACTCTTGTTGTTGATTTTAACAACCTTTCTTTATCAGTAGATGCTACAGTACCATCTCTTACATTATTAACTTCTGGTACTACGTTACTTAAAAACACAAGTTATGCTGCCAATACAACATCAGGATCTTTTACAGTAACTCTTCCTTCTAATAAACAGAGTGGAGATTTTGTAGAACTTCATGATGCTGAATCTACTTGGGACATAAATAATCTTATGGTTGCAACTCCAAATAATGAGCAGTTTAAGAATTATGAAGGCGTGATTGATTCCCCATTAGCATGTGATCTCGCAGGTGCTGCTGTAAAATTAGTTTGGAATAATACTTACTGGAGGGTATTTGCATGACAATGTTTTTGAGCGAGAGCGTTAGCTCCACCGCAGGTGGGGGTCTTTTAGTATCTCAGCAAAATAATTTTTATGTTCATGCTCTAAGAAGAGATGCCGATGGCATGTTGAGATATACTAAGGTTAAAAGTACTGAACCTGGATATGTTGCTGATTTTCATCGTTTAGATGGAACACAATATCCAGACTTTTTAGATGGTGTTGATTATGTAGAAGAAACCACTGAAGAGAAGACTTATACAAATCATATTCAAGATAAATACCAACAGTTCCGATTTGATTTTAGGAGAACCTCCTATCATATTGATGACGATGGGTACTTAGTTGTAAAATTTGGTGATCATGATTATTCCGCAGGACCAAAATAGGAGATTAAAAAACAATGGCTGAATTTAGACTTGGGAGGCTAAAGTTTAATTGGAGAGGTAATTGGACAGTATCAACTGCATATGTCATTGATGACATTGTTAAGTATGGTGCTAATACTTACGTATGTAAGGCAAACCATACTTCTACAACGGACGAAAATCTCTTTTATTCTAGCGATATAACTGCTAACTGGTCCTTACATACAGAAGGTATCGCAAGTAAAGGTGACTGGATATCAGGTGCTTGGTATAAAGTTAATGATGTAGTTAAGTATGGTAATACACATTATAGAGTAAAAGCAGGTTTTAGTACAAGTACTTTTGATAGTACAAATGCTGCTACTTTAGAAGAATATTTACAATCATTTAATTATGAAGATACTTGGGATTCTGCGACAGAGTATCAGGTTGGTGACGTTGTAGCATATGGTGGATATACTTATGTTGCTACAAGTCAGCATTCAAATAAAATACCATCTCTTAATCTAGCTGCGGATTGGGATATTCTAACAACTGGTTTCAGTGTTGTAGGATATTATGATGTTGCAACAGATTATACCCAAGGTAATGTTGTACAGTGGGGTGGAAATAGTTATGTTGCTATCTCTACTAGCACGGGTACTGTTCCAACAGATACTTCTAAGTGGAGTTTAGTTACTAAAGGATTTAATTGGAAAGGTGCGTGGAATAATAGTACAACATATCAACTAGGAGATGTTGTAAAGAGATTAAGTAATAGTTATATTGGTGTTGCTACTGCTGGTAGTACAAACCAAGATCCTTCAACGGATGCTATCGGTGAATTTTGGGATGTTGTAGCGGAAGGTGCAGCAACCAATGTGATGACCACCGAAGGTGATATGGTCTATTACACCACTGGTTCTGCAAGATTACCAGCTGGAACAAATGGACAGTCACTTACAATTAGTTCTTCTGGTGTACCTGGATGGGAAAATAATAGTGTTACTCACCCAGTTTTCTATGTAACTGAAGAGGGTAATGATAATAATAGTGGAGAAAATATTAGTAGATCATTTGCTACTCTTAAACATGCCTGTGGTATTGTTACTGGACCAGCAACAATTTATGTAAAAGCTGGTACTTATGAAGAGAATTTACCTATTGTTGTTCCGAATGAGGTCTCAATTGTTGGAGACAACTTAAGAACATCAAAGATTGTAGCTGCTGCAGGAGATGCTCATTATCAAGTTTTAAGTTTAAGTTCTGTACCACAATCAACATGGTCTCCTAGTTTTGCTAGTTATAGTACTTCAACTGGTGATTTAACTTTAACTATTGGACTTCATAACTTAAATGTTAATGACTTCATTAACATTGCTACAGAATCTATTACCTTTAGTTGTAATTTTGGTGGTGCTACTGGATCTGCTGCTCAGAAACAATATCCAAGAGCAGCAGGTGCTAATACAACTAGTGGTGCTGATTATGCCTATGATCAAAAATTAAGAATTAGTGCTATAACATCGACTACAATTACAGTCAATGTTAACTCTTCACCAGGCACTCCTATTAGTAATAGTAATGCTCATACATTTGTAAGTGCTAATCCTAATTCCATTACAAAAGCAAAACCATACGTTTCTTATGGTTCTTCTATCTTTAATGGTGCTGGAACTAAATGTGCTAGTATTTTGTATACTGATTATTCTGAGAAGAAAGTACATATCAGACCAATTTCTGGTGGATTGTGGACAACATCTGATACTTATGAGAATGGAGCAACTGATGTTAACATCGATTCTATAGAACAAAGATCAAATGCTGAATCAGTAATGTTCTTTATGAGTGACAAAACTATGTTGAAGGACCTTCTAATGGAAGGTATGACTGGTTTTGTTAAGGCAGGAGTTGCCCTTACTACAACAGCATCCATTAGTGATACTATTATAACAGGTACGGAGTTCTTCCCTGATTTGGTTGGAACTACTGTAACTGGTGTTGGTGTTGCTGCTGGAACAAAAGTTATTAACGTTACTGATGCTTCTACCGCAGAGGTTGATAAGAGTCAAACTGTATCTTCTACATCATTAACATTCACTGCATCTCCAGAGGATCTTAATAACGCAACAATTAAAGGAACGTTTGTGGCATTAAACCCAGAAACACCTATTGTTAAATCTCCATATGTTTCAAACTGTTCTGCTAAATCAGTTGGCGGTATTGGAGCAATTGTAGATGGTAATGTTCATAGACAGTTTGCTGATGATGGTCCTACTCCATCTAACAAATCAATTGTTATGGACTCCTTCACTCAGATACATGATGATGGTGTAGCATTCTGGGTTACTAATAATGGTGCTTCTGAATTAGTTTCATCCTTTACTTACTATTGTCATGTTTCTTATTGTGCTACTCGTGGTGGTAGAATAAGATCTCTTGCTGGAAACAGTTCATGGGGTAATTATGGTATTGTAAGTTCTGGATTCAACCAGCAAGAGAAGCATAGAGCAGGTCAAATTGAAGGATTGATTGTAGAATTTGATAAAGATACTAAAGTAGTTGGTGGCGATGGTAGTGACCCTTATGACTTTGCTGTTGGTGAAAGAATTAGAGGTGGAACATCAGAAGCAATAGGTTATATCAACTCAATTCAGGGTGGTAATAAAAATCAGTTGTTCTATTCATTGATTACTGCTGGTCCTGCTGGTGTTGGTACTGGATTTGTTCAGAATGAAACTATAACAGGTTTGACAAATGGTACTACAGCAACATTAATTAATAACACTGATGCTAATAGAGGTCAGTCTGGATTTGCGTTAGTTTGTTCTGGATTAAGTACTTCACCTACACTATTACCTAATGGTAGTGTTGAATTTGTTACTGGATCTGGTAATGGTGGATATAATAACACTACAATTACTGGTGCTGATCCATTTACATTCGTGGTTGATGGTGTAAGTCAGACTGGTGCTGATGGACGTGGAACATTAGATATTGATAGGGGACAATGGTCAACCTCTGGTGCTGCTCATACTGGTGGAAGTAAGGCATTTACACATTATCCAGTTCAAGATGGTGAGGCAACATTCTTGACTCCAGTTGCTTCTGGTGATACTACAATTAACGTTAATACTATTACTGGATTTGCTCCTGGTGAGTATGCTTTAGGACCTGCTGCTAGTGGTTACGAGTTGATGAAAGTTCAAAGCATTAACTCAGCAACACAGATGGTGGTAGCAAGGGCACAAGATGGTGCTGGTTCTGCTGTAGCATATAATATTGGTGATAAGATTACTTCAATCGGAGCAACAACTAATTTAATTAATAGTGTTGAAGTTTGGAAAGACTTTACTGGAATTGCTACACAAGCAAGAGTTGTAACTTCTACTCCATTCATTGAGAATGATTTCTATAAGATTGATAATGAATTTATTAAGATAACTGGATTATCAACTGATACTACTGGTATTACTGTTCTAACACTTGTTGAACAGAAAGCTGCTAAGTGTTTTGATGAACAGAACATGAAGGTTCGTTACCTTTACAGTCAGGCAAGACTAACAGGTCATGACTTCTTACAGGTTGGTACTGGTGGAACATCAACAACTAATTGGCCAGATGTTCCAAAGGTAGATGCTGTTCAATCACAAGAAATTACTGAAGGATTCCCTGGACGTGTATTTTATGTTTCAACTGACCAAGATGGTAACTTCAGGGTTGGTAAGTACTTCCGTGTTAACCAAGCAACTGGTTCGGCAACATTGAACGCTAGTGCATTCGATCTATCTGGTCTAACTTCATTGAGATTGGGTTCAATTGGTGCTCAGTTAGGTGCTTCAATTGATGAATTCTCAACTGATGGAACACTATCACAGAATAGTAATAGTAAGGTTCCAACTCAGGCAGCAGTTAGAACATATGTTGGTGTACAAACAACTGGAGCATTAGCAGACGCAGTGAGCCGTGCTAATGCTGGAATTGCTACTGCTAAGTACCACTCAGACGTTAACACATTCTTCATGGCTGGAAACAGTTAATGATATCTTCTTTATAAATACAAGAAAAGGAACATCTTTTAAAAATGGCATCTGGAATATTGGGGCAAGCTTCCCCTTCTGCTAGTACTGATACTTCTGTTTATACAGTTCCTGCGTCAACTCTTTCTGTTGTTAATATAAACGTTCTTAATCGTTCAGGATCTAACCCTGTTGATGTGAGAATTGCGTTAGCAGCAAGTGCTACTCCATCAACTGCGGAGTGGGTTGAGTATGATGTTACAGTTCCTGCTAAAGGAGTTGTAGAGAGAACTGGTATAGCACTTCAAGCTGGTAAACAAGTTGTAGTATACGTCTCAACTGCTGATACTAGTGTTAGTGTTTATGGCCTTGAACAAGCAGTATAACGAGGTATAAACATGGGTAGATATGTAGGTTTAATTATTAATAAAGGAAAAGGTGGAGGAGGATTAGGTCCTACTGAACCTTTTAGTAGAGCATCGGGTATTACTACAGATAGTAATAATAATGTTACTGCTGTAACTCTTGGCGATACTGCTTATTCTGCGATACAATATGATGCTCAAGCATCTACTGTTGGTCTTATTACTGGGTTCACTGAGAACATTGGTGGTGTTTCTAAAAAGTGGAAACTTACATATGATTCAAATACCAATCTTGTAACTAATGTTGAGGAGGATCTAAGCTAATGGCAATCGATGTATTAACCTATAATGCGTTACAAGAGGTAAATCAAGAATTAAAAGCTGAGATTACCCAATTAACAGAAGATATTGCTACTGCCCAAAGTGGCGGTGGCGGTGGAGGTTCTGCTAATTCTGATGCTATTGAAGTTGTAGAGCATTCTTCAATGCTTCAAGCAAATCAGTGGTGTAGGATTCCAACTAAGCATACTGATAACACTGTATCTTTTACAAATGGATTTAAAGTTTGCGATGATACTGGATATTTTCGTTGTGGTAGAAGTTGTAGTTGGACTGTTCCTGGTGGAACAACTTGTGTAAGATTCCAATTATGGGGTTCTGGTGGAGGTAGTACGGAATCTAGATGTTGTATGTGGTCACCTACAGGTGATACAGGTGCGTATCTTTCAGTAATTATGCCAGTAACTGCTGGTAGTACTTACCAAATGTGTGGTGGATGTGCTTATTGCTGCTACTCTCAAGGTGATGGATATAATCAAAGTAGAGGATGTCCTTCATACATTACAGGACCAGGATTAACTAATTTATGTGCTGAAGGTGGTTGGAGTTCTTGTATCTACAAAACAATTTGTGATAGGAATGATTTATATTTTCCAGTTAAGTGTAATGCTTGTTGCTGTGTATGGCATAATGGATGTATCTGTAGATCAGGTGCAACAACTTGTTCTGCTGACTTTGAGACTCCTGGATTTGGATATCCCGATGGATATAATGATGGTATTATGCCTTGGTTATCATGTACTGTACTAGCTTATGGATCTGCTTCTGGCGGTGAAGTTTGGAAGATTAGGGGACAAAATAGTTCTGCTCATGCTGATTGGTCATATCCTATGAGAGGATGGTCTGCTACAGTTTATGGTTATGATACTGCTTGTTGTGGTAGAGGTGGATGTTATATCTGTAATAACTGTGGTGGTCATTGCCAAAGTGCTTGGCCTGCAGGTGTTAGACAAGTTCCTGGTGTTGGTGGATGGATGACATCTTCCTGTGGTGGTGACTGTACCTGTGGTGACTCAGGTAGGTTTGGTATGGTTTGTATATCATACAATTAAATTATACTTATAAATAACTAAAATAAGGTTCATTAAAGATGGCTCAAATTCAGCAAACATTTACTTACGCACTTCCAACTGAATTGTATGTGGCTGGTATTTCAACTGTTGGTATTGGGACATATACCTATGTTGGACCAGATACCTTTACAGTTGAAATTGATGGACAAGGTAGGATCATTATGGTTAATCCAACAGATCCTGATTTATCCCCAGAAAGGAAGAAAACTATAAACGCTAATTCATCTTCAGAATTACCCGTTGCTTATTTGGCAGTCAATCATGCTTATGAAGATGACTTTAATTGGGTTGATGAGTATGAGGATGAAACTTTATCTAACGGTGAAGTGTATAAGAAGCAAACTAATCCAGATTTGGATGATGCTTATGATACCCCAAGATGGGATGCTCAAACTGGTACATGGAAAATTGATCAACTTCTTAAACCTTTAAGAAATGATGCTTGGGATGAAGCAAGAGGTAGAAAGGATTATGTAGAAACCTATAAGTCGCAATTTGATTTCGGGACAGATCTTAATGCCAAAATAGATGCATATCTCGTAGGAATTACTTCATATATGAATGATAATCCAAAGTATGAAACTTGGAAGTATACTACATTACCAACTCCACCTGCCATTCCTAAAATTCCTGTTGAGATAATGACAGCATTTAAGAATTTGCCTATGCCTATTAACTATGCTTTAGGTGGTTCAGGTAAGTTGAATTTCCCAGGCACAACTGCGGAGGGTTGATAGCACATGGATGTATTAGTTTATAGTGCTCTGAATGAGCAAGCTCACTTAAAGAAACAAGTAGCTGAAAAACGAAAAGAATTATTTGATCTCAAAGCAAACGCTGCTGATGTTGGTGGTGGCGGTGGCGGTAACGCTGAATCTTTTGCTAAGGAATGGTTAGTTGGATCAACCTCTGTAGAAAGGTATTTACAAATATGCCCTGCTGATACCACTAAATGGACTAAAATATATGATCCTGGTGGGTGGACTAGTGGATTTAAAGTTTGTGATGATACTGGATATTATCGTTGTGGTAGAAGTTGTACTTGGACTGTTCCTAGTGGTGTAACCAAAGCAAGATTCCAAATGTGGGGTGCTGGTGGAGGAGCAAATCATCCAGGTAGATGTTGTGGATATACTTTATTCGGATCTACTGGTGCTTATCTTTCAGTTATTATACCTGTAACACAAGGTAATAGTTATAGTATTTGTAGTGGATGTGCTTATTGTTGTTGGGCAGAATCATGGTCAGGTGCTCAAAGATTAAGAGGATGTCCTTCATACGTTACAGGACCAGGATTATGTTATGTTTGTGCTGAAGGTGGTGATGGTGGACATGGAATGTATCATGGTATGAGATTGGGTAAACAAAACCCATGTTACGCACCATGCCTTAACAATCCTGGAAACAATATGGATTTCCGTACTTGTCATTATGGTGGTTCTATGTGCCGTAATAGTGGACAAACTGGTGGATTCTTTGATTATGTGGCAGGTGCTGGATACTATGGTACGACTGCTATCGCATGTCCAACTGCAGAGAACGTAATTTATGGTCTAAGAGGAATCTGGAATAAATGGTGTATTCATGATAACACCTATGGATGTTTCCATGCTGCTCCAGTTTATGGATTTGAAACAGGAACAATGTGTATACAAGACTTTACATCTAATACCTGTTGTGGTGGTGGATGGAGAGCACAGAATGGATATTTACAGTACCCTGGAGCAGGTGGTTGGATGTCTCACGCAATGGGTGGGTGTGTTAGTCACTGTGGAGACCAAGGTAGACTCGGAATGGTTTGCGTTCAGTATCAGTAAGAAGTAGTATAATCATTACCTAACATAATTCTTTTTGTTGACTATATAAGTTAACAATGGTATAATATTAAACATTGAGGTTTGATTTGAATGAATAAAGCATTTTTCATTAATGGTGGATCAGGGCGTGTGCTCTGTTCCATGCCAGCATTAGAAAGGTATGCAGAAACAGATGACAATTTTGTCATCGTTGCTGAGTCTTGGGGAGAATTGTATCTTTGTAATAAAAAACTTAGGGATAAGGTATATTTCCCTATGAATAAAGATTTATTTGAGAATCAGCTAAAAGATAGAAAGATTATATCTCCAGAACCCTATAGAGTAAATCAATATTTTAATCAAAAATGTAATTTAATTCAAGCATTCGATATTGAAATCAATGGATTGGATGATGTAAGAGATAGTGGTAAAATTAATCTTGATTTAAGTAAAGAAGAACAGATAACAGGATATAATCTTGTAGATGAAGTAAGACAAACCTTACAAAAGGAAAAGGTTATAGTACTACAACCTTTTGGACAAAGTTCTAAGATGGAAGGTAGATTTATATATGATAATACAGGTAGAAGTTTTGAGGTTACAAATGTCCAACAATTAATTGAGGAATTACGAGATGATTATGGTATAATATTAATGTCTGAGATTGAGATTCCTGGATGGCAAGAGCAAGGAATTGCTCATCCTAAAGGTGTTGATTTGAATAAATGGATTGGTGTTATTAATGCTGCCGATTATTTCTTAGGTTGTGATAGTGTAGGACAACACATGGCAAATTCTGTTGGCAAACCTGCTACAGTTGTTATTGGGTCTACTTATCCTCAAAATATTTCTTATCCTGATAATAAGAACTTTACTATTATTGATAATGGTGAGGGTAGAAGAAGATATAGTCCTATTAGATTGACACATGACATTTATACTGATAGAAACAATGAAGATTTAATGGTACTTGATTCATCTAGAGTTAAGGAAATCGTAAAATCAATTAAAGATAAGATTGGTGTAAGTAAGAAAGTTACTGATTCTAAATCTCCCACTGCAATTCCACCAAAGAAATTATCTCCTTCTAATAGTAGTTCTGTTTGTAATGATGTAAAGGGTGGTAGTTATCCTAAAAAGATTTTATCTACTCCTAAATCTACTGTAAAGTATAATGGATTTCAGAAACCAAAATCAGATAAAAAGAAACCCATAGATAAGTTATTGGACATTGAAGCTAAAAAGGTATAAGTAATGAGTGTTATTGTTTCTATTGCTCGTGGACATAATGCGAGCACAACTTTAATGGTTGATGGTGAGATTGTATTTTACATAGAAGAAGAACGACTTTCTAGACGTAAATATGATGGATCACCTTTAATGGGTTTGATGTATGTGTTTAACTTTGTTGATCATGTAGATCATTTAGTAATATGCCATACTCATGAATATGGACCTGAGTTAGATTGGACTGGTGAAGATCTATACACTGGGTATTTAAGGAAATTGGCTAAAGGAAGGTTTGACTTTAAAACTCATAAGGTAGCGGATAAACATCATGAGATGCATGCTACATGTGCTTTTAAAAATTCTGGATTTGATACTGCTGCTGTAGTAGTTGCTGATGGTGCTGGAAGTTTTTTACAAACTGATGCTGTTGATTCTGTAATTTATGAATTTGAAACTATATTTAAAGCAAAATGGCCATTGAAATTTGATGTTGCCTATAAGCATATGGGTACTGATAAATCCATTGGTGTTAAGAAGTTAGATCCAGACTTGCCAATTACCTTAACTGAATATCCAGGTTATGTTAAAGCATACGAAGCAATAACAGAGTACTGTGGATTTCAATCTATTGATGCTGGAAAAACTATGGGGTTATCTCCATATGGTAAAGAGAATCCAGATCTACCACCTATTACTAGAGATGGATGGGTAAGTAGGGATTTATTTATTCCAGATTATCCAAATCAATCTGCTGTTAACATTGATAGATTTCCTATTCTGCAGGAAGATGTTGTAGAAATTAATAAAAATAAAGAGAGATATAAAAAATTTGGTGATAAAGAGGATAAAGCATACACTCAAATTCAAAAGGATTTAGCATATTCAGTTCAAAAAGCAACTGAGGAGGGTTTAATTGCTTTAATACGTAAAGCACATGAGTTAACAGGAGAAACAAATATTTGTATCTCTGGTGGATATGGATTGAATTGTGTTGCTAATTATAAGTATTGGAAAGAGTTTCCAGATTTAAACATTTATGTTGAACCTGTATCGCATGATGGAGGAACATCTATAGGTGGTGCTATTTGGTTGAATGAACAGATAGTTAAATCAGAAAAACCATATCCTAAGAGAACATCTCTTTATTATGGTCCTCAATATTATCCTGAGCGTTATTTAGATTTTGATTTTGTAAAAGATTATGAAGTTACTGATACTTCTTATGGTGATGTTGCTAAGTTGATTCGTAGTGGTGAGATTGTAACAATTTTTCAAGGTAAATCTGAGGCAGGACCAAGAGCACTTGGTAATCGTTCAATACTTTTTGATCCTACTATTAAGGATGGTAAAGATATTGTTAATAAGATAAAGCAGAGAGAATTCTTTAGACCATTTGCTTGTACAATTAAAAGAGAAAATGTACATGAATGGTTTGATCTTCAAGGTAGAGATGAAACACCACATATGATGTATGCTGTTGATTGTTTACCTGGTGTTGAGGAAAAGATCCCATCAGTTATTCATGTTGATGGTACATGTAGGATTCAAACTCTTACTGAAGATGAAAATAAACATTACTATAAACTTATAGATGCTTTTGAAAAGTTAAGTGGTGTTCCTATATTGTTTAATACTTCTTTCAATCTTGGTGGATATCCTTTAGTTGAAACTATAGAAGATGCTTATGCTACATTAGCATCTAGTGGTATTAATCATATGTATTTGCCTGAGATACAGAAACTAGTTACAATAGACACAAATGCAAATCAAGGAAAGAGTATAGCAAAGACTATTGGAAAATAATATAGTATGGTGCAATGGCACATTTGATATTCTTCATCCAGGACACATAGAACTATTCAAGGTTGCTAGATC
>CETB01172141.1_pt1 | contig 13808 bp, 13 predicted proteins | sample 356381 | NCBI WGS metagenome assembly CETB01 (sample SAMEA2622545, study PRJEB7988) | marine metagenome | biome: marine biome (ENVO:00000447); feature: deep chlorophyll maximum layer (ENVO:xxxxxxxx); material: "saline water (ENVO:00002010), including plankton (ENVO:xxxxxxxx)" | depth 155 m | reverse complement strand
AAGAAAGAGAGGGCTTACAATATAAAGCTGCCGCTTACCTTGGAGGACGGCATAGCAATTAAGGCAACCGCTCAAATAGAAGATGATTTCGATTATTCTGAGTCAGCCAACAAATTGCATCAACTAGTATTAAAACAACTAAATGATAAGCACAAGCAAATATATATCATGCTTTATGTCCAAAATATGGATGAAAATGAAATAGCCGAAAAATTTGGGTTTAAGGCAGACTCTTCCAAAAGGAAAAAGCCGCGATATAAGCAAATGGCTAATTTAAAAAAGAAATTTTATACAATAGCAGTTAAGATTATGAAGGAGAGCGATATTTTATGAGTTTAAAACTGACAGACGAACAAAAAGAGCAAATACAGGATGAGTTCGAAAAAAATCCCGACCTGAAGCATATTACCCAAAAAGTATTTGATGACGAAACTTTAGACGGACGCTCAAAAGAAGGCAGGGCGGTGAGGGCTTTTCTGGCAAACAGCAACCTACAGTATACCACTTCGTTAGCTGATAGGGTAGAAGAGGTAGAGCTTACCACGGAGCAAAAAGAATTTCTTTTAAGCGATAATGTGGAGAGAGGTATGAATGCGCTTGAGGCTGCAAGGCTTGCTTTTAAGGATCGGGAGATACAACCGTTGAGTCAAAGTCATCGGGCCGTCATGGATTTTTTGAGAACCTACAGGCCCGAAATTGTTGACGAAAACGACATGCTGACAAATGACAAGTGGACTCCCCCAAAATCGCTCTCTAGAGCGATCAAAAAGATAAACGATTGGGCTGGGCAAAAGTTTGACGAGCTAACAATTCAGATAAAGCAAAGAAAAATGTGCGAGCGGCTTTTATTTTATTTAAAAAGCCCAAGGTTTGTGCATTTTATCAATCAGTATTCAGTGGTGGCAGACAGAGACTTATTTGAAAGTGAATATGTCAGGACGGTTTGGGATAAGCCTGATTTAACAAACGATGAGTTAAATTTGTATATCACGGTTTGCACAAACTACGTTAGGCAAAAACACATTCAGCAAAGAATCGATAAATTAAACGCTTTGTTAAACGACTCCGATAACGAGCGTGATATCACGATGAGGCTCACAGAAATCATCAAGGCTACAAGCGAGGAGCTTAACCAGTGCGAGAAGAGAATCGAGTCCCTTACAAAAGACCTTAACGGTAGCCGTCAAGCGCGTCTAAAGGCGCGAGGGGAGCAAACAGGCAGCATTACGGCGCTAGTTGAAGCCTTCCAAGAGAAAGAAGAGCGAGATCGCATGATCATGATGGCAGAAATGCAAAATAAACTCGTTGAGGAAGAGGCTGACCGTCTTGAAACGATGGATGAGTATAAGGCGCGAGTTTTGGGTATATCTAAAAAAGAGCTTTTGTAATGAGTTTTAAATGCCTAGAGTGCGAAAAAGAATTTGAGAAAAAAAGAAGCTTCCATTTACATCTAAAGGCTCATGCCCTTACAATAGGCGATTATTATGTAAAGCATTTCGATAAGAGGGATTTGTTCACGGGAGATAAACTGGCGTTCCGAAACTACGACCAGTATTTTCGTGATAATTTTAACTCTTATGATAATTTTATGAGTTGGGTCTGCACGGCTCCAAAAGACGAAGTAAAAAAATACGTCAAGGACAAAGCGGTTGAAAAGTTCGAACTAAAGGGCATAAAAACGTCACCGCCTAATCTTTTTTACGATTTGTCAGAAATGGCGAATATTTTTATATATAAAAAGTTTTGGGGAACCTATTCTGCTTTCCTTGAAGACCTTGGCGTAGAGAATTGGTATAAGAAGAATCTCCCCGAGGGGTTTTGGGAGGAGGAGTGTGAAAGTATCAAAATCTTCATAGATACTAGAGAGAAGAAGCCCTTGAGCTTCAAAAATGGTGTCGTGAACAAGTTGGACTTCGGTGACTATACCGCTGGAGGCGACTTATATTCGAAAACCTTCGTTGACCGCAAAGCGCAGGATGACTTTAGGCAAACTTTTGGAAAAGATATAGAACGATTCAGGCGTGAAATGGATCGCTGTGTTAAATTTGACTCATATATGTTTGTAATAGCAGAAACGAGTATAGATAAACTAGAAGAGCACAACAAGATATCTAAATTCAAATCTAATTTGGGCTATTTATGGCATAATGTAAGAGGACTCATGGTAGACTATCCAGAGAACTTACAAATCATATTCGCACACAACAGAATGGGTGCTAAAAAACTAATTCCTAAGATACTGTATCATGGACAGGACTTATGGAGAGTAGACTTACAATATTTTATAGACGAGAGAATCAATGGCGTGGAACAAAGGGAAACAAAAATATCGGCTTGAGCATTCCTCTAAGGAGTTGCATAAAGAGCTAAAAGATATCACAGGGAGTATAAAGGAAGAAGAAGCTAAGTATCTGCTTTATAAGTTCCTACGGAATAATATTTCATTTACAACTGAGATGTTCTTAGGGATCAAACTATTTCCCTTTCAGGCTATGGCTATAAAAGGAATGATGGTCTCTGATTACTCCATGTTCGTCTTTTCGCGGGGTATGTCTAAGACATTCTCTACAGCCATTTATGTGCTGTTAGAGTGTCTGCTTAATCCCAAATCAAATATAGGTGTTATTGCAGGTAGCTTCAGGCAATCAAAACAAATCTTTCAAAAGATGGAAGATATATTAAGTAAACCAGAAGCAAAACTACTCAAAGAGTGCGGGGTCAAAATAACCAAAGGAACTGACCAATGGACTTTAACAGTAGGAAGCAGCAGAGCAGTGGCTCTACCACTGGCCAATGGTGAGAGACTCCGTGGATTTCGATTTAATCGTATTGTGTTGGATGAGTTTTTAACAATCCCAGAGAAGATTTTCAATGAAGTTATTATCCCCTTTCTAGGGGTTATAGATAACCCAACAGAAAGAGAGGAATTATACAACCTAGAAACGAGGTTAATCGACAAAGGCGAGATGAAGGAAGAGGATCGGTATGTGTGGTCTAACAACAAATTGATCATTTTGTCATCTCCATCCTTTAAGTTTGAATACATGTATAAACTTTATAAAAAGTACGAGGAACTTATATACGGATTTGAAAGAGAGGAGGATGAGGAATTAGCGGATGACGCATATAGGCTAATTATGCAACTAAGCTATGACTGCGCCCCACAGCAATTGTATGACCAGAACCTGCTTAAACAAGCGAAGGCCACCATGAGTGAAATGCAGTTTACTAGAGAATTTGGCGCACAATTCATTGATGAGAGTGATGGATATTTTAGACTGTCAAAAATGGCTGATTGCACTATCGCTGATGGAGAATTCCCAGCCGTAGAAGTAGTCGGTAACCCTAGTGATGAATACCTGCTTTCCTTTGACCCCAACTGGGCGGGTAACACCAGTGCAGACCACTTTGCAATGCATGTGTTTAAAATCGACAGGGATGCTCAAAAAATCTGCCTTGTTCACAGCTACGCGATTGCAGGGGTTTCCCTAAAGCAGCATATGAGGTATTTCCTCTACCTAATAGAACATTTTAATATTGTTGGTATGTGTGGGGACTACAACGGTGGAGTGCAGTTCATTAACTCTTGTAACGAGAGTCAACTGTTTAAAAACGCACAAGTAAAAATTGGAGTGCTTGATATAGAGCTTGAGAAGTCAGAGAATTGGCATTCAGATATTTTGCGTTTCAAGAATGAATACAATTTGCGTGAGAAAAATTACTGCATCTTAAGAAAACCCACCGCCAACTGGATTAGGAATGCCAACGAGATGCTGCAAGCAGCTATAGACCATAGAAGAATTTTATTTGCTTCAAGGGCAATAGACGCTCATTTTGACGAACAGAGAAAAAAGAATTTGCCAGTTGAAGAGATTAAATGGGACATGAAAATGAACGCATCTTCAAAAGGGGCAAAAATGATTGACCTAATTGATCATCAAAAGTCTATTGTGGAAATGACCAAAGCCGAATGTGCTAACATAGAAGTTTTAACAAACCCTCAAGGCTCGCAGTCATTTAATTTACCACAAAACCTAAAGAGGCAAAAGGGGCCGCATAGAGCACGAAAAGACTCGTATTCAGCCTTAGTATTGGGTAATTGGTTTGCAAAAGTATTTTTTGATGCAGAGGGAGCCACCGTAGAAAAACAGGTGGAGTCCACATTTATTCCATTCACTATTTGAAAAGTTTAAAAGTTACTTTTATAACTTTAGTGTAACTTTCAATATGCCGCGCAAATATACTAAACGTTCCGAATACTGGGAAAAATTTAAAAATAAGTCTCGACCCCTTGTAGATATAACAGCTTCTGAGGACGGCGATGTAGAGCCAGAGCTAATAGGTGAAGGGATTTACCAAACGGTTCAGGCTTCTAGATTGGACGCACCTACCCGAAGAACTGCGGGTAGAACAAATAGGATTGCAACAAATCCTGTGGCCAAGAAATATGCAAATATTGATGAAGGAATTTTGCCACTTCAGTATTCTAAAGACGCAGTTGACGCAAGGGAGGCTATTCTTCTATGCCAAAAAGCTTATTTCAACATAGCTACATTTAGAAGTACCATAGATTTACTTTCTGAATTCGCTGACTCTGAGATGTATCTAGAGGGCGGCACAGCTAAATCCAGAAAATTTGTGAATGCGTGGTTTAAGAGGGTTAGAATGTTTGACTTAAAGTCACAATACTTTAGAGAATATTATCGTTCTGGAAATGTTTTCTTGTATCGCATTGATGGATTGATACCCCTAAAGAATTCTCAAAAGGTTCTAGAGACTTATGGGGCAAGCTCTAGGACAAAGATTCCTATCAAATACATGGTAATTAACCCCACAGATGTAGCAACCAAAGGTTCTATTTCTTTTCAGGAATATCAGTATTTTAAGGTTCTTACTCCATTTGAGATTTCAAGATTGAAAAATCCCCAAACTGAACACGAATTTGAATTGCTTAACTCATTACCCGAAGAGGTTCAGACGCGACTCAAGAATACAGGTGGACGAGGCTCAACATCAGAAAACATACATATTAAATTAAATCCTGATTTTCTGCATGTTATTTTTGCCAAAAAACAAGACTATGAGCCAATGGCAGTTCCTACAGGATTTGCCGTTCTTGACGACCTCAATAGAAAGATTGAATTAAAGAAAATAGATCAAGCTATTAGCCGCTCTATTGAAAACGTGGTTCTACTTGTGACAATGGGCAATGAACCCGATAAGGGTGGAGTTAACCACAAGAACCTTGCTGCCATGCAGCAAATTTTTAGAAACCAAAGCGTTGGTCGAGTTCTTGTTTCCGACTATACAACTAAAGCTAATTTTATTATTCCTGACATCAATAAGGTTGTTGGCCCTGCCAAATACGAAACTCTAAACAAAGATATCGAAGAGGGCTTGCAAAATATTCTAATTGGTGACTCCAAATATGCTGATGGAAAAATTAAGATGAAAGTTTTTTTACAGCGTTTGGAGGAATCCAGAAATCTTTTCTTGAATGAATTTTTAAACCCAGAGATAACAAGGGTTTGCAAGGCGGCTGGCCTTCGATCATGGCCAGAAGTAAAGTTTGCAAAGAGCGATACACTTGACGACGATAATCTAGCAAAACTTGCGACACGTTTGATGGAGTTGGGTGTGTTGACACCAGAGCAGGGAATGAAGGTTGTTCATACTGGCACTTTCCCCGAAGCCAAAGATATGGACTCGGCCCAAGACAAATTCAAAGATGAAAGAGAAAAGGGTCATTACTTGCCTCTTGTTAATTCTATTAACCTCTACGATCAACAAGAGGGGGAGGAAGCTCCAGAAGGGGGTGGAGGAGACCCAGAACCCAAAGATGCCCAAAAAATAATTTCTCCTTCAGGTGGCAGACCAATGGGGGTTTCTAACTCCAACACATTTTCAAAGAAGAATATTGTTGAAGCAACCAAACTGGTCGATGAATTTGAGCTTAGAGCCTTAAGGGATTTTGCAGTTAAGTATGGAATGGATGAACTGGACGAAGAAAAAGGAGAGCTTGTAACACAGGTTTGTGAATCAATCATTTTGGCTAAAGAGACAGAAGATTGGGACACAACTTTGGCAGAGGTTGTAGATAATCTAGACGCACTTACCGACTTGGATATTAGCAAAAAAGTGCTTGAGGTTGGGGCTGCTCATCAACTTGATGATCTTTCATCTGCAATTTTATATCATTCTACTAAAATTCAGGTGTAATAGAAACTATGGATAACTATGACGTTTGCCAATTCATAGGTAAAATTAAACCAATCAACCAAGAGGAATTTGACGCTTTCGGGATTTCGAAGGGGTCTATTTGGGAGACAGCAAAATCTTTACTTCCCGCTGACTTTGATCCAAAGCAAAACATTGATGTGTTGCCTGTAGTCTTTAATTTAGCTACCGTTAATGAATTCAATAAAAATGGAGACGGAATTGATGCCAAGACAGCCGTTGCTGCGGTAAAGAGGTTCATCAACAAGCCTATCAATATCGAACATAAGAAGGATAAAATTGTAGGCCATATTATTAACGCCTCCTTTTCCGAAGAGGAATTTGATTTTCAAAATAATGACATTGAGGCTTATGCAGATAAAAAGAATCCATTTTACATAACCGCTGCTGGTTTAATTTATAAACAAGTATACCCACAGCTTGCGGAAGCAATCATGGAATCCTCAGACAAGAATGAAGATTCTTACCAAAGTATTTCTGCAAGTTGGGAGGTTGCCTTTAAGGATTACGAAATTGCTCGCGGCTCTCAAAAATTAAATGAATCAACTATCGTTTCAAAGGCAGAAAAAGATGAGATGTCCAAGTATTTAAAGGGCATGGGGGGAGAAGGTGAAGACGAAGATGGAGTGCCTGTTAATAGGTTAATTGTAGGGCAAACGTTTCCATTAGGCGCGGCGCTAACTACAAATCCAGCCGCAAGAGTCAAGGGAGTTTATCCTTCGGCAATGTTTGACGGGGATAAAAAAGATAAAAAAATTTCCCGAAATGCTAATATTAATGTAAGTTCAGACAAATTTAAAACTATTTTTAATATGGAAAAAGAACAATTTAACGAATTGATGTCCAAGGTGGCTGAAAGTGTAGCTTCCGTCGTCAGAAAAGACTCGGAGGCCAAGACCATCGGTGAAATTATGCGAGACGCACTAACAGAGCACAGCGAATCTTGGAAATCCAAGGTTTCTCTTGAGAAAGAAGCTAAAGAAAGAAGTGAGGCAGAGATGGCTGAACTCAAAACCTCCTTGAAAGAAACAAAAGAAGAACTGGAAAAACTTAAGAGCGAGGCTTCCACAAAAGCCGCAGTTGATCTTTTCAATGAACGCATGAATAACATTGATGCGGATTATGATTTTAATGAAGAAGAGCTTGGGTTCATAACTGCTGAAGTTAAGGGACTCGATTCTAGCGAAGAATCTTTCGCAGAATACAAAGAAAAGCTTGCAATTGTCTTTAGCCACAAATCAAAGGCAAATATTGAGGCTCAAGAGGCCGAAATTGAAGCAAGAATTCAAGAAGCTATCGCCAAGCGCGTCGAGGGCGAAGACGCAGAGGAAGAAGAAGGCGAAGCCGAAGGCGACGAAGAGCTTGAGGTTGAAGGTGGAGACGAAGCTGAAGCTTCCCTGCCCAATAACAACGCTGAAGCCAGCACACCAATTTCTTTTGTCGAAAGACTCAAGGAGAACTTCTCGGTAGAAGTTACAAATTAACAAACTATATCTATTAAATTATGGCTAACGAAATTACACGTTTACTGCCCTTTCGTCAATATGATGATAATGATGTTATCAATTTTTATTCTCTAGACACGATTACGGGCGAAGCGGGTTCTGTTGTTAGGGTCAGCGAAGCTGATCTTGACAAACAACCCGTCGAGTATACATCAAGAGGCGATTCAGACTCTTTTGTAGAACAACAAGGAAACGCGCTTTCTCTTTATCCGCAGGTTCCCTATAAGGTAACGAAAGTTTCCACTACAGGAGCCGCTATTCATCCTTTGGGGATTCTCTTGCGAGATGTCCGTGCTAAGGACGAAAACGGAGAGAATTTGCTTTATTATCCTGAAAAAAAGGAGGAGCTTCAGTGTGTTGTCTCAGGAGAGGCAGTACCTATTGCGACTAAAGGAATCTTTACTATAAATGTCAGAGGCTTGGCTGGCGGCGTGATCCCAGAGATCAATGATGTCGCACAACCTAGCGCAAACGGAACAGTTACTGGTGTTACCACTACTGTTGCCAACCACCACACGCATAAAGCGCATGGAATTGGCAAGTTCATCGGAACTGGAACACGGGAATCTCTGTCTAGCACAGATGCTTTCGCTGGCAATTATGCAATCCTTAAACTTGAATGCTAATTTAGAATACCTTTAAGAAAATGAAAATTACAATCAAAAGAACTGACGATCAGGTTGCCCTTGTGCAAGCAATGGGCAGCAACAATCGTGAGGAGGCTTATGAGGCTCAAGCAGCGGTTGCCGAACTTATCGGCCCCGTGGTAGATGAGGTGATTAACAATGCTCCTACTGTGAGCAACTTGTTTACCACCCTTACTTACCAGTGGGATGACAACCCTTCTTTGCCACTCGATCTTTTCCACGATATCACCGATGAGGATTATATCCAAGTTTATTCTCAGACGGTAGCTGGTGGGCTTCCATATAACCAAGTATTTCCTGCTCATAACGAACTTAAGTTTGCTACTTACAATCTGGACAGTGCGCTTGCGTTTGATCGCAAGTATGTCCGTAAGGCGCGGCTTGATGTTGTTAGCAAGACCTTTACTCGGATGGCTCAAGAAATCTTGCTTAAGCAAGAGCGCACTTCATTTAACGTGATTGCTACCGCCTTGGTTTTGGCGAACAGCATCTCAAGTGCTGGCGGCACTGCTGCTGCTGGTAACCACGTTATCAGGACAGGCGCAACTGACAGATTCGTTCTGCACGACCTTAACAGGTTGATCACTCTTAGTAAGAGGATCAACTCTTCATGGGCTGGCGGCACTCCTGTGGGTGGCCCAAAGGCTGGTATTACCGACCTTATGATCTCCCCAGAAATGTCCCAAGAGCTTCGTGCGATGGCTTATAACCCAATCAACACCGTTGAGGCTCCTTATACCTCTGCGTTGAAGGATAGCTTGCAAGCTCCAGATGAGCTTCGCAACACTCTTTACAATGCGGCTGGTCTGCCTCAGTTCTATGGAATCAACATCATGGAACTCAATGAGTTGGGCAAGAGTCAGCGTTTCAACAAGATTTTCGCTACGGTTAACTCCAATAACGGAAGTCCTGTTTCTAGCTTCGCCTCCGATGATGATGAAATCATGATCGGCGTTGATCGCTCTAAAGACGCACTCATCCGCCCTGTCGTTCTCGACGAGGGCAATACTGGTGATCTTTCAATCATGGTTGATGATCAATTCTCTGTTCGCCAGAACAAGATTGGTTACTACGCTAAGGTTGAAGAGGGTCGCATCTGTATTGATGACAACGCTCTGTGCGGTTTGGCAGTTGAACTGAGCTAATAATCAGCTTAACTTGAAATATCACAAGAGTCACCCTCGCAAGGGGGTGACTCTTTTTGTTGATTTTTTTTATTTTTTAATTACAATATACTATGGACAAAGAATCACTTGAAGAATTTGATGTAACGGACGGCAAAGCCCGTGACGCTAAGAAGACAGCCATTCAGGAAACGAGGGAGCTAGAAGAGCTTCTAGGCATCCCACAATGCAATCCTTATGGGACTGTAAGTAAGGAAGTTTTTGCTGACAGGTTAGAAAACGCCTCTGTTGCTGAATTAACAGATTTGGCGGTTCGTGTTGGTGTCACACCCGCCAAACACGCAAAACTGCTCCAAAAAGATTTGCAAAAGTCTTTTGACATTTTTGTCAAGCAGCACAATGTATCAGTGCAAGGTCAAGCTAAACCCGTGATCGATCCAAGTTCCCCAGACTACGATTCTGCTGTAAAGTTATTTGGAGACATTTAACTTATGAACGATCTTGGGAGATTAGCCTCAAATATTCAAACATATGAATTTCCCAATGATACGGGAACGTATAACAGTGGGTACATTTCTGGGTGGCTTGAAACCAACATTGGAGAATTAAACGGCCTGTGTCACGAAGAGTTTACAATTAACGATACAGGTGCTATCGAGATATCCTCTGGAAAGGGACTCCTGCCCGTGGAGGAACGTATTTTTTCTACATTATACGAATTACATTACTATCAAAAGTCTTCTAGAGAATCTCTGAGAAGCTTTACTTATACCGATTCTGTAGATTGGGTTACTATAAAAGAGGGTGATACAACAATTCAGAGGCAGAACAAAAATTCCGTAGCTAAGACCTATAATGATCTTGAGTATCAAGCTCGGCAAAGGTTGGATGAATTGATTTTTCAATACAATTACCAAAAATCATCGCCACTGCAAGTTGCTGGGGACGACGGCGCAACGAGCCTTTCGGGGGTATCCACTTAAATGGCATCACTTCTTACAGCGTCAGAAAAATCTGATATACAATCTGCACTGGGCGACATACACGATACATTTGCTAGAGATATTTATGTGTTTGTGGAAGAAGCTTCTTCGGTTCCAGCAGAATTAAACTTTAACCCTCTGTATGGAAGAACTAGAAATACCTCTGAAATCTCCTCTAATACAAGTTTGACCAAGTATACATATTCAGCCAGAGTGTATTACGAAAACAAACAAAAAGAGGATATTGTCGATGGTAAAGCACAAATAAATCTTGTTGCTTCTGAGGGCAAAGTAAGGATTAAAGTTAAGTCGGCTGCATATGAAAAAATCAAAATCTGCTCAAGGATACAGGTAGATGGTAATTTATATGTAGTTGATGGCGATCCAAAAGTTATTGGGCCTTTCGACGCACAGTTTTATTCAATCTATTTGAAACGCGAGAACTAATGGCTAAAAAAGCCTTTATGTCGATCTCGCCGTTTAAGGTTACGATAAACCACAAACAGCTACTCAAGGAGATACATGTCAAGAACGCAAGGGCTATGTCTCAAAAATTAAGAGGTGTTGTTGAACCAAAATTACAAAAAAAACAAGATCACCTAGTAAAGCAATTTAAAGTTCACCCAATTACGGTAGAAATTGATGGTGGCCCCAGAGCAACGAATTCTAGCGGAACTCTTGGGGGATATGGCAACCTTTTTTCTTTTATTGGTTTTAGCTCAGGTAGTGATCCAACGCGCATAATCGAGAAAATATTTAGAGAAAAAATAACTTTTAAAGTCAGAAGAAGAGGTTCTTCAGGCAAATATACGATTATTTTTTACATCCCATCTCTAGAGGAAATTTACGCATTGACACCGATTCCTTGGGCGGCTGGTCAAAGTTGGGTTGATGGAATCGAAAAGGGCATGAGTAACTTGGGGAGTTATCTGTATAGCTCAAGTGGGTTTGGCTCCTCTGTTTCTGGTACGGGGTTACAATCCAAAAATAAGACTTCTGGTGTAAGTTTTAAGAACACTCCGTATGTGGCGAAATTATTAGAAAATTTCAAAAATCGTTTAAGAAAATTAGATAAATGAAAGCTCAATTCGATCAAGATTTATTATCCAGTTTTTATCTATGGTTTGAAAACCGTCTGCTGGGAAGCAAAGCAGAAGCTTATTCTATCAATATGGATAATGCGTTCCAATATGTAGATTTCCCCGATATACCAAGTTCGCATGTTGGGTATCAAGGGAAGTTTAGACAGCTAGTGCCTGACCATAGTGTCGGTCAACCTAACTCTGGCTTTTTTCAAAACGGAGGATTTGTTACAGGAAACTACGATCAAAATGGAGGTGTTTATACGGACTATAATAATGGCCGCTTAATTTTCCCTGCTGCTTCAGGAACTTCTTTGACTTTAACTGCAAATTCCACAGTGAAAGAGGTGAATACTTACATCGCTAATGATAGTGATTTGCAGATGATTTTACAGTCAGATTTTAAAGACGGTAGTTTGCCTTATCAGTATCAACAGACAAGTGAGTTAGATGAAGAAATTTATTTCTTGCCAGCCTGTTTTATCTCCATTGCTTCCTCGGATAATGATGAGTTTGCTTTTGGGGGAGAAGAAAATACTAAATCACGGGTTAGAGTGATGCTGCTATCTTTCGATAATTATATATTAGATTCCGTTTTATCTCTCTTTAGGGATACGGTAAGAGAAGATATTACTCACATAAGTTATGGAGACTTTCCTTATGGATTCTCCTTTTCGATAAAGAACTTTCCTTACAGCTACGATGCATTAGTTTCCGCCCAATCTACTCCTACAACCTCTCATATCCAAAACGTTACCGTATCCAAAGTTGTTTCGGAACAATTAAGGGAAAAGTTAAATAAAAACGTTTCAATATCATTTATAGACTTTGATTTATCAACTTATCGTTTCCCTAGATTGTGATTGGGTGTAAAGATGTGTAAACAATTTTTATACATTTTTATAGAGTATGGCTTCAAGAACACGAATAATTTCACAAAGTAAGGCTGTTTTCGTTTCTCCTACGGGGATTCTTAGCTCCGATCCAGTGGGCGCAGCACTATCGGGATACATTCCCGATCAACTACACAGAGTCGATACATTTTCTTTTGATGTCGATCTTGCAGGAGCGAGAACAGATATTAGAGAATTTGGTCAATTAGCAAGACTCGGAACCATTACCATGTCAGAGGTTAGTCCGACTTTCTCACTAGGCTATTATTTGGCCAATGGGGAAAACGAGGCTCGACTCGGCTTCAATATTCAGGGAATTACTGGCAATGCTGGGGCAACAGTGAAAAAAGTGGCAGACAGCCAGTTCCTCTCAGGAATACAAACGGAAGATACAAGCATGAGGGAAAAGAACCTTTATGTCTTGACTGTAAAAGAAGGCCAAGACGCTTTTGATGAGTCAACTTTCCCCACCACCAGAACGTTTCATGACGTTGTGGGATTTGGTAACTGCTTCATGACGAACTATACTGCCAATTACGCCGTTGGAGAAATTCCAAGGGTTGACCTTGAAGGACAGGCAGATAACTTAGTCTTTTATACTGGCAATAGCTCAGGATTTACCAATCCAGCCATTAACCTGCAAGGAGAACGGGCAGATACAGGTGAATTTAGAATTGATCAGCCCACTACTGGAGATATGGAAATGCTGGTCTTGCGTCCTGATGATGTATCAGTTTCATTCTCAAAGGGTGATTTCGATATTGGTGGAACAAATTTCAATGACATCCACGCTCAAAGCGTTTCTATTTCGTGTCCATTGTCTCGGGATAGTATTGAGGCACTTGGCGCAGAAAGGGCTGTTGCACGGCCTCTCGCTTTCCCCATTGATGTTACAATGTCTGTTAGCGCACTCCTTAAGCAATTTAATGACGGGGCGCTTGATTTGATCTTGACGGGAACAGCCGACGAGAACGAAACAAATATTACAGTAAATGTAACCGATCAAAATGCAAAGGATACCCAGACATGGATTCTTCAGAATGCTGTCCTTGACTCTCAGAACTTTGCTCTTGGTCTGGACGATAACGAAACTGTAGATTTGACATTCTCTGCTCAAATTGGTGGAGCTAAAAGCACTACTGACGGCTTGTTTATGTCGGGTCGCTTCTACAGCGAACACGCAGCAGCCTTTGCCGTAAGGAACGACATCGATGATCCTACCCATACTTACCTGAAAGCCAATGATGGGCCATTGATGTAATCAATAATCCTGTATTAACAAAACATTTAAGCCCCACAGAGATGTGGGGCTTTTTTGTGTAAAATAAGTATATGGC
>CETB01012698.1_pt1 | contig 13838 bp, 12 predicted proteins | sample 356381 | NCBI WGS metagenome assembly CETB01 (sample SAMEA2622545, study PRJEB7988) | marine metagenome | biome: marine biome (ENVO:00000447); feature: deep chlorophyll maximum layer (ENVO:xxxxxxxx); material: "saline water (ENVO:00002010), including plankton (ENVO:xxxxxxxx)" | depth 155 m | reverse complement strand
GCAATGCTGGGTTTGCCACATCGCCTTCTGGTTCCATGTTCTCACCTGAAAGATTTCCTTGATATGAGCGCATCGTTTCATACAGGCTGTAGAGTATCATATCCGCCAGGCCGCATCAATCTTCCATCTCTACACAATGCTTCGATGATATCTTCTGCTGTATCACGATTAATTTCCAACCTTCCCGCCTCGGTTAATACATCTGCTAGATTGACCGTTTCGCCTGTTTCAGCGAAAATCCTCCTAACGATTTCAAGAAGTGTTCTCTCTCTATTTCGAGTAGTTGCTTTCTTTCCAGATTGAAGAGTTGTTTCGTCAAAGTTTTCACCCATCAATTCATGCCTCCAAAATCGTGTAAGTCGTATAGACCTCTCAGCGTCCTCAATAGATGCAACATTCGATAATCTGACTCTAGCAGATGCTTGGGCTAGCCTATACAAACCTTCTATTGCTCTTGCAGAGATTGAAATCGAGTCGTGATATTCTCCACCCTTTCTTCTCGTTTCAACATAGAATTCCCTAAGAGCTTCTCGTGCTTCATCTGTGAGCCTAGGATGAATAGATCTCTTTGCATAAGCCACATACTTTCTGATTAAATCACGATTAACGATGCCTTGGGATGTGTCAACCCCTTCGTACTTCGCGGCCTTTGAAGGGTCTACTTCGCTGCCTTGCTCAATCAAAATTTCTGGAGTAGATTCGGCTCGATTACTCATAATATGCTCTGCAATTAATTTGTCATGTTCCGCTGCAGGTTGGTCTGTCATCAACCAGATTACATCGAATCGGGAAATTAATGCGGGTTTGAGATTGATTTGTTGGGTAAATGGTACCTCTGAAACGGATTGGAAGCGTCCTGCCTTTGGGTTAGCCGCTGCTAAAATTGCACACCTTGTGGATAGTGTAGCATTTATCCCAGCCTTTGAAACAGAAATTCGTTGCTGTTCCATCGCTTCGTGCATCGAGGACCTATCATTTTCGTTCATCTTATCGAATTCGTCAATTGCAGCCAATCCTAAATCGGCTAAAGCAAGCGCACCTGCTTCCAGAGTCCAACGTCCATCTGCAGCAGAATCTTGAACTGCTGCTGCTGTCAAACCAGCGGCTGAAGCTGACATTCCAGAGGTGAATCTACCTCGAGGTGAAATCTGAGACATGTATGACAATAATTGTGATTTAGCAACACCGGGGTCCCCCATTAGCAAAATGTGTATGTCGCCGCGGAGTCTTGTTCCGTCCTTGGCTTTGGATGCCACTCCACCAAATAGTTGAAGCATCAATGACTCCTTTTGCCTAGGCATTCCAAAGATAGATGGTGCTATCGATTTGGTTAGTAAATCATGGATGTCATCTCTTCGGGCTAGTTCTTTGATTTCTCTTTCTTCTTCTTCAGAAATCTGAATTTCTTCCAGAGGAATATTTTCTCTCTGAATACTGTGGATTCTCATGAAGATATCGAAAATTGGAGTGTCTTTTCCTGATTTTCTCTGAGAACGAACGAATAGCATTCCATTGGCAGTAACCCTGTCTCCTGGATTCAATTGACCTGCAATGTCGTGTTCTGCTATGCACAAGATTCGCTCCGGCTGGACGCCTCCCCGAAGGTTTTCGGGAGGTTCCTGTAACTCGATGAATTGTGTATCGATTAGAATCGATTCCTCTACTCTTTGTACGAATTTAGTTTGGTTCTTCTTTCTACCACACCCGCCATCGATTTCAAAACACTCTATTGGTTCAACCAATTCTTGCTCGTTGGGCTGATTGATATGACTAGAATGTCCACATGCTGCACAAACGAAAACGCCCTCGTATGTTCTTGGTAGAACTTTACCAATTTTTGTAGCAATAGCATCTACTGAAATCATAGAGCCCAAATCCTCACTACGCAATTGGCGAACTGTTCTATGTGAGTCAGGTGGTAATTCGATTATTCTGACAAAGGCTACTATTCGGGGTGCACCTAATTCAGACAATAACAAACCAAGAGCTTGGTTTGCCGCTTGAGTATTATTTTCCGGCTCTTCGATAATCGATAATGCAAAATCTGGATCAAAGGATTCTATGTCACGATAAGAGACCTCTAAAGATTGTACATCAGGCCAAGTTACCTCGAGATTATGAATCGCTTCACTATAGTTCTCAAGAAGCAGTGTTCTCCATCTTGCTGGCAGGTCAAATTCTTGAATCGTCATACCAAATCCTCCAACCGGACATATTCAGCCATTGTCGACCGCATATAATCATTGAGATAGTTCACTTCTTCCCCTTCATTTCCACTGGAATTAAAACGCATCATTCAACCTCCATTGGCTTCCATTGGAATACCGCCAAGCACATTTCCTTGAAGCCCATCGCCGGTATCATGCCCGAGCACTCTTTTGAACCCATCAGAGGATTTTTCGACAGATTTTCATTTTCTTCAACAAATCTTGAAAACCAGCTTGGAGACCCCATTGAGAGAGAAGTTGTTGTACATATTCCTCCGAATACTGAAGGTCCAATGCCTTGCATCATTTATCTTGCTCCTTTTACAGGAACTGGTTTTGCTAGAGCCAATTGGAAAGCATTTGCTGAAACACTCCCTCAACGTCATGAGAGGCTGGTAAAGGATGGGAAGATGCCCCCTAGTATTCTTGTAATGCCAGATACATTCACCAGCCTAGGTGGAAATCAATTCATTGATTCAGAGATCATGGGTAAGTGGGGCAGTTGGTTGAAAGATGACTTGCGTTCTGAACTTGATTCTCGTTATGACATCAGTGGATTTGGCCTGGTAGGGAAATCTAGTGGAGGTTATGGCGCTCTAGTTAGAGGCATGCTCGATGATTGTTGGAGTGCGGTTGCTTGCCACTCAGGTGATTGTGGATTTGAATTGTTATTTGGAATCGAAATGGCGACTACTCTTACTGAAATTATGCCTCATGGAGGAGTAGAACAATTCTTACAGTACGTCAGGAAATCTCCTTCTTTGAAAGGTGATGACTTCCACACTTTGATGATGTTAGCCATGGCAGCAACATATAGCGATGGTACCCTCCCGGTTAATGAAAATTGCAAATTCATTGATGACAAATGGGCAGAATGGAAATCATGGGACCCGCTAACAATGATTGAGATTCATCAAAATCTACCTCCTTGCTGGATAGATGTCGGTGATAGCGACCAATACAATATCCAATACGGATTGAGACAACTCCACAAGAGAATGGCTGAATTAGAAATTAAGCATGAATGGGAGGAATTTCCGGGAACCCATAGTGGAATTGACCACAGATTAGATCTGTCATTACCGTGGATTGCTTCTCAAATTTGCAACGATTGAGTTAATGAGTTTAGCAGGGGTGGACGTGCCATGGCAGAAGGTCTAGACTATGCTGGAAGCGGCGTAGATATTGATCTTGAAGGGAGTGCGGTTGGCGCCTTGGTTGGCGCACTGTCTCTCTCTGTAAGAAAGCCAGGAACACCGGGCGCTCCGGTCGATTTGCCAGGGGGTTTTGGCGGCCTTGTCGAATTCGGCGACAATTATCTTGCATTGGCTACTGATGGAGTTGGCTCAAAATTGTCAATCGCAACCAAATTAGGACAGTGGTCTGGTGTTGGAATTGATTGCATGGCGATGAATGTTAATGATTTATTGTGCGTGGGAGCAGAGCCAATTGCATTCGTTGATTACATTGCAGTCCCTAAACCGGACCCTGAGATTCACGCCGCTCTAGGAGCCAGCCTAGCCGAGGCCTGTAGAAGGGCTAGAGTTACACTAGCAGGTGGAGAAACTGCTAGTCTCCCCGGTATTGTTACTGAATTGGATCTATCCGGTACCGCACTAGGTTGGCTAGAGAAAGGTGCAGAAATTACTGGCGCTAATCTCAAAGAAGGTGACATTCTGATTGGCCTTCCATCTTCTGGTGTGCATTCAAACGGATACTCCCTTGTCAGAAATGTTGTTTCGCATTGTAACGCAGATTGGAATGACTCTGCTCCTTTTTCTGTTAATGAAAACAGAATTGAGAGATTTGCTGAAGGTGATGTGACTCTGGGTGAAGTCTTCCTTAACCCGACTAGAATATACTGCGATCCTGTTGTGGATTTGATCCAAGACGGGCCATGTGCTTCCAGTGCTATTCATGCAATATGTCATGTAACAGGGGGAGGGTTGTCAAATCTGCTTCGTTTACATGACTCCTTAGGATGGCACATTAGTAATCCACTACCCGTCCTACCAGAGTTTGATTGGATTCAAGAAAACGGCAATATCGATGATAGAGAAATGTATCGAACCTTCAACATGGGTTGTGGAATGATTCTAGCTGTAGATTCTAGTGTCGCACATACGGTTTGTGATTGGCTCGCGGAAAGAATGGATGGATGTTCGATAATCGGTTCCGTAGTTGATAATGGACGTAAGGTGACTCATTCGAATCCTGAAGTTGTCTTTGAACACTATTGAGGGACAAATATGCAACCAGAAGGCTGGCCCGGTCATATCTGGTTAGAGGGTAGAACTTCTGTCCATTTGAAGAATCATCAAACTCGCCCTTCACACATGCCTCGGGGCCCAGCCGCAAAAACTGGGGAAGGTTTTCTCAATCCTGCAATGGCTCCCGCAAGAACTCGCTCAGTGATGCTTCTCGCAGATGCTTTGGAAAATGAATGGTTAGTTCCCGAAGGTAAAGACGTCAGGGTCTTAGATGCATTATGTGCTACTGGAGTAAGACCGAGAAGATGGAGAAAAGAAGTCCCTGAACAAGCAAGGTTACGAATTACTGCTAACGACCTTGATTCTGATGCATTAGCATGGGGCATGAAATCTCATGAGACCCACCCGATTAAAGACGGCGTAACATGGATTCCTGAGCCGAGTAGATTTGAGGCGAAGCCTGAAGAAACTGTTGAAGATGGAATTCAATGGATAAATGGAGATGCGAAGAAAATGATGGTCGAAGCACCATTCCAATGGATTGATTTGGATCCTTTCGGCTCTCCTGTATCTTTCCTAGATTCAGCCGTCCAATCTATCTCAAGAATCGGAGTGCTTGAGGTGACAGCTACCGATACCGCCGCTCTTTGCGGTTCAGCAAAAACTAGTGCTGCAAGGCGATATGGTTCAATCGGAATTACGGATGCATACATGCATGATGATGCTACTCGAATTTTACTAGGTGTAATCGCAAGGACTGCTGCCATGCACGACAAGGCGATGTATCCTATTCTCTCACTATTTGATGGACATCACGTGCGAGTTAGTGTTCTATTGAAACGTTCCAAGGAAGTTGCCTCTAACTGGAGTGAACAAATAGGATATCGAATCAGGTCTGAACCGTACCATTTCGCATCTCACCCATCGGGTGAATTCTCGGGACCAATGTGGACTGGCCCAATATTCGATGCTGATATCGCTGGAAGGATGACTGTTGAAAGAGCGATTGAATTGTGCGCAGGTCGAGAAGAAGATTACCCTGACGACTGGACAGAACTCGACATAGAACACTCTCAAAGAGAAATTGAAAGAAGCGTTAGACATATCTCTGAATCTGCAGATTTACTTTCTGGAGAGCACCTATTGGTAGCGATTGATGCATTAGGAATTGCCGCTGGAGTTGGACAGATTCCTTCGATGAAGAAACTAAAATCTGGACTAGAAGGTAGAGGATTTAGAATGGCAAGATGTCAGATGCCCGAACCAATGTTTGCTACTGATGCTGATTGGGAAACAATCCTCGAAGTCACAAGATTAGCCGAATGATGGGTCAATTTCATCATCCGGTGCTGGCAACATTGTTTGTGAATTCTCGAAAACTTCGCGCACGCTATCCTCGATTTTTCTTGCATCCTCAAGAAGTGATGATAATGGAATATCAATACCTGTCAAATCTGAAACTGCTTCCACAGCCAATGCTGCAGCTCTGGCATCTGGGTACATAGGATTACAATCTGCTAATATTGCGGTTACATCTAATCCAAGGCGGTCGCCTTCTGCAATCAAATATCCTGCAATTCCGGCAACAATACCTTGTCTAACCGGTTCGATTCCGGACTTCTTCAATTTGTCACGCCCGGCAGGAGATGAACTCACACCATACAGGGAGTCATCCCTGTCATCCATATTTTCTCTAGCGACTCCATCGATAATAATCAGTTGATCAAAACCGCCCTTGGTAAACCATTCTAGTACTGTGTTAGCGAATAACACATCGCGTTCAGGGCCGAATCTAACTTCGGCCGTGAAAACTCCTACTCCGCCTCCTTGGTAAACCCTAACAGGATGCTTAGGGACTTCGTGATGGACTAAAGCCATAGCAGGGAATTCAGAATTCAAAACAGTCCCTAGTTGATTGAGTTTCAGTTGACTAATCACATGAGATGCAGCAATCACTCCAACCATTCCTACCGTAGAAAATCCACAAATTGCGACCCCACTAGTCGTAGGATCTGCATCCTTGTGCAGCACTAAGTCGTAAGTTGCTTGGCCCGCCATATTTGCGCCTCCTATTGCCTCATTCAAAGGTATTACGAAATCATTCTACGAATTCGGACCAGTCTTCATCGCCAGGATCTCTGAACCACCAAACTCCAATTTCATCCTCGTACCATTCTGTGCCATGCTCATCAACTGTAATTCCAGAGTCGTCCTCTGAGTCGTCCTCATAATGAGTTTCTGCATCTTCTTCCGGTTGCTCTTCTTCGTATTCCTCGTATTCATCTTCTTCATCGAAATCGGAGATGATATCCGGCCTATCTGGAGAGTCGTCAACGATTGTCTTGTCTTCGAACTCATCTAATGCAACACCTACAGGAAGCGGTTTCGACACCCTTCCAGAATCTTCAACCTCGGGCTCGAAATCCAAGTCGTCTTCTTCCCAATCATCCATATCGCTATTCCTAATTCTCAAGACAATGAAAATCACTAATCCTAATACTGCGACTCCGCCAAGACCTGCTACAATCATCATAGTGTTTCCAGATGATGAGTCGGTTGGAGTGTTTTTGGTTTGGTTTGTATTATTATCATCTGATGGAGGTACGACCACTGGGTCTTCTCCCTTCAATGTCCATTGAACATCGAAAGTAAGAGGCTTGTCTCCGGGACTGGTATAATCGGTTGGTCCTTGTCTCAAATCGATTTGTATCAAACCGCTTAACAAACCGTTTTCAGATAAGTTTTGAAGTATTTCAACTCGAATTTCGATAGAATTTGCTTCAGAATCAGCCAATGTAAACTCGCTCTGTCCTGCAGTTGGTTCAAACAGAATGAAATCATCCCACTGTGACCAACCATCAGCTTCCAATGAAACATCGATTGTGTAGTTGTTCGGATTCGAGATTACACAATCGAATTCTTGGTCGATGGATGGATCAATAACTATTTGCCCACAATCCAAAGTTACATCCAACATAGTTTCTGGAGTCCAAGGAGTAACGACTGTTTGATTATCTTCTGTGTCATTTTCTTCAGTTAAACTACCATACAAAACCAAGGGTATCTCTAATGAATTCGTACCCGCGTCTATCCATGTCGGACTTGTAAGATTGACAAACAATGTACCTGGTTCGGAGAATGTAACTATGAATTGCTTGAAGCCGTTACTAATTACCTCACTACCAGAATTCGATGTGCCGGTTGTATTATTGTAAGCAGTCCACGTAAATGATGCTCCTTCAAGCATCGGTTGTTGGTCTTGATAAAGAGCAACTAAATCCACCCTTACACTAGTTTCATTCTCCCAATCTAGTTCATACACAGATTCAGATGCGTCAAAGTTTGCACCAACAGTTACCGTAGTGGTTGCAGAAGTAGATGCTGCTGCAATAGGTCTGTTTTGTTCGTCACCAGCATCTCCACTGTAATTAGCCCAGAATGTCACTTCACCGCCAATGTCACCAGCAAAGGACACTAATTCTGAGAAGTCAGACAAGTTGATTGAATTCCAATCGTTCGCTATAAGATAGGAGCCTGTACTGGTTTCCATCGAGATTGTTATGGCTCCTGGAGGAGTTGTCGGGACGCCTTCAACTTCGGCTGTAACGCCCAAATTGAAAGGAGCTCCGAGTGAAGTCTCGGAACTAACATCAAGTTGAAGATTGACGGCTGAAGGGTCGTCGTTTCGAGGGTAAGCAGGCCCTACTGAAGTGACTGCAGTGGTTTTGTTTCCATATTGATCAACGGCGACAACTGATGCCCAATATTCTTCACCGTCAGTCAGATTAGAAATCAATGTTGAATTAAGAGATGCTGAAACATTCATTATAGGATTCAGTCCAGAAATACTTGTGAATTCTGAAGTTTCGAGATATACTTCATAATTGGTAAATTCATCTTGAGTATGATTCCAAGAGAACACCAATTCTCCTCCTTGGTCTGACTCCACATCTTCAAGTTTCAAGCCCGATATAGCGCTCGGAGGAGAAGGGTATGGGACTGTTACCTGTAATACATTGGATAGGTTTGAAGCAATTCCAAAGGTGTGAACTGAACGAACTAGATACCAATATGTAGACCCAACAGTAATGTTTGAATCTGTACTTTGGTTATCTCTGGTTGAATTGTATACATTGATTAAGTCAACAGTTGCATTTGCAGATTCTAATCTAAAAATTTCAAACTCAACAAAATCTAATCCAAATTCAACCGGGTCATTCCAAGCGATTGAAATCAGTTCCGATGTCGCTGATTCCAAAGTCAAAGTAGGAGTAATCGGTAAGGACAAGTTTGGAGCGCCTGGGACATGGTTTGCTGCTATGTTAGTCAGCGATATGACTCCGGCTTTTGATGAGTTAACTGGTATACTTATGGTATAATTTCCAGTACCTGCCGTCATTCCTTGATTGAGAACATTTGTCAAATTGCCTGAAACATGAGGGTTAGGGTTCACATAAAAAGTACAATCATATCCAATATCCATATTGGTGAAATTAAAATCTCCGTCCCCGGTTGTTTTCATATTCATCGAATAATTTACCATAGAAATTCCAAAACCATCGACTGTTGTAGGTTGATTAGAAATCAAAACAGATAGGTCGTCCTTGATTCCATTCATATCGTCAATCATTGTTAATGGATCCAGTCCATTAGAAGAGTCACCTGCATAACCATTCCTACTCATCTCTATGTTGCTATCTCCATCGGCATCTAACTCAATGCTATGCCAACCGCCGATGAACACTCCTCGAGAAGATTCCCCAGCCGCTACTACATGCTCAAGTACACCATCACCATCCAGATCCATCGTAATTATCGATTTAGGAACAGACCAAGGTTCTAATTCGAGTGTCGATACTGCGCTTACATTAGTTGCGTTAATTGTTCTCAATGTAATATTGCCTTCAATTGTAGAAGCAACGCCATCTGAGACTCCGGAATTTGGACTCATTAAATCTAAGTCTCCATCATTATCAAAATCAGCAATTGTTGAATTGAGTAAATCGATTTGCCCTTGGAATGAGGTTAGGTCCCATTTGCTTCCATCATTAATTCTGAATGCGTATCCTTGGTCGTTAAGTCCAACCATATCGATATCGCCGTCACCATCTAAATCAGAAAGTATCTCACCCTGTCTAATATCATCGAACTTTGTTATTGGCCCCCCCCACATACCATTGAAATCTTGCCAAAGAGTCCAATGGCCTGTTTGGTCCATTATTAGAGCAGAAATATTCCCCGTGCCAAAGAAGTCGTCAACATATAGTGTTGACAAGCCCGCAGGCATACCTGCTGAGCCATTCATAGAAACAGACTGGTTGGAAACATAATTCAATCCAGTGGAGTTATTCCATGATTGATATGAGAGCATTCCTCCAGAATTTATCGATATTATTTCCGCCACTCCATCGGAATTTATGTCTCCTAATTCTGCGCTAATCAAGCCATTAGTAACTGATGAATTCTGTATCGGATCGTACGAAGAACCGTTAGCCATGTGGACACATGCCATTCCAGAATTATGTGCGAATGCAACAATATCATCATCTCCATCTCCATTAATATCGCCAACAGAAATTGATGAGGCGTTATCACAAGTTTGAATTGGAGTTGAGGTGGTTATTCCACTACTTGGATTCCAATCTGCCCAAATTATTGATGTCGAAAAATTCGACTGAATGTTTGACAGGAATACCGGTTCCAGATTTCCATCGTTATCATGGTCTGACTCGATGACTTCCTGATATTCACCTATCGCATAAAATCCGCCTCCGGCTTGCGGAGAGAAACTAACGTTCAGATTAGAGGATTGAAGAACCGCTGAAGAAGGTAGCATTATCCCGGGTGCAGAAGATGTTCCTGAGTTAACACTAGAAACATACCAATCATTACCATCATAGAATTGATTTTGATGACCGATATCTCCGTAACCTGGGCTTGCAAATTCCCATTCAAAGACTCCATCTTCATCAAAATCAATCCACACCTGCCCCGGACTGGTATAACTTTCATCGACGCCAATCTCGAAACTAGCTGTTGTAAATGTCACATTTCTGGGAGCGTCTATCGATGCAGATGAGTTCGTAACGCCGCCTTGCAGTGCAACATCCACGGTTGCCAAGCCGCCGCTAAATGTATTGATAGTAGTAGATTCGCCAGACGCAGTGACAAGTCCAATTGGGATACATGAGCCAACCAACAAAAGCATAACCAAAACAGGGGAATAGCGACGCATAATACCACCCGGGGGGTTTGAATGAACCTGTCGCCCCTTCAAGTGTCTTATCCTAAATTGCGGATTTTCAATAGCGATTTCCGTGAAAGAGTTTGATTTCCGTCGTGTTATTTATTTGAGTGGTTTAAATATCACTGATTATTGGCCTAAACAGGCCTTTAATACAAACATTCACTTGGCTATAGTTGCATTCAAATCGCAAAAACGAACTAATGTAATAGTTATCAATGAATGCAAAGTCGCCGAAAATGGAGGGTCAAAAATGGATGATGAAGCAAGAGTATTGATTAGAGCCGGAAATGTTGAAATCGATCTTTCAGGAGCACAAACAAGCGTTGACGAACGCCTGACTAAAGTAAGAGAAGATGACACTTGGTCAATCGCTCTTTCCAGAATCCGTAATGCTCGAGAGCGTGCTATTGAAGCAGCCGTAGAAGCTGCGAGAGAAGCCGGCCTTCCAGAGCGAGGCTCCGCATTCCGTGCGCTGATAGAAAACTGTAGCCTGATTCGTAAACCGGACCAAGTACTCGGCGCAATTCAATATCTGCGAGATGTAGAAGGTGTGAATGACAGTCCCCCTAGAGTCATAGACCAATTATTCGAAGATGCGGGATTAGAACCTCCTGGTAACCTCTCACTGTATCTAAACAGATTACGCGAACGAGGTTTCTTGGTGACTCCGCCCTCTGCTAAAGAGAAGAATCGTTATGCAATTCTGACTCCTGAAGGAAGAGCGCATTTGGATAAGCGCAGCCGATATTGAGGTGCTAATATGGTAATGTCGGGCAGTAGTACCGACAACGAAGAGTTACCTCTGGATTGGTCATTTCAAAACCACGCTGGTGAATTACTAAGAAGAGGAAATCACCCTCGCTCGAACTTTAGACGATCTATTCTTGATAATGCTGATTTAACCGAGGGTAATTTCGTTGATTCAAATTTTAAACGCGCTTCAATGGTTGAAGCCGATCTGATGAAATCTGCATTTGATAATTGCGATTTCAGCGGAGCAGATTTACGCAAGGCCCGTCTGAACCTTTCCAATTTCAGAAATTGTTCCTTCGAAGGAGCAGACATTAGAGGAATTCGAGGCCGTTATGCTATTTGGCAGGGAACCGATTGGTGGAACGCTAAATTAGATGATGACCTTGCTAAAGTTTTAGCAAAAAAATGGCCCAAGCCCGAGGATGCTTGAAGAAGTATAGCCTCCACGGAAGTTCATGGCTGTTCGTCTATCTCGACGTGTGGACTTTCCAATGCTTGACATGGCGGGCATTGCCTTCTATCCGAGGATTTACGATTTAGCTCATCGATTCTTTGAAGAATCGTGGGAAGTGATGTGTGGATTTGACTATCCCCATATACTTCAAGAAATGAAGATTGGATTTCCAGTCGTTGACATAAAATCAGAATTTCATTCTCCATTTAGATATGGAGATACGGTTAACGCGACGATTTGGATTTCGAAGGTTGGAGTGAAATCCTGCACTTGGCAATACAGATTCCATAATCAAAATGATGAGTTGTTGTGGTCTAGTGAACAGGTTACTGTTTGTGTTAGTATGACAAATATGGAATCATTACCAATTCCCGCTGAATTGCGCACTGGTTTGGAGGCATGTACAAATGAATGATGATGTTTCAATTCGAATGAATAACGAAGATAGTCTGGCGCCGCCTGCCTCTCTATTCGCTCCAAGGCCAGATAAAAAGGGCCCAAAGACCATCTCAATTTTGTTGATAATGGGCTCAATATTGATGCTCCTAGTAGGGTGGGGGGATTTCCAAAATTCAATGGCTGAGGATTTTCCTGATGCCGACTTAGATGCAATTTTAGGAAATTATCAGAATCAGGACATCAATATCACAGAAGAAGAATATCAAGAATATCATGACGATGTTCGAGATGATGGTGCTTACTCTGTTCGCGGATACTCTTTGATGATTGGCGGTGCGTTGGTATTATCAGGAGGGTTCCTTCTGTTCAGATTGGATATGCTTGGAGTGAAGCTATCTCTCGCAGGCTCAATAATTGGACTTCTTGGCGGGTTTGGCGGTACTTGGATGATGGTGCAAGTTTCTGAGAAAATGCTTCCTGAAGAAGTTACAACAATTACTGAACTAATGTCTTACTTATGTGGCGTTTGCATGTTGATGTGTGTCGCTCTCGCAGCTCTACCTTTACTCAATGCTTCTGCTAGGGCTGCGTTGAATCAAAACGTTACTCTTGTGAATGAAGAAGAGTGATGGCGGCCCCACCGCGATTCGAACACGGGTTCGTGGCTCCGCAAGCCACTGTGATATCCAGGCTACACTATGGGGCCTTGTAACTCGGCGACCTACCTTCTCCATTTAAGCGCGACGGGCGCATCAAACACGCCACTCGAATTGAAGCCAATTGCGTTCTTTAGCAATCGTCTTGAGCCCGCCCTCTGCATTTACTGCAACAGGATTGCCAGTAATTGCCATAAAAAACGAATCGGCATGAGTATTTCCATAACCCCAGCAATCTGAAAGGTCGTGACCTAAACTTTCAGCATCCGCTTGTACAACTGGGACTTTTCCTTTGCGTCTAGGAACACTCCATCCCCTCTCAGAACCACTCATAATTCCCGTCATTTGTTCTGGGCCACAGCCATATACTGCATCCATTCCAAGGTGATCAGACATCGCTTGTGCCATAGGCATTACAGTCGCCGTGACAAGTACCAAGCGATGCCCTAATTCCCGGTGCCATTCCAATCTTTGAAGTGCTTCAGCACTAACCTTTTTCGAAAGCTTGGTCTCTACTAACTCAGCAGAATATCTCCGCAATGTTTCCCAATTGCACAATGCCAGATGGCCTCGATTCCTAGCTGCGTCATATACAGATCTTCCTCGCAATAAGTTACCAATGAACCCAAGACTCCACATGGTTGCGCCTAAAGGAATCCTCCATGGGCGCCTGCGAGATAGCATTGCAGTCAGGCTCTTTTCGCTGGAAGCATCCAATAATGTGCCGTCCAGATCAAAGTAGGCCGTAACACCACTCATGGTTACATGGCGGAGACGGTTACCCTTCACATTGTCGCTTAATCACTATCCTCTGGACCATATACTCGACGTCCCGCCACATGGTCCTGCCACCAGGTGAGTTGTGATTTCAAGTATCTAGGAATGAAAAAGCCTACTTTCCTCGGTGTAAGA
>CETB01057234.1_pt1 | contig 13848 bp, 13 predicted proteins | sample 356381 | NCBI WGS metagenome assembly CETB01 (sample SAMEA2622545, study PRJEB7988) | marine metagenome | biome: marine biome (ENVO:00000447); feature: deep chlorophyll maximum layer (ENVO:xxxxxxxx); material: "saline water (ENVO:00002010), including plankton (ENVO:xxxxxxxx)" | depth 155 m | reverse complement strand
CTTCCTCTAATCCGCAGAATTTCTGCTGAGGCATACAAGAATGGGGCTGGAGTTGTCTCTACTATTCTGACTGATGATGAGCTACAACTAACTCGCTATGAACACGCTACCGATGAAAGCCTAGACCGTGCTCCCGATTGGATGTTCAAGGCAATGGGTGAGGCATACAACGACAATACTGCAAGGCTAGCAGTATCTGCAGCAAACCCACTTCTTCTCGCTGAGCAAGATCCTGCCCGCGTTGCAAGAGCCAGTAAGGCGATGGCGATGGCAGCTAAGCCTGCGATGGAGCCGATTACCAATTTCGTAACCAACTGGAATATCGTATCTTATCCGGGCCTTGCATGGGCGAAGCAAATCTTCCCAGACAAGAATGATGGCGATGCAGTCGCATCCTTGGCTGAGGCTATCTTCTCGATTTCACGGGTTGACAATGATGACCCAATTGCTGCGTGGAAGGAGCATCAGAATACGCTGACTGATCGACAGCATTGGATGAATGAGCAGAACTTCCACTCGCTACATTACACAGCACCTGGAACTGATCTGATGTTAGGACTGGCAGACGGTCATGCTTGGATGGGAGGGGCTAGTACATCTCGAAACGGGATTACCTGTACACCAAATATTCCAACTGAAGAGGTATTCACAACTCCTCACGCTGATCGCGTAAATGGTACAGTCAGAGCTTCCAAGCCATTAGTCCACATGGGCACTCTAATCGATGGGATAGAGGTTCGATTTGAGGAAGGAAAGATTGTCGAAGCCAAGGCAGATGTCGGTGAAGAGGTGTTCCTCAAACTAATCGATACTGATGAGGGAGCGAGGAAGCTCGGAGAGGTTGCTTTGGTTCCTCACTCCTCTCCAATCAGTGCATCTGGTCTACTATTCTACAACACTCTGTATGATGAGAATGCATCTTGCCACATCGCATTGGGGCAGTGCTACTCAAAGTGCTTCAAGGGAGATATTGGCAAAGACCCTGAAGCCGTTGTAGCCGCAGGAGGTAATTCATCGAACATTCATGTTGACTGGATGATTGGTTCTGGTGAGCTCGATATTGATGGGATTACCCATGATGGAGAGAGAGTTCCTGTCATGCGAAGCGGTGAATGGGCCTACGAGTAAGTGGTTGCAAGCGGGACAAATTAATCGGTGAGTCCTCAGGCCACGATGTATGAGAGACGGGACTGTTGCCTCTCTGTTTTCGCTAATGCTGCTAGCAATGGCGATGAGTGGGTGCATCTCTAGTGATGATGATTCCTCAAATGGAGATGTCAATGAAGATCCAGTGGATGAGGACTTTCAGGGACTCGACTATGTTGAATGTATGATTCACGAAGATCTTGAGAGATGCTGGAATGTACTGGTCCCCAGTACTGTGAATTTGTCTCAACAGGTTCCGATGATTATTGATCTGCATGGCAATACACTGACCATGGAAAACCAAAGAGCGCTCTCCGAGTTCGACGAGATTGCTGAAGAGAATGGTGTGATTGCAGTATGGCCTCAGGGATTTGACAACTCTTGGAACTCGGGCTATTGTTGCAGTTCGGCAGGAGAACTACAACTGAACGATACTGGACTGATAGTGGAGATAGTCAACAAGGTCGTGATGAATCACTCTGTGGATGAGAATAGGATTTACCTCACAGGATGGTCAAATGGATGTTCTCTAAGCCAGAAGTTAGCGAATGAGCACAGCGATATTTTCGCTGCCATCGCATGTATGTCGTACTATTTACTCGATGATCCAGTTCCATATTACACCCCGATTCCAATCATGGAAATTCACGGACTATTAGACCAGATTATTCTCTACTCTAATGATGCGATTCATCTGCCAAACTTGGAGGCTCAGGAGCATGGAGCTATTCAGAATCTGCTACAATGGGCAGACATGAATGGATGCTCCGGAAGTGTTCCAGATAGTAACCAACCATCAGTATTCTATTCGGTCCAATCATTCACAGATTGTAACAATGGTTCTGAAGTCGCACTAGTGACATTGTATGGTGCAGATCACAATCCGTACGAGGAAAGCTACGATATCTTCACTGGTAATGGAGGTACAGTAGATACCAATGGTATTGCTTGGGATTTCGTATCCCAATTCTCTAAGGAAGTTCAACCTGAAGAATAGTGGTGCCGGGAGGGGGACTTGAACCCCCGACCTTCGGATGTCTCAGACAATCTTCAGTTAGGCTGTTGCGCTCATCGATGTTTTCCTGCAAGGAGAAAATCCTCGCTGAATGTTACCCTATGAGTCCGACGCGCTACCAACTACGCCACCCCGGCTAAGCGCTTCGACCGATAACGGCCATATGAGCATTCGTGCAGTCGTTTCGGCCCCTTCGGGCCGAAGATAGCACACGCAGGGTTGATTTGCGCGGCACTCCCGCAAGGGCGCGTTAGCATGGTTGATGTCGACAGCGCGATGCGTGCCAGTGCCTATTCGGGCAAGAGAAGAGGGCGTAAGAGCGAGGACGAGAAGAAGGAGGAGAAGCAGAGTCGAGAACTCGAGCCCTTTGACCCAGTTGAGCATGCAAAGAAAGAGAGGGCAGATGCTTACTCGATGTGGATTGTGATAATCTTCGGATTATCTGTAGCAGCGTTCGTTCGATATTGGCTAATGCCGACGATGACTAGTCCCACCAGGGCTCTGTGGCTGCTTCCGATGCTTCTGATGGCCGTTATCCCTTCACTCCACAAACTCATCGTACCTTCTCATTACTACGAGATGTACACTGCAGGTAACTGGTTCAGAGCTTGTTTCTTGTATCTATTCACCTGGCTTGCACTCTCATTCATCGTCGCCAACCCTCCTTTGGCTGATTTGGCTGCTCCGGCTCTAGCTGGAGGCCTAGATATCGAGGAAACCGAGGGCGTCGAGTCAATCAAGTGGAAAGGTGGAGATTTAACGATTGAACTCAATCAAGACAATGCGAATATCGTACTTGGCATGGGAGTTCGAGATAATATCGATGTCGAATCTGCTAGCATGACGCTCATCATTTGGAAAGGCAATAGTCAGGTGGACGAGAATACTCTAATTCACTTTGAATCTGTTGAGGTTGGGAATCTCACAGATGCCATGGCTACCTTTGATGAGGTCAATGGCAGTTGGAGTCGTGGCCAATTGAAGAATACTCTAACCCGTGATTACATTGGGCCAAAGGTGGCACCTCATGCGACCGATTACGGACTAGCATGGGATCTGGGAGAGTTAGGGCCTGGACAATACAATGTCCAAATCACACTCGAAGAGGACGGAGCTCCTTGGAAGGGCGGACTCAACACTTGGTCGGTGACCTACGGGCTTGATATCTCGCAGGTCGGTTAGTTCCCTAGAAGTGTGCAAAGACGTGCAGTCATCGCATCTAGCTGGAGTGCCTCGCCTCCACCTTCTACCATTCGGAAGTCGCACTCAGCCATCGCCTCGGTCACACCCAACTTCTGTGCCTCGTCAAGGAAAGTCACCGTACCTAACTCTCGGTGCATCTGGTTGACCATATCAGTACCTGCCAGGCCGAACTTGTCCAGCAGTCCCTTGAGTCTGCGACGGGCCGGCTGGAAACCGTCCTCCTTGCAGGCGAGGATGTAACTGTGCAATTCCTCGGGCGGAGCTGTTGCAGTGGTCTCGTAAACTAGGTCACGAGTAACATTTGGGTTTAGTGATGCAGCGACTTGGAGCGAGGTAATCGCCTTGCGTAAATCACCCAGACTGACATGAGCGATTGCTTCAGCGGCATCCTCGTCGAGGTTGATATCCTCGTTTGCTGCTACTGATTTTACCATCTCAAGGACTTGATCCTCTGCTAGTGGCCTGAATCGGAATACTGCGCAGCGAGACTGAATTGGCTCGATAATCTTGGATGAGTAGTTGCAAGATAGTATGAATCGGCAGGTCTCTGCATTCTGCTCCATGATTCTGCGTAGCGCACCTTGAGCATCTGAAGTGAGAGCATCTGCCTCATCTAGGAAGATGACTTTGAATGTGGTTCCCGGAGATGGAGCGGTTCTTGCAAACTGCTTGACTTTGGTTCGAATGGACTCCAGTTTGCGCTCGTCACTCGCGTTCATCTCTAGCAAATTAATCCGGTATCCCTCACCGAATACATCCTTGGTTAGAGCGAGGGCAGCAGTCGTCTTGCCGGTGCCGGGAGGACCGGCGAACAGTAAGTGCGGGAAGGTGCGACTCTCGGCGTATGCCTTGAGTCGGTCGACTATGGCTTTCTGGCCCTTGATATCGCCCACGGTCTGGGGGCGATGGCGTTCTACCCACAATTCGCTCATGACAGTCCTTCCTAATCCTGATGCGGGCGTCCATGAATGTTGTGAGGGGCTCGTTGGCCCTATGCTCAGTACCTCTCTTCCTCGTTTGGGAAGTCCATGCTGCGAACATCCGAAACATACTGCTTGACTGCGTCCTCAGCCATAGTGCCCAAATCGGCATACCTCCTCAAGAATCTAGGAGAGAAGTCCTTGGTAATTCCAAGCATGTCGTGGAGTACTAGAACTTGGCCGTCACAGTCTGGTCCTGCTCCAATGCCGATTGTAGGAATTGTCAGAGCCTCACTCACTTGCTTGGCCAATTCCGAGGGAATCTTCTCGAAAACAACCGAGAAGCAACCAGCTTCCTCGAGTGCCTTTGCATCCTCCATCAGCTTGGCTGCCTCGGCATCCTCTTTGGCCCGAACAGTGTAGGTTCCGAACTTGTAGATTGACTGAGGTGTGAGTCCGAGGTGCCCCATAACAGGAATACCTGCCTCTACAATTCGCTTGACTGATTCACAAACTTCAGCCCCTCCCTCTAGTTTGACGGCGTGGCCCCCAGACTCCTTCATGATTCGAATCGCTGAGTCAAGAGCAGTCTTAGAATCGCCCTGATACGAGCCGAATGGCATGTCAACTACCACCAAGGCTCTGTCAACACCGTTGACCACGCACTGAGCGTGGTAAATCATGTGCTCGAGAGTGATTGGAACAGTAGTCTCGTTACCTGCCATCACATTCGATGCAGAGTCTCCAACTAGGATGACATCGATTCCTGCGTTGTCCACCAATCGTGCTAAAGAGTAATCATATGCAGTCAGCATAGCAATCTTCTCACCTGACTGCTTCATCTTCACAAGAGTCTGAGTGGTGACCTTCTTTGCGCGACTTGAGATAGCCATATGCTCACTACTCGGGAACTTGCGAGCGTGGTCTTGGACTTCAATCAACCGACTATACAATTCGGCTCAGGGATAGAATTCTAGAGTACGGAATCAATCATTAGACTCATGCTTAGAAACACTTGCGACGAATTCTTCAATGTCGATGATGCCGTTTCCATCAGTATCGGCCTCATTGAAAGCCGCCCTAAATTCGCCCTCCTTATCCGGAGTGTATCCCAAAGCATCCATTGCTGAAATGTACTGATCTACATCCAATTCTCCGTTTCCATCAATATCCGCTGCGTAGAACGCCGTTAGCCTTCGGCGGGTTTCCACCTCATTTGGGTCAGTATAGTGCAAGCCGAATGTTTGCCAGGGAGTGATTTCCGGTTCTGCATGATTCTCTCCGTAGCCCTTCCAGATAATCAGTCCCAAAACAATAGCAGCTAAACCGCCTATCAGGGCCTTTTCTCCCATTAGAAAGAGTAGGACAAAGCCACCGATGATGCCCAACATTTGGAAGAATGGATACATTGGAGATTTCCATTCCGGATTATACCACGAATGCGAGCGTGAGGCTGTGCGTAGTACGATCACACAGGCATTGATGACGATGAAAATCATGATTTTGAATCCAGAAGCTAACTCTGCGACATCATGAACGGGGAGGAATGTAATGGCGGCAGCCATCGAGAGTCCAGTACCAATAATCGCCCAGTAAGGGGTTTGATACTCCTTGTGGACTTCTTCGAAGATTGATGGAATCAAATTATCCTTAGCCATTGCATAAGGGAATCTGGATGATGCCATGATTCCAGCAAGGGCCATCGAAGTCATCGTGAGAACTGAGAGTAAAGCGGCGATGATTCCTATCTCTCTGCCTCCAATCTCGTCGGCGAAGAGGAATACGGGATCCTCTCTTGCATGGCCTACATGGTTTTCATCCATTATCGAAGAGAGATCTAGGGTAGCAGCCATTACGAATGCTACTGTGACATAGAGGAGGGTGCTAAAGAGCAAGGAAAGTAGGATTCCATTGGGGATGTTCTTACCTGGGTCCTTGATTTCTCCAGCGACTGCAGCGATTTTTGTTACGCCGGCGTATGATACGAATACGAAGGCAGCAGTTTTTCCTACTGATTCCCAATCACTTCCAAATGCCTCGCGTGAGATTACATTGTCCCAGTTTATTTCCTGAGTTGCAAGTGCATACACGCACAGTAGTAGCAAATACCCTACAGAAATTAGCACGATTGGGGTCTGGACTTTCTTGATTCGTTTGACTCCGAGTATGTTGATTCCAACGATTAATGCCAACAGAACAAGAGCAGCTATTTCGATATTGATTTTGACGCCAATTATATCCTCAATTACCCAGAGATAAGCCTTGAAACCGATCAGGGCAAATGCTGATTTGAGCATGAAATTCGCCCACAAACCCAGTCCAGAGATTGTTCCAAACATCGGTCCGAATGTCCTCTGAACATAGATGTATGAGCCTCCAGAAGCAGGCATTGCAGTAGCAAGTTCAGATTTTGAAATGGCACCAGGCAGGACAATTACTGCTGCCAATAGGTAAGCCAGCCATACTCCTCCAACAGGTTGAGTGCCCCCGCCCATCTCTAGCATGGCTAGCGCTGGAAGAACGAAAAGTCCCGATCCAAGCATGGCCGAAAGTGAAATGATAACAACGCCACTTAGTCCAAGTCTGCGCTCGAGTGTGCCAAATGGATCATCGTATGGCTTGAGGACGATTCCTGCAAGGCCATCGGGGCCCTCCGGTCGCATGTTTGTTGCGAATCAAGACCGTTGTTGAAGGTTCTCCCGCCGAATCCTTCTTGCTCGGCACTCCCTCTCGGTATCTGAAAATGAGGTCGCTACGAGGAATTACGGTTGTCATGTTGGTGTTGGTACCACTGAGCGGCTGCTTTGGAATCGGTGGCGAAGGTGGCATATTCGCCAATGAGCCGGAAAAAGAGCCATTGCGGCTGAATCATATCCAGATGGAAGGAACTCACAATTCGTATCATGTCGAGCCTATTTTCTCACCCACTCGGGAATATATGTATACTCACGAACCACTTGATGTTCAAGCAGCGCAACTAGGAGTCCGGCAGTTTGAGATCGATGTTTGGTGGGATGTCAGAGATGGATTGAGAGTTTACCATAATCAGTACGATTCTGGAACCACATGCCCGACTTTCCAAGAATGTCTTGAGACTCTTCTAGATTGGTCTCAGGCCAATGACCAGCACCACCCCATGATGATCTGGATTGAGCCCAAAGACTGGCCCGAACAGGCAGCAGACATCACGACAACTGTCGAGCTCTCAGGACTTCTTCAGGAGATTGAGTCCGAAATAGCCGAGTTCTGGCCTAGAAATCTTACCATCGCGCCTGATGATGTCCGTGGAGAATGGCCAACCCTGAATGAGGCGGTTTTGACTGATGGCTGGCCGTTGTTAGAGGAGAGTCGTGGCAAGGTTATCTTCGTTCTACTTGCTAGAGGAGATATGCGTGACCTATACCTCGAAGACTATCCCGGATTGAATGGAGCGTTGATGTTCACACTCTCGGATTTGGGCTCAGGCGAAGCGGCCATCTTCTCGCTGACTGACCCGATTGGTGATGGAGAACAAATCTCACAATTAGTCACTGACGGATACATTGTCAGAACTAGGGCAGACAGTGGAGGAGAGGAACCGGATAACAACGACACCGCGCGCTTTGAGGCCGCTCTAGCCGCGGGCGCACACACCATCTCTACCGACTACCCTGGACCAGTGGAAGGAATGGACTACTGGATTGAGATTCCTAACGGGACTCCGAGCCGCTGCAACCCTCTGGTAGCACCTGAGTGGTGCTCTTCTGAGGCGATTGAAAATCTGATTCTATGAGATAGTAATCTCAAATTCAAGAGTGCTTTGGAATTATTGTGCCGTCCCTGGAGAGTACCTCTTCTTTCTTGTCTTTGTCGAACCATAATAGGTCACACTCTATACAACCGTCCAGATCAATAGTTCTGGACGCGCCAGATGTCCAATTCTGGATATCATCAACGACATCTGGAACGACAATGTTTGACCGATGTAGAACTTCTTCTTCTAATGGAACACTGATATGACTCATTTTCTTTCCACAATCTGGACAATTATACTCGCCTTCCTGCTTTGAAGCAGATAGTGCTTCTCTGACATATTTGGCCTTGTTCAACGCCAAACCTAAAGCATCTCCCTTGAGTTTTTGATCTATCGACTTGGACTCTAGAATGACTCCAGCACAGTTGTTACACCGCAGATCAGTTGTTACCAATGATGAGAGATACACACCGGGAATGAATAGTAACGCACCAATAATGACTCCTGGATTAGTTTCATCGCTTCCTACCTCAATTGAGTTAGCAATTAGGATCAATCCTGCCAAATAAAACACGGTACCGAGTGGATCGAAGGCCCTAATTTTCAGATTTCTAGTTGTCTTGTATTCCATGGAACCGCAGCCAGCGGGGCATTGGACTTCTGCACTCATAGAATAATGATAAGTCTGTGAATGCTTCAATATTTGGGCGGCCTCATGAAATCGAAATCTTCCCTCGGCATCATGCCTTAGCGATAATCTTCAGTTCGATTGCTATGTCTGTCGGCAGTGCCTCCACTGAGACAGTGGTTCGAGCAGGTAGGATGTCTGCAAAGTACTCAGCGTAGACCTCATTGTAGCCGGGAAAGTCTCTGTCCATGTCGACTAGGAAGACAAGAACATCCACTACATCATTGAGGCTTGATCCGTGTGCCTCCAAGATGAGTCTTACATTGTTGATAACTGAATGTGTCTGGGCTTTGATGTCGTAGTCCAGCGGGTTGCCGTCATCATCCTTGATTGGGCCTCCTGGAATCTCGTTGGTCCCGGGAGTCCTAGGGCCCATTCCGCTGACAAAAAGCAAATCTCCGACCCTATGCAGATGCGGATATGCCCCAACAGCTGATGGTCCTGCATCGGTGATGAATGGGCCGTCTGACATCACAATGACCCCTTGTCCAAAACATGTCGATCGCCGTGGTAGAATTCTACATCGTCCTCATCGAATTCCTTGTCGCCTATGCTCCCCTTGGCTGGAGTCAGCTGGATAACCGCCCCACCGGCTCCATGCAGAGCCTCGTAAGCTAGCACCTCCCCATGGTAGTTATTGTGCTGCCCCATGGTAGCAGCCATCCACCAAGCTGGCTTGTAGGCCACAACTTTACTGACTCTAATCTGACTTTGAATATCTCTACTCAACTGACTAATATCCTCAAGTCGGCCATCGGCGAAGAATTCCAGAATCTTCTGATTCCACTCATCGTCTTTTGCAGAATGAATCCTGTCCTCAGCAGGGTCGATGTGCTCTGTGAACATCCTGTTAGATAGGCTCGCAACTACCACGACTACAGCTTTCTTGCCCAACTTAGCCATTGCATCACGCGCGGCCTTGCCAAGCACAATTTGCTCGGCGCGGTTAGAGTAGACATTGCTTGAAACAATACATGCGGGAATTCTATTTTCCGGGTTTAGCAATTTCAGAGCAACAATTGAACCTGTGTCGATAGGGAAACCATCGTATGACACAGTTCGAGCTTGGAGTCCTCTTTCCTCACAAGCGTCTTTGAAGCTCTCTGCATACTCTGTGTCCATGCGGAACTCGTAGGGCATTGAACCTAGGAAGTGGAAGTCATCATCCACATGAGTGAAGACTGGTTTTGGATGGGCTTGGATTTGATGTCCGATGATGCTAGGCCATGTTGTCGAGTAGATGAGTATCAAGTCGGCGTCGCTCTCCTCAATTCTCTGGCGGCATGTGTCGTAAGCCTCGCGTAGACGGCCCCATCCTTCATTCTGATCGGGGGCCAGTAGTGGGTGTGGGTGGGGAGGTACATACAGCCCCATAACAATCTCTGGTTCTTCGCTCATCTTAGCGCCTCACATCACAATTGCTCGAGTCTCTGCGTTCGGATCCCATGCAGCGATTGCATTCCCTGTTCCAATTACAGACTGATAGCCGTAGATCTCGGCTGGATAATCTGGCATCCCCATGGCGGCCATCATCCAAGTCAGGCCACCTCCTTCTGCCTCGGCCATGGTCTGCTCAATCATCTCAGGCAGGATATCGATGACTTCCTTCATCTTGCCCTCTCTCATCATCTCGATGACCTTCATGTCCCAGACATACTGGCTATGATTGTAGATGTGTTCGCGACTCATGTCCTCGGGCAATGGAGCCTCGGTCACGAAGTGCCGATGAGATAGAGAGTGGCTGGCAATTAGTACGACTTTCTTTCCGCTGTCCTCGATTGCCTTTCTGACCGCTTCTCCAAGAGCAATTGATTGTTCATTCATTACCTCGTTTGAGTAGTAATGAGTCGAGCGATTGCTGCTGATTGTTACTACGGGCTTATCCCAATCAGGGTTGAGCATATGACAGCTAACGATGGTCCCATAGTCGACTCTGAAGTCAGGATTTCTCATCATCTTGGTAATGATTCCTGACTCTGATGCTGCCTCACACATCTTCTCTGCTAATTCAACATCGACCTTGATGTCGTGGTGGAATCTGAACAGATTTGGGAAGATAGGGTCGACGCTGATGTTCTGGAATCTTTCCAAACCTAGGAAGTGTGTTCCAACATAGGTCTGCCAATGAGGAGTTAGGATCACCATGCAATCATATTCAATTTCCTTGAGTTTTCTCGCCAACATGTTGTAGCCCCACCTAAGAGCCTCCCAGCCTCCTTCCGAGAAAGGCTCGTTCTGCTCGGGGTTCTCAGCATACACGACATGTGGAGGGTGTGGAGCAAGGCAACCCAGCACTATCTCTCCCTTCGCCATGGTTCGTGAGGTCCTGAATTCTAAAGAAAACCTTCCGGCCCAGCTAGTAGCCTTCATTGGGGAGACTTGTGACGCATTGCCATGAAGTGGGACGAGCCTCCGCTCTGGCCTGTCGTCGGCCCTAGTTTGGCTGGATTCACGGCTGCATGCTTGCCTCATATCGTAGACGGGATTCCTCGCCTATTCGACTGGGATTTGACCACTCCGTTCGTAGGACTGATGTTTGTCAGTATACTACTCTACTTCGCACCTGAACCCGCTGGAAAGAATACTGAGTTGATTTTGGGCGCGAATGTAGGCATGCTGCTTGCTTTCTTGCCGCAGCTGTTCTTCTTCGTCTGGTTCGTGCCAGTGATTCTGTTCTGGATCTTCCAGTCAATGTATGTCTGGAAGAACAACTTCCCAGCTTTCCGAGTAGGTACCTGGATTGGATTAGGGGCGGTTTCAGGACTCTTCGTCGGAGGCTTGTTCGCCCATTTCATCCTCTGATTTGACTGCCTGAGCCAGCACTAGTCCTCCAATTAGGAAGGCGGGTATAGAGAGTAGCATAGCGGACCAAATCAATTCGTCAGTGACATATTGCATAGTTATCCTAACTTCTGAAAAATCTCCCCCATCAGCAGTCTTGACTAGGATTAGATGAGTGTCACCAACAGAGGGGGTCGAAACTTCAGTTTGCCAACTTGATCCTGAATCAATGACAATTTCCTGGAATTCATCGACCGTCAGAGGACTGACAATAGACTCCCAATTCACTTCTCCTCTCTCTACATTATCAATTACAAGACTACGATGTAGGATGATTACATGTACGCTATTTTCGCCAACATTTCTGACTTCGACTCCGACAGGATCCCATAGACTGTGCACCTCTATTGTGTCGATTTTCACATCATCTGGCCCTAGCCTCATATTGGCAATTTCATCATCACTTCCCGGCCCGTCAACGGCCACCAAAGCGAGTGCTGATGAGCACACTAATGCAAAGACGGCTGCGATAGCAAGTGATTGCCCTTTAGGAATCACAGATTTCCACCCATTCTCCGAGCGAGCCCTAATTGCGGGTTGCCACTTGTGAATGAATAACGCACAGATTACTGCGAGAATTAATCCTGGTATGATATCAACAATCCAGTGAATTCCGAGATACTGAATAGAGAAGAAGTAGACTACAAGATTGATCATCACAAACAAATCGAATTCTCTATGCCTCCACTCGGAGATAGAAATGCCCTTGTCTTTGCAATGCAATCTGTTTAGCAGTAGCAATCCAACAGGGAGCCCGAAGTGTAAACTCGGAACTCCGTTGTCCATGGGATCATTGTTTGTTACAAATTCGAGATACCATGAGTCATGGTAGAGAAGTGCGTCCATCCCTGGATTGTATGTCGAGGTTACCTCTACATTGAAGAAAAGATACAATGGGACTGAAAGTAGGTAGATTACGAAGTAATTCAGGGCTGCTTTGTCTGCCATAGTATGGTCGCGTACTAGAATGAAATACATCGGTGAGAACCAGATTACAAACAGGTAGACGAACAAATAGTGGAACGACAATACATCAGTCAGTAGGTCATTCCTGAAAGTTTCCTGAACCCACAGTGTCAACTCACCTTCAATTTCGTACAACCAGTGAGTATAGCCTCCAACTCGGGCCTTGATTGGCTCATTGTGTTGGTCAATCATGAATTTGTAGATGTACATCAGTACATACAGGGAGATATGCCAGTAGTAGCCCTTTGCTCGGATTTCTGCTGGCAGCTCAGAGAGTGAGACTCTCTTGTCGGGCTCATCTCTTGTCAACAGATTGCGCAGCGGAATGGTAGAGAGTAAAATGACCGCCATTATCGTGCCATAAGGTCCGATTGGCCAATCCATGGACCGTCCGCGAAGTATTCTGCTGATGAACGTTGCAGGCCTCGTAGATTCTCACTCTTCGGATTCGTGGGAACAAATCAGATCCGCTTCAAGAATCCCAGTATGAACAACTGCGATTAATCCCAGAACCATTCCCCATTCGAAGAGAGCAGCCAGCGACATCTCAGGAATTGTCAAATCGGTGCAGATTTCCACAGTATCAATATACGACTCAAAATGGCTCAATTCCATCGATGTAGCATCTCCGAAACCAATGAATCGTAAAACATTCAACGCCATCAGGACGCAGCAAATCACTGTCAGAGCGGTTCTGAATCTCCTTGGCTTGAAAACACGCTCAAATCGCATATCATGGACCTGCATCTCGCTAGCCAGCATTGTAGAGAGAATTGCCCATGCAATTGAGCTAACGAAGATGATTCTAGCCTGTAGCAAATGAAGGACCAGATTCTCATCCCATGGAGTGTATGCTATCCAGATGAGGAATATTCCGGAGATAATTCCGAAGATGGCTGAGAAGATGTTGAGCATCCTAGGCCTAGTCCCCATTGAGTTATTTTCAATCCACTCTAATCTGATGCTGTACATCTGCCAAGCAATTACTGCTAGTAATAGGCCTGTGAGGGTGAATCCCAGAGTGAAAAAGGGGCTTGACACAGGATTGGTGTCGGTATCGGAAATGAACGGCATGTAGGGGTCGCATCCATCTAATGCCCATGCTGTATAGGAGGCAACCAGAGTTGTCAATTGGATAATGATGGCTGCTCCAATAGAAGTTCGAATCGAATGTCTCGATACTGACTCACTCATGCATAGGCGAGAGAGAGTGTGGTTTCAAACAATCCCGAAGCATGAAGTCCAAAGGCCCGCAGGAAGGAACATGGACGGTCACGAGTTGTGGCTTTCTCAGTGTGCAGAGATGGATTATTTACCTAGAGCCAAACTCTACGAA
>CETB01027344.1_pt1 | contig 13863 bp, 11 predicted proteins | sample 356381 | NCBI WGS metagenome assembly CETB01 (sample SAMEA2622545, study PRJEB7988) | marine metagenome | biome: marine biome (ENVO:00000447); feature: deep chlorophyll maximum layer (ENVO:xxxxxxxx); material: "saline water (ENVO:00002010), including plankton (ENVO:xxxxxxxx)" | depth 155 m | reverse complement strand
AGGGCTTTCCCACCATTAGTTAGCATTACTCTTACCTATCGCTGTGATACTTTGACACTTTAACGCTATCCAGTCTGAATCGAGTAGAGGCAGGAAATTTAGGAAATCAAAGACTTTCTAGAAATTTCCGGAATTCGTGGGAGGCTTTAACCTTTCGCATACGCTCGATATATGGCTTCTGAATTAGATGCAGAGACTCCTATTGGCGGCAATAGTCAGAAATCTCCCAAAGGGTTTGCTTTTGTCGTTTTCGCTAGGTTTGTGTCGAATGTCGCTTACAGGATTGTTTTCCCCTTTTTGCCAACTATCGCAAGGGGTATTGGAGTATCAACAGCCACACTGGGGACCACTCTTGCCCTAAGGGATCTAGTTGAAATTAGTGGCCCTGCATTGGGAAAACTAACTGATCGTCAAGGCACCAGAAGAGTTATGGTTGCTGCCCTGTGTGGTTTGGGGATGGCAGCGTGCCTTCAAGGTGTTAGTAATGGCCTAGTTGTTTTCACGTTCGCATTGATCGCTATCTCAGTCTCGAAAGTTTCTTTTGATGTAGGCTCAAGCACTTGGACTGGAGCATCGGTGCCGTTCAGCGGTAGATCCAGAGCTATTGGAATAGTAGAGACAACATGGGCTCTTTCTTTCATTATTGGTATGCCATTAGCTGCTTTACTGATTCGTTTAGGTACTTGGCGGACTCCTTTTATCGCCGTTTCATTGCTGTGTTTAATTACGAGCTCAGCACTGTGGGTGTATCTTCCATCATCTAGTTCCAGCAAAGGAAACACTTCGGGACAACAGCAGTGGTCTACGTCCACACGGTTCATTCTTATTGCGATGATTGCTCTGGGAACCGGCCATATGATGATGCTTGTTACCTTCGCCATATTTCTCGAAGATCAACATGCGGTGTCTACTTCAGGTTTAGGTTTAGTCGCTTTAATTATTGGCGTCGCCGAACTTATAGGTTCTGGGGGTGTCGCCATGTATGGAGATCGTATTGGGAAAACAGTTGTGGCGAAATCAGCATTGTTCTTATCTCTCCCCCTTTCTCTTCTGCTCCCTCTGGGGAGTTCAACGTTTGGTTTAGCTTTATTTCTAATTGCGGCTTGGTTCATATGCACTGAATGCGTGATCGTGTCGATGCTTTCAATTTGCACTGAATTGGATGGTGAGGACCGTGGGAGGATGATGGGATATGTCTACGCTGGTTGGTCTATGGGAAGGTTTTTTGGAGCGATCAGCGGAGCGTTACTCTACGAATGGCGAGGAATTAATCCTGTCTCATTTGCTATGACGGGAGCTTTGATCATTGGTATGGCATTGCTTCTAATAGGGTTTCGTGGTTTTGAGGATTCCCAAGCTCGATATGGAGAGACTCGTTCATGAAAAGAGGCGTTTATCCAGGTTCATTTAACCCTCCTACTGTGGGGCATGTGGCAATAGTGGAAGCAGCTATTCGGCTTCATGAGCTGGATTGTATTGATTTAGTTGTTTCTGAAATCGCTCTAGCTAAACCATTGATTGAGAGGCCTTCACTGGAAGAGAGACTGCAAGTGATCACTGCTTCGTTTGTAGACATTCCTGAAGTGAATGTTCTTCGGACTTCATTGCAGCTGATTGCTGATATCGCTCGGGAATATGATGTAGTTGTAATGGGGGCTGATAAGTGGGTACAAATCAACGATGTAAAGTTCTATGATAGCGAAGCGCATATGCACGAGTCTCTTGCTAGCCTTCCGACGTTAGCCGTTGCGCCAAGAAGTGGAGAGAAGGTCCATGAGAGCATTCGTTTAGACGTACCTGAAACGATCGCTGAGGTATCTTCGTCCTCCGCCCGAAGAACGAACTTCGAATGGATGACGAAAGCCGCACAGGATTTCAGCGTGGAAAGTGGAGCATGGCAGGCATGAACCCCATGAAGAAATAATGTCTGAACATTTATACTTGGCATGGTCGCTCATTATTATCAGTTTGATTGGCTAAAGTGGATAGCTAAATTACTTACAATCCAATACGGGCGACAATTGAAAAGAAGCTGAGGTTTATAGCCGATGAATGAACAACCTGTCCAGATGAATATCCACTCGTCTCGTATTACTCAGCCCAAGAGTCAAGGAGCCTCTCAAGCGATGCTCTTGGCCACCGGTTTGAGCCAATCGGATCTGGATAAGCCTCAGATCGGCATCGCAGCATGCTGGTACGAGGGAAACCCTTGCAACATGCATCTTGATGGCCTTGGTGCTCACGTGAAACAAGGGGTAGTTGACTCAGGTCTCGTCGGTATGCGTTTCAACACGATTGGTGTTTCCGATGGTATGTCTATGGGAACTGACGGGATGTCATATTCACTGCAGAGCCGCGATTTGATCGCTGATTCGATCGAAACGGTTATGGCAGCTCAGTGGTACGACGGCCTCGTCACCTTGCCAGGGTGCGATAAGAACATGCCGGGCTGTATCATCGCAATGGGTCGCCTAGATCGTCCGGCAATCATGGTCTATGGTGGCACAATTCGGGCAGGCTCCGGCACCATTGGGGGTATCGAAGAGAAGCTTGACGTTGTATCGGCCTTTCAGAGTTATGGGCAATTCCTAGCAGGGGCGATCACGGAAGAAGAACGCCAGACGATTGTGTCGTGCGCTATTCCAGGAGCTGGAGCGTGCGGCGGGATGTACACCGCAAACACGATGGCCGCAGCTATCGAGGCGATGGGCCTGAGCCTGCCGTATTCGTCATGCACCCCAGCTGAGGATCCGGATAAAGTCCAAGAGTGTGTTACTGCTGGCGGAATGATGGAAATGCTCCTTTCGGAAGGATTAACGCCGCGCCGGATTGTCACTCGCGAGTCACTTGAGAATGCGATGGTCGTTACCATGGCGCTCGGCGGGTCGACGAATGCTGTATTGCACATGATCGCGATGGCGCGAGCGTTCGAGCTCGAGTTGAACCTTGACGATTGGCTCGCAACGAGCTCACGAGTGCCGCTGCTCGCTGATCTGAAACCATCAGGGCAGTATGTGATGGAAGATCTCCATGATGTTGGTGGTGTTCCTGGTGTGATGCGTTACTTACTCGACGAGGGCATGCTCGACGGCGACCAGATGACGGTCACCGGAAAAACTTTGGGTGAGAACCTGTCGGAGGTTCTACATCTACTAAAGGATCAAGACGTTCTTGCGTCGCTCGAGGACGCAGTGAAGTCGAGGGGCCATATTTCAATTCTTCACGGTAACCTTGCGCCTGGCGGCTCGGTGGGAAAGATTACTGGGAAACAAGGCCTGCTGTTTACAGGGCCCGCGCGCGTGTTTAACTCTGAAGAGGACATGATTACGGGACTCGAAGAAGGTCGAATCCAATCGGGCGATGTAATTGTGATTCGTTATGAAGGCCCCAAGGGTGGGCCAGGAATGCCTGAGATGCTAACACCCACCAGTGCGCTTGCAGGAGCGGGTTTCATCGACGATGTGGCCTTGATAACTGACGGACGTTTCTCAGGCGGAAGCCACGGATTCATTGTAGGACATGTCGTTCCCGAGGCTCAGGAAGGCGGCCCAATCGCTCTGGTCCGTGACGGGGATGTCATCACGATCGATGACGAAAGCCATGAGATAACTCTGGAGATTAGTGATAACGAACTCGCCGCCCGTGCCGAGCAATGGGAGGCGCCACCATTCAAAGCTACATCAGGTACCTTGTGGAAGTACATCCGCCTTGTCGAAGACGCGTCCAACGGTTGCGTCACCGATGGCTGAATAGATTCATTTTGTTCTAAAGCCAAGGAGTCGCCTCCAAATATCGTTGTCACTAAGGCCAGTCTGAAATTTGCGATGTAAGCTACGCCAATGCGCCTGAAAACTTTGTTTAAGGGTTTTGTTATTGCCCCTGCTCTTACAGCTTTGGCTGTGATGATCTTGGAACGTTTGACGTTGAGAAAGATTGATTCTGTGCAAAAACCCCCCAATTGGGAAACGCCTCGCTGGCCCAAAGGACATACAAGCACTATACAAACAGATGACGGCGCTGAATTGGTTGTAGAAATCTCTGGCACGCTCACTGGGCCGGTGATAGTTCTCATCCACGGATTATCTGCCGATCACCATTGCTTTGGACCTATCGCTCAAAGTTTGATTGAGAAAGGCTGCTGTGTTGTTGGTGTAAATCAAAGAGGGCACGGGGGATCAACTGTAGGTTCTGCTGGGTTTGGACCAGAACGCCAAGGACTCGACCTAGGGGAGGTCCTGCATGCACTGAATCTCCAAGATGTACACCTAGTTGGACATTCAATGGGTGGAATTGCTGCCATGTCGCTACTTACGATGGGTCCTTCCTCAGCTGGCAAAAGAGTAGCCTCCTTAACGCTGCTTTCAACCCTTGCAGAAACAAGCGGAAAGACCCGGCAGTTCTTCCTCGGCTTATCGAACCAAGCCTGGTACCAGAGATTAATAGACCATCCAGTTCACGGCCCTGCACTAGCGAGATTTGCCCTATTCGGAATGACCCCATCGCGACAAATGGTCAATGACGCTCTTGAACTTGGACAACGTTGCCCTACCCCACACCGTATTGATGCTTCTCTCGGATTGCTTCAGTACGATATACGAGGATTGCTTCCTCTCATCGATTTACCAACGACTGTTGTCTGTGGCGTGAACGATCTTCTGACTACGCATAGTGAGAATCAGCGAATAGCGGAATTAATTCCTTCCGCTGAGATGGTGACGGTTACGCATGCCGGCCATATGTTTATATGGGAAACCCCCAACCAGATCACTGAAGCTATTCTTCAAAATGTAGAAAGATGACCAGCTAGCCCAAAGGTTCAGTAGAAGCAGCTATGTTATCCAATGACGTACGCACAATCATCGTGTACGTATCTGCAATCGCTTTCTCTCTGTGTATTTTTTGCGCTTCGAGCCTGTTGGGGTCACTTACAACCTCCATGAAAGCTGCTTTACTCGGGAAGGTATTGAAACGGACTTGGTCCCATTTTCTCCCGTCACCAACTATGGTTCCTTCCACTCCAAACCATCCGGAGATTCGCAGCCCGTTCTTAAGAGCTACCTCCGCAGCCTTTTCTTGGTATTTCTCCATATCTGGGGGTGTTTCGTCCATTCGAGTCTCTGGCCCAAATTTGAGGACATGCAATACGGCAATCGGGCCATCATCTTCTGACGGTGGATGTGAGACGTCTTCCCAATCTGTTGCCGATATTTCTGTGGTTGAATGAGCTACAGGTAAACATCCCATAACTATGGTTTCTTGCATACCTGCTTCCTTATGGACATGCTTTTCTTTGAAATCTTTTCGCTGTTGCATATCAATGAACGACCGTCGTGTTGGATATTTGACTACTGCAATTCTGTCCCAGTTTCGGTAATCTCCTAAAAGTTTTGTCTCAACATCTCCGACGTAGACGATTTCTGCTCCGATGGCTGCAAGGGGTTCGAGTGGTGTATAGAGATTATCCGCTTCACGACCCGAGATTTTTTGCGAAGAATTATCTGCATATTGTGCAACGTCGTGATATTTCATGAGGTTGACCATCCAAATCGGCCCATCTTTATCAGGTGGTGTAGTGGCTAGTCGCAAACCATAGTCATGGTCTATTTGACCATATTTAGGTCCTGCCATTAGCTTCCTCCTCTTTCTGATGTGTGGGCTATGAAGTCGTTCATGATCGCGGCAAGTTCCTTACTCTTATCTTCCTGTAGGAAATGACCTGCATTTTCTACAGTGACATGATTCTGCCCTTTGGTTCCAGGTACTTTTGCGTGAAATGGGGCATCTCCCCCTTTGGTGACTGGGTCACTATCGCTGAATGCGAGAAGAAAGGGCTTTTCGTATTCACTGAGTACATCCCAAGCCTCGATATTGTCTTGACTTGCAGGGTCATCGAGACTTGTTGGGACTAACGACGGGAATATTCGTGCTCCTGCTTTGTATTCATCTGTGGGGAATGGTGCATCATAAGCTTGAATTTCCTTATCTGTGAGATCTCTGACGCACGCGCTATTGATGAGTTTTCCTATTGGGAATTCTGGTGCAGTTTGTGAGAATTTCTGCCAGGCGAGAAAGGCCTCGGTAGCCTCTCCTTTGCCCGTTGGGAGTCCAGTGTTACCTATGATGATACGGTCGTAGCGATCCGGTTCCCTTGCTACCAGTCGTAATCCAATTAGGCCTCCCCAGTCCTGACCAAAGAATGTGATGGAAGTGAGATTTAAATGGGCAAAGAGTAATTCGGCCATCCATTCGACATGTCTTGCATAGGAGTAGTCAGTTTGTTCAACTGGCTTGTCACTTTTTCCAAATCCAACTAAGTCAGGAACAATAACTCGGTGTCCTTCGTTAACAAGCAGCGGGATGATATGTCGATAGAGGTAACTCCAGGAGGGCTCTCCGTGGAGTAAGACAATCGGGTTACTGTCGATTGGTCCTTCATCGAGGTAATGGATTCGAATCAAACTGCTATTTCTACCGAAGACTTCGGCGTAGTTCGGCTGGAAGGGATAGTCGATTAAGTCGACGAACCTTTCCTCTGGTGTTCGTATTGTTTGCATGAATCTCCTGTTACTTTCCTATTTCTACTTTGTGAAGATCGTCACCTAATTCAATCCTTCCGGAAAAATGCTGGGATGCCATTTCTTTCCACTCTTCACCTTGGCCTGAGGGAAATGCAGGAACGTAATGAGTTAGGATGAGTGTTTCGACTCCTGCTCGCTCTGCGGTTTGTGAAGCTTCTTCAACAGAAGAGTGGTAACCGCATACATCTTGAAGCCTTTCGATAGGAATCTTCTCGATGATGTCCTTTCGAATAACTGTATGCACGAGCCCTTTTGCTCCTGTACATAATTTATCCAGACCAGCGCACGGGACGGTGTCGCCTGCGACAACAACAGCGTCACCTTTATAATCAAAGCGAAAGCCGATAGTCGGGTAGACAGGACGGTGCTCTGTCGGCTCTGCAGAAATGTTGACGATACCGCCCAATTCCACATTCCCGCTTTCGAGCTCAATGACATTTACAGCGGGAGGGTCGTTGAGATCAGCATGGTGATTTATTCGATATCCTATGTCGAAGCTGAGAAAGTGCAATATTCTTTCGACTACTTCTTTAGTTCCTGGCGGTCCTACAATTTGGAGAGGTTTCGGCTTTCCAAATGTAGTTATCCAAGCAGATGTGATGACATCGTTCAGATCAGTTATATGATCGCTGTGAAGGTGGGTGATCAATACCGCATCGAGCATATTGGCGGCGCACCCTGATGCCACTAGTCGCATAAGAACTCCTCTACCTGCGTCAACCAAATAGTTCTCTTCACCAGCTTGTATGAGGGTCGCTGGCCCAGCTCTATCAGGATCAGGAATGGGTGATCCGGTTCCTAGGAGCGTGATTGATATCATTTTTTCCTCACTTTAATAGCACTTACTGTCTTGCATTCTCCGCTCGGGCATGCGCTTCTTGAGCGTCGGGAACTCTCCGTTGTGCAAGCTGGATTTCTATTTCATAAAGCTTACCTGAATATGGAAAAGGACCTTGATAAAGGTTTGAGACTGCTGAACCGTGATCGTATCCTATGCTTGCGCCGACTGAGGAAATCATCCGCATATAGAATGGGATCTCAACCGACCCTACTGCTTCGCCATCTATGAGTATTGTTATCTCTCCGTTGTCCCCAAAGCGCCGGAATTCAGCTGCCAAATTAGTGTGCCCGGTTGGAACTTTAGTTGACGACTTTACGATGGAGTGTTGGTCAAAGGAGTTATAGTCGACCACAAAATATCCATTCTGTATAAAGGCTGAGATACCAGAGTTTTGTGTCCCCGTAGAGAAGAGCACGCCTTCGTCGCCTTCGTTTCTATCGATACGTGCTATCAAATCAAAGCTTCTACCCCCAATAGCGGCGCTGGCTTGGCCGGGAATTGGTGACATTGGGGGGCGATAGATGTATTTTCGATTTGTAGGGTGAGGTGACCGGTTTCGAAATCGTGCCCCGAATAGTTCAAATCCCCTATCATCCAAGGGAAGGACACCGTGTTTTTTTGCTTCAGCCCACCATAGGTCCTGCAATTCAGTCAGCTTTTGGGGCTCTAATGTTGCAAGGTCATCACATTCAGACCAATCGGCATCGAGATTGTATAGCTCCCATTGTTCAGTATCGTAGTCATCTCCTGTTTTATGCCGGCAGACGGCCTTCCATCCTTCTGAAATAATCGCCCTGCTTCCCATGTTCTCAAAATACTGGACCGAATTTTTAGATTTCGCAGTTCCGTCTTCAAGGAGGTGAGCAAATGAATACCCAGTTATGGGCAGTTGAGGAATTCCCTTGAACATTCTTGGCGGAGTGACTCCTAGAAGATCAAAGATTGTTGGAACTATATCGGCGACATTGATGAACTGATTTCGAATGCTCCCTTGTTGATTTTCTGGTATGCCTTCGGGCCAATGCATAATGAACGGAACGTGGACTCCACCTTCATGAGTATTCTGCTTATACCATTTGAAAGGAGTGTTGCCCGCCTGCGCCCATCCCCAAGGGTAGTTAGTGTGACTGTGTGGCCCTCCTATGTCGTCTATCCGACTAATAGCTTCATCAGGGGTCTCTAAAATACCGTTGAAGAACTTCATTTCGTGCATTACACCGAAGGGTCCACCTTCTTGAGATGCCCCATTGTCTGCGAGAAGAAGGATGATTGTATTCTGAAGGTACCCACTATCTCGGAGCCCATGAATAAGTTTGCCGATTTGATCATCCGTGTGATCGAGAAATGCAGCAAATGCTTCTTGCAGGCGCGCTGCGAGTTGTTTCTGATTGTTAGGGAGTTCATCCCATGGCTGGACGCCAGGATTCCTCGGTGCTAGCTGAGTATTTGAGGGTATTACCCCTAGCTTTAACTGCTGTTCAAACCACCGCTCTCGGAAGGCATCCCACCCTTCATCGAAGGCACCTCGGTACTTTTCCATATATTTAACTGGGGCCTGATGCGGTGCATGAGTTGCACCAAAGGGAAGATAAGCAAAGAATGGCCGGTCAGGCCTAATACCTTTAGTATCTGCGATCATTTCAAGCAGACGATCTACTAGATCCTCACTTAGGTGGTAACCCTGCTCAGGTTTAGCCGGCGGAGATACGGCGTGGTTGTCGCAAACAAGGTCTGGGTAGAACTGATCAGTTTCGCCTTCAAGAAACCCGTAGAACCGATCGAATCCTCGCCCAAGTGGCCACTGATCGAATGGGCCAGCTGCAGAGCACTGCTCCATAGGAGCTAAATGCCATTTGCCGGCGCAGAAGGTTGCGTAACCCTCTGATTGAAGTATCTCCGCAATAGTTGCCGCTTGGTTAGTGATATGGCCAAGCATGTTCGGGAAACCGGTACGAAAGTTTGATACTGACCGCATCCCCACTGCATGTTGAGATCGTCCTGTAAGTAATGAAGCCCGAGTAGGTGAACAAAGAGGAGTTACATGAAAGTTCGTGAACTGCAATCCATTAGCGGCTAGCTCATCAACATTCTTGGTATCGATTGATGATCCATAGCATCCAAGTTGAGAGAAACCTGTGTCATCCAAAAGAATAATCACAACGTTTGGGGCTTCTTCTCCAGGATGATTTGGTGTCTCGAACCACGGCTCTGATTCTTTTATGGTTTTTCCTATAGTCCCCTGAAAATTACTTTCCTGATCGGGTAATTTCGACATCTTATATTCCCAACTTTCCTGCTAATACTTTACAACTCAAACTTTGGTTGGATCCAAGCGGAATTGGGTTAGTTTTTTATAGATGAAAGTTCGCTAAAAGTCCGACGGCAGATAGAGATTTCATGGTCGGGGTATTTTTGATGAAATGCTTCTGCGGTTTTCTGAATCTCCGCACGGTCTATGCCTGGCATTAAAATATCTACGACCGACCGGCATTGGACAAAAATACTTTCGGGTGGGAAAAAATCAATCACCTCACTTTCAAGAATCAGACTTTGACCTTTACTTCGGCGAAGAGTAACTCCGGTAACCGACTGGCGGCGGCTAGCGTTCAACCGATACCAGACAAATTCAAAGAACGAAGTGAGGGAATCTCGAACGATATTCACCTTCGAACCGGGAACAGATCTCCAATGAACGGGGATTTCGAGAATAGAGAAGTTATGTCGGTACGCGAGGTCAAGGATCTCTGCGTCTTGAGAAAAACCCTTAACTGTTGAAGATCCGAATAGCACTTTGGCAACTGGGCTTCTGTATGCTTTAAACCCACATTGGGTATCCAAGATTTTATGTCTGGTTAATGCTCGTAGGAAGAAGGAAAATCCAATGGTTATGCATCTTCGCATTCTGGAAATTCCCTCAGTTTGTGAACCTTCAATGGATCGTGACCCTACGACAATATGGTGTTTCTTAAGTCCATGTATTGCAGGGCCCATTGCAGACAGGTCAGTGGCCATATCGGCGTCCATTGTTATCACAGTTGAAGAGCTTACTGCTGCAACTCCCACCCTAAGAGCGTTGCCCTTCCCGCTGTTGTTGTCTAACGTAATCAATTCCCCTCTTGGGAATCGATTCTCTATCTCTCGTCGACATAACTCACCTGTCCTATCGCTACTTCCATCATCAACGATGATCAGTTCGATGTCTTCTACTGGGGTTTGGATAGAACCGAGGCTTTGAAGTAAAGGAAGTATTCTTTCTTCTTCGTTATACGCAGGAATTACAATAGAGACCTTTGCCTTGCTTTTGAACAAGAAACTGCAATCGGTCACAATTGCAGCCTATTGTGAAACAGGTATTTCGATTGCGGTCATAATAATGCCTTCGGTAGTTCCAAAAGTTCCTGAAAGCGTCTTTAGCGAGCTTGGCTTATTTAAGGAGACAGTAAATGTTTGTTTCTCAATATGAAAATTAACGTGTGCGTCGCTAAATCCAAGCCATTCTTTAGTGACCGAGTTCCAAGCTTTATATGTAGCCTCCTTAGCTGAAAAGAGTAAGGTGCCTGGATGTGGAATTTCTTTTCCTTTTGCCCTTTGCACCCAATTGAATTCTTCAGCGTTACTGATTCTTGATAGAACCTTGTGAGGCAATGGCTCGTCCGGCTCTGCATCGAGGCCCAAGCATAAAATTTTGGATGCAGGCGCTATAGCTGCAGCAGCATAATTTCTTGTGTGGGTTATAGAACCTACTAATCCATCAGGCCAAATCGGTTCATCTCTCAATCCTGTGAGTACCGGAGTAGCTTTAACACCAAGTGTTTCTATTGCTAAACGCGCGCATTTTCGTCCACTAACGAAGTCCCAGCGCCGTTTTTCCGAGACATCTTGGAGGATCTTTTCCTCTTCAGGCCAAAGGTAAGAGTCATCTAAAACAGCGTTGCGAATTTCATAGGTAGCTGTCACTTCCGAAAAGAGAGCAGTTAGTGTTTTTCCCATAATCTGGATCGTACTCTACATCCATAAGGAAGAAGTCTTCCTTTCGGCCATATTAATTAGTCCGAGATTCGTTCGTTGAGGATTTGGTTTATGACTTTTCCGTCTGCTTGTCCACGGGTCGATTTCATCACTTCCCCAACAAAAAATCCTTGTACCTTCTTTTCGCCACCGCAAAAGCGTTCCCATTCATCTGGATAGTCAGTAATAAGTTGATTTATGAGCGTTTCTAACTCATCTGTATCCACTGCCTCTAATCCAAATTGGGCTGCTACCTCTTGAGGTCTACCTCCTTGTAGCACAAGTTCTCCAAGTACTTTTTTTGCTTGAGTGCTCGTTAGCTCAGCGCTTTCTTCCATCTGAATTAGACTGGCAAACGCTGTCGGAGTCAGTTCACCTAACCCGTCAGAAAGATTATTCGTTAAGTGCTTGATGACTACTTGTGGCGCCGCTCCAGAATTAATTGTTTCTGCTGCGAATCCATCATGACCTCGCTCTACTATGAGTGCTATCTCGGAGACATCCATCTGGGCTAATGTCGCTAGCTGCATACGTCGCTCAGAAGGGAAACTAGGAAGACCTTGGTCAATCATCTCAATTGTCTCAGTATTTGGGTTGAGAGGAACCAGATCGGGTTCTTGGAAGTAACGATAATCTTCAGCATCTTCTTTCGATCGACCCGGACGAGTTCTACCATCACTCTCATCCCAGTGGCGTGTTTCTTGGGAAGGGATCTCACTATTTTCATATAGATCGATCTGACGATTGGCTTCGTACTCTATCGCGCGCCCAAGCGAACGAAGCGAGTTGACGTTCTTTATCTCACACCTCGTTCGCAATTCATCTTCACCCTCGATCCGAACAGAGACGTTAGCGTCTACTCGAATCGAGCCTTCTTCCATCTTTGCGTCAGAGACTTCGAGCGCAAGGAGAACACCTCGGAGTTCTTCGACATACTCTTTTGCTTGATCGATAGTTCGTATCTCTGGGTAGCTAACAATCTCGATTAGGGGAACTCCAGCCCGGTTGTAATCGACTAATGAATAATCAGATCCTGAGATTCTTCCAGTACTTCCGACGTGGACCGTTTTGCCTGTGTCTTCCTCGATATGTGCTCTTTCAATTCCGATCTTCACTCCACTGGGTAGCTCAAGATAGCCGTCCATATTGGTTGGTTGATCGTATTGGGTAATTTGGTAGTCCTTTGGCATGTCTGGGTAGAAGTAATTTTTTCTCGCAAATATTGACCGGCCGACTGAACAGTTAAGAGCCCTTCCTAGTTGCATTGCGTATATCACGGCTTTCTCATTCACTACGGGAAGAGAGCCAGGCAATCCAAGGCAAACGGGGCACACATTGGTGTTTGGTTCATCTCCAAATTGGTTGACACACCCACAGAAGAGCTTAGTTTTTGTTCCAAGTTCCACATGCACTTCCAGGCCGACGATCAGCTCCCAGTCATCCTTTAGGTTATTGTTCATTACTTTTTGCGCTTTCGAGAGTTGAAGCTACACGGTACATAAGTGCTTCTTGCATGGGTGGAACTAAGATTTGTACCCCTATTGGCATCCCATCGTTACCTGATGCGAAGGGAACAGAAATAGCCGGATGGCCTACGAGATTTGAGGGTATTGTGCATACGTCATTTACGTACATTGTCATAGGGTCAGAGGTTTTCTCCCCTAATTTAAATGCGGTGCAGGGTGATGTCGGAGAGAGAAGCACGTCAAATTTTGAATACACCTCATCGAAATTCTGAGCTAGTAATCGACGGACCTTTAAGGCTTTTCCGTAGTAGGCGTCATAGTACCCTGCAGAAAGTGCATATGTTCCAAGCATGATTCTTCTCTTAACTTCATTACCAAATCCGTTAGTTCTTGTGTTGATGTTCATCTCAGCAAGGGTTTCTCCCTGTACCCGAAGCCCATATCGAACACCATCGTAACGACTTAAATTACTTGAAGCTTCGGCAGGCGCTATGAGGTAATAGGAAGAGAGACAATACAGAGAAGCCGGAATAGATACTTCTTCGATCAAAGCTCCATTTGCTGACAGTACAGATGCTGCTTCTCTGGTCTTTCCAATCACCTCAGGACTTATGCCTTCTATTCCTCCCATCAGCTCACTGATAATTCCGATTTTTAGACCTTCTACACCGTGGTCTAAACCGTCAAGGAAGGAGGGAAATGGTTCAGAAATACTTGTTGAATCTTTCGGGTCATGACCTCCAATAACCTCATGGACAATCGCCGCGTCTCTAACGGTGTTCGCAAACGGTCCAATCTGGTCCAACGAACTAGCGAAGGCGAGAAGGCCGTAACGGGAGACTCCTCCATATGTCGGTTTTACGCCAACAACGCCACAAAGCGACGCTGGTTGACGAATAGACCCTCCTGTATCCGAACCAATGGAAATTGGAGCGAACCCTGCAGCTACAGCAGCTGCGCTTCCTCCGCT
>CETB01017629.1_pt1 | contig 13874 bp, 13 predicted proteins | sample 356381 | NCBI WGS metagenome assembly CETB01 (sample SAMEA2622545, study PRJEB7988) | marine metagenome | biome: marine biome (ENVO:00000447); feature: deep chlorophyll maximum layer (ENVO:xxxxxxxx); material: "saline water (ENVO:00002010), including plankton (ENVO:xxxxxxxx)" | depth 155 m | reverse complement strand
ACCATATCAAATGGTTTAGGTAAACTGTCAGCAACAGCATGTCTTGCTTCTAATCTACCTTTAGATAAACAATCGACAGCACCTGTGACAAATACGTCACCGTCTATAACCAGTGCATTGACACCTTGAGCACCACTACCATTACCAACTATACTTACATCACCCTCTACATCTAATGCTCTACCCTTCATTTGTGGTACAAATTTTTGAAGACCTATATCTGTACCAATATTGACATGACCAAATGCTATATCACTATGCTCACCAAGAAATACAGGTCCTACTGCTGCAAGTGTACCATTATAAGGTTTGTCACCATCTAGCGTTTCAACTGATTGATCGGTCTTTGGATCTTCAGCACCTATGTAAATCTTACCAGCGTCTATGTCTCGTATACTTGCCATTATCCTTTCAATGTTTTGGTTTGACTATCTATGTAAGACTTGAAAGCTGAAGGTGTCAACTTTGATATAGGTTCATGTATTCTCACACATTGACCAACTAATATTGTCCATCCCTCAGAGTGTGTCAGTATTCTTTCTTTAGCATCTATAGTGATATTATCAGTGGTTATTATTGTATTGTTCTTTGCTTCCATTCTTATGTCATGATTTGCTAGAAGATCAAGACCATCTTCACTTCCATTTTCTGCTTTTATTATGATTTTATCTGCAGTTATTTCAAGTGTTTTGGCAACATCTATTTTCATGCTGCCCTCAGATTTTATGATAAGTGGAGCGTTTGGGCATACTTGTTTTATTGAAGATCCTTTTTGTGTTTGTTCTCCACCATCTTCACTTGATCTAAGATCAAACCCACCATCTCGAAATAGTCTCAAAGCATTAGTCTTACTTGCATAAAGACCAACATCCCTAGGTCTTAGGTCACCCTTTTTCTGTTGACCTATGGTAAGATGTCCACACTCACTATGCTGAATAATTATTGGAGGTACAGTCGATTTAGTTGCAGCTTCCTCAGGAGGTACAACAACTTCACTATTGTTATCTATTGTATCCGTATTATCATCTTCATTCACCTCTGTATTTTCTCTGTCAAGTGATTCATCTATTACTTCTTGTTCTTTTTCTTCTACATCTACAATTTGATCAAGAGATGTTAGAACATCTGTAATTCCTTTTTTATCATTTTTTATCTCAACATCTTCTCTATCTACACCATAGTTTATCAACTGATCTGCCTTGGTCATTGCAAGGAATTTATAATATTCTTCGTTAGGAACCTCTACGTTATTGATGTATGACTTCTTAGTATCTTGATCAAAATAACCTTGAACAACTTGATTTCTCTTTGGTTTCTCGCCAGTGGTTGATCCTTTAAACTCTAATTCTTTCTGCCTAAATTCTATCTTCCTTTGAATGCCATCCCACTTTTTATCTTCCCCTCTAACATATTGACTTTGCTTTTTTAATAATTCCTGTAATTCCGTATCATTAGCATAGATCTCAGTCATATCAGGACTGATATCAATACCACCCTCCATATTCCAATCATCCATATTTCCATAACCTGAATAACCCATTAGTAGAACCTCGGACAACTTATGACAGTAATGATTCGTGATTGAGGTACAATAGGATCAGTGTACTCCTCACGTTTCACAAATCTTGTTATTGGTCTTAGTATAGCACCTACACCTGTATTTGTCCTAACTCCTAGTTTAGGAATAGTAGAAAGACCTTGATCTAACGTGCCACTTACTCCTACAATTCTTCCATCTTCAATTTTAGGAACCATGGTTTGACCACTTTCACTTACTATAAGGTCACCTTCTTCATACCCTGCACCAGTGGTTATGATCTCAGCACCGTCAATGAATCCTATTACATCAACACCACTTGCATCAGCAATACTATCAGGTGCTAGGTAACCAGAACCAACATTATCAAATACTATATTGACGACTTGATCTCCATCCATAATTGCTCTACCACTTGCTCCCTTACCATTATCACAATCATCAATTACAGAGACATATGGTGCTTCATTATATCCTATTCCAAAATCTGTCATCCTAACACCTATCACCTGACCTATTTCATTTACAACAGCATCAGCAGCAGCACCTATGCCACCTCCACCAAAAATTTCTATCCTTGGAGGATAACATGTTTTATCAGTGACATTACATCCACCCACTAATCCTTCTAGAGGAGATCCACCACTAAGTCCACCTATTTCATCAGATATACCACTAACATTAGGGAATGTTAGTCCAACTAAACCTGTAAGTCCTCCAACCAATCCACTACCAGTCAACGTAGTAAATTTATCCAATATACCATCTAAACCAAGGATTTTTTTAGGATCAGGACCTGAATCTGTGAGGAAATCTGGTACAAGACTACACTTTTGACCTTCACACTCGAATAGAGATAATGCTGCAGCAGATATTCCCATTGCTTTTGACATGATTCCTTGAAAAGAAGGCATTGCCATTCCCGTAAGTGCACTCAACCCTCCTAAAAGGGGTGCCAACAAACTACCTATTCTGAAGTTTAGCATTGACATCAACCCTGCCATAAACTGTTCAGCAGCACATAGTGGTATATTCAACAAATTACCAATCAATCCTTTTAGGAAGTTACCAACCATATTTTTCAAACCATTCAAAATATTCTCGATTGCACAATAAATGCTATCTTTTGCTTTCTTTACCTCAAGACTTTTAATAAGGTGATCGGGTGAGAGAAAATCTATAGCATCATCAACCTTTTCGTTTATGTCTTCAAATAGTTTGAATCTAGCTCCCCTTATAATACCTGACATTGCTTGAGATATTTCATCTGTTACTTTATCAATCTCTTCGTCTATGTCTACAATTTTGTTGAGCACTGGATCAATAAATCCGTCAGAGAATTCCTCTAATTTGTTTACTTTCTCAAAAAACTTTTGTAATGCTTTTGCAATTCCACCAGACTTTTGCTGAGAGTTCTCACACTTATCTGGTGCTACTATATCATAAGTTTTATTATCATAATAATGTTCAATGGTATTCTTTAGTTCATTATTTCCATTTCTAAGTTCCTGATTACTATTGATTATAACTCCAGAATCTAGAATTTGTTCTTGATTCTTTAGTGATATATGATTTCCATTTTCAATATCAGTATTTACAGCAACCGCTTGAAACCCTGATGTACCATTTGCTAATGCTTCTTTGAATGCTATAGGATCTTCAATGGCATAGTTAGCAAAGAATGCTCCTAGAATGACAGGTTGCTGTGCTTCCTCTCCATCAAGGAAGAAACCAACAACCATCTCTCCACCTTGCAATGCAAATGAAGTACCAGTATTATTATTACCTGCCCCAAACTGAGGTGCCACAAGGAAGTGTGCCCATGGCAAATCTTCATCAGATATACCACCCTCATCTCCATTATCAGCAGGGTGGTATCCTAATATTCTTATCTTTGCCCTATACCCATTATTAAAATTCTGATTACTTTCTGTACGCCAGACTTTATCAGGGGCTACTTGTGCAATAAACCACTGAAATCCATCCTTACCAAGGAAGTCAATTTTAGAATGACGTGTCTCAAGCATCAGTCATCGTATACTAAGCACTCTGGTTCGTCAGGGTGCATCTCACAGAATAATTCCAAGACATTAGGATCATGATGATCCCCTGCTTCAATCTCATCGTGATGATGCTCTTCGTAAACCTCAAGTTCATGTAATTCTTCGACTACATGTCTCTTCATTGGTTCTGAAGTAGATGGGTCTGCAAGGATTTCTTTATCCTTTTCGATGTGTTCTTCGATTGTTTTCATGTTACTCGTTTATGGTAAATGAATCTCTTACGAGAGATACACCTGTATAATCTCCAGTAGGGTTACCAAACTCATGAGATAATCTGGCAATCAAATAAAAACCACTTTCCGTTGATTGTAGATCGGTGTCCTTGTCTATATTTAGGTGGGGAAATTGAACCCTAATTACTTGACCCACTCTCAATGAGAGATTCATTGGGATGGTAAAATCTACCATCTGGGAAAATAAGGCAGAGTATCTAGCAGATGCTTGTGCCTGATTTTTCGCTTGATTTTGAGGTGTAGGTAAATCAGTTCCTTCAGGATTAGATGAAGTAGTTCCCTGATCTATTGTGCCAAGTATAATTCTAGAGAAGGGTTTAGCATATCCAGAGGGAGTTAGTTCCTCTGCATTTGATTTTTTGATTGCTGGATTATACTTGAAGTTGTAGAAGTGCACCTTCCTCGTTATGGAGTCATAATACCAGTTAGCAGTGCTATATGCACCAGATCTTAATTTTTTTATAAGATCATGACTCTCTTTGAATGCAGGGGAATTTACTATTTTGAAATTATTTCTTACATCAAGAGCATCCTTGTAAGGGGTCAACGTATATGTTTCATCTTTTGGAGGTAGACTCTTGTTATTCTTGATATCAAATAATTTGTCTATACTTTTGAAATTATATGAGTCAATCGTTTCATAGAAGAGATATCCAGCAGACCCACTATTACCACCTGTTGATACACCCACATTATCTGGTATCGCTTTTGGTGCTAGGTCAGCAATGACCTTGAATGGTCTACGATAATTACCATAGAAAGATGATTCGGTTGAGGTGCTGTCAACGTTTACATCTTTATCAACTTTTACTTTGTCTTTTAGTATAGACTTGACTGTCTTTGATATATTACCATCAAATCTCTCCCAAACTCTTGTAGTATGATTGGAGAATGTTCCTCCAGTCTCACATATAAGAGTATATACTTCCTTTCTTGCATCCATAGTTTTTCCAACTATGTTTGATATTACTCCTTTATATACAAATTCACCATCCTGACTTGGATGTTCACACTTCAATTCAATTGATGATCCACTTCTAATTGGTAATGAGTCAACTAAACCATTGACATCAGCGATTGTTATTTCAATATGATTAGAGGGATCTATGATGTTCTCGTAATATTTTACATACTTTATCTGACCAATCATATTCACATAATCCCCTTCTCTATCATCAGGAAATATATTGATAGATTTTATCTTATGATTTTTTGTCCAAATAACGTTTTTGTTCATGTCGTCAATAAAGAAGTAATCTCACCATATTGAGAAAGTGCATCGAAGGAATTTCCGTTACTTATATTTACTAAAGTAACACCACCGCTTATCATAGGATCATTGTTACCTACAACTTTTCTACTATTATCCATTACCAAATAATTATTTGTATTAGTGTCTTCAGGTTTGTTTATGGAAGCATCACTAAGATCCTTATTAATTGGATTTTTAATTATTTTCTTAAAAATTTTCTCAATCCTTTGTATCTGTCCAGGACCTCTGAAGGAGTCGGGAAGTATTCCTTCCTTTGCCAATATTTTCAATTGTTTTAATAAAAAATCAAATTCTTTTTTTGTTACTCTCATTTTACTACTAGGATCCATCATCATGTCTGTGAAGGCATCTTGGAAAGAATCTATTGCTTCCCTAAATTGTTTCAAATTAGGTTTCGGCACTTCTGCTTCTCTCAATGCTCTTATAATAGTATCAAATACATCGTCAACCTCAGAACTCGCTCTGAATAATTTTTCTTTTACATTCAAATCATCTTTCTTTATATTTTTTAGTAGTTCTCTAAATTGTCTGCTAGTTCTTAGATCATCCAAGAGTTCTCCCAATTGCCTATTTTTATCTCTCAAACTTTTTGGCACATTTATTTTTGATGTTTTAGAAACATCACCTTTAGGATTCAATATAGATCTTTTCCCTCTAATTTGATTTAATAGTTTATCAATTTTATTTTCAAGTCGCAATTGTTTGAGTATTTTATTACCTTCAGTTCTTATCTTACTACCCTCGCTCTTACCTGGTATATCTCTACCTGGTTTGAGTTCATCACCATCTATATTTTTGAAACGACGTTTCAATCTTGATACAAGGTCATTCTTTCTAAAGAAATTGACAATTCTAGATGTTTGATATAACTTTCTAAGTTTTATAATTATGGGGACTGTCGTTATTGCATCAGAAGGGTCTGATGGAATTAATAATGTTGTAAGACCCACTGCAAGACCTATCTTAGCAGCTTCCTCAAAGAATTTTCTTACGAAAGATTTTTTAGGTTTCAGATCTTTTTTAGTAAATACTATTTTTGGTTTATCTTCAGGTTTTCTAAATCTACCTGATCTTGGTAACTTACTTCTTTCAAATAATGCTTCATCTTCACTCTTTTTGACTAGCACATCAGGTGCCATCATTCCAAATTTACCTAATAAATTATCAAAATCATCAAGTGCATCAGAGAATAATGTTTTCTGAGTGCTTAGTATCGCTCTATCTTCTTCAAATCTTCTTCTCCTTTCTGCACCAGTAAATAAGTCAGCGATTCTACCACCTGCTAGACTTCCAATTATACTACCACCTATACCTCCAATTGCAGTACCTGCACCAGGTAATATTGCTGTACCTATGGCAGCACCAATTTTCGCACCACCTAAAGCACCTGCTAATCCCCCACTAGCACCTACACCTGCCTGTAAACTTGTTTGACCCTCTGCTCTTCTACCTATAAAATCTAATCCAGTGCCCACTACGGCAAGACCTCTTGTAAATCTACCTACTTTACCTAACCTAGATAAACCACCACCTCTTATTGGTGATATAGGTTTAGGTCGCCCTCTCAATAAACCTCCACCTCCACCACCTCGACGTAATGTCCTAGCAAGTAGTCCACCACCAAGAAACAGTGAACCACCAATTGCTCCGCCTATACTTCCTTTGTCTTTACGTCCTGACGCTAGTGCTCTTAGTGTACGATTTCTATCTTCTACGAGTTTCTTCTTGACATTAAGTGATCTCTTCTCAAGTGTTCTTTCAAGTATAAAACTTTGAGACAGTGTGCTTCTGAGAAGTTTAGATGTCTTTATAGACTTTAGTGCTATCTTTTTGACTTTGGATTCAATCATGAGTTGAAGGCACCATAGTTTTTATAAGATGAAGAAATATCAAATAAATCGACATTATTATACTTAGTTGATACTGCCACACTAGATGATTTTGCTGCTTCACCAGTAAATCCAGACGACGGTGATTCTTCTTGCTGATTATTACTAAGATCTATTATATTACTAGATGTTTTACTACTTGATACTTTGACATCAGGTTCTACAGTATCTAAGAAACTAAGGTTGATATCATTTTTAGTCTCACCTGGTTCAAGATTATTGAATATACTAGGGTTGATCGTAAAATTACTATTGTTATTTGGTGATACAAAGATATCACCTTGAGCAAGTGTAGTGTCTCCTTCAAGGGTTGGATTTAAAATTGTACTTTCATCACTAAGTGCAATATTATCTCCTTCAATTCCTGATACCATTCCATCCATACCTGTTACTTCAGCATTGGCAGTATCTAAATCCTTTTCATCTTGTTTTTCACCTGTACTGATATCATTTTTCAATTGCTCTATAAGTCTATTGTAATCTTTGTCAGATAATCCCTGTACTTTTAAATCTTCTTCCTCCTCTAAAAATCTTTGATCAACAGTTCCTTCTGCTGTTTCAGTCTTACCACCCAAACGATCAAGTATTCCACTGAATCTTGACAATAAACCTCTAAATCTGTCTACATCTGGTTTGTTTATAACTTCTTTTCCTCTTATTGCTCTAGTTGCTACTGTTTGTCTCCTTCTATCAGCAGTATTGCCTGATTTTACGAGTGAAGGAATTAATAGACTAGCAGCAAGAGCAGCAGTGATCAGTAAAGGATTCTTGAGTTTTGATGCAGTTCCAGCAGTCTTGGCAAGTCCACCTACTCCCCCTTTACCACCACCAATCAACCCTTTCAAGGCAAGTACATTTACAACTGCACCTGTCAAGAAGTTGACGATCTCAGGTGTCATCAAAGCAGCAGCACCACCAAAACTTTGTGCTGCCCCACCAATATTACCTGTGCCTAATTGACCTGCACCTAATGCACCTAATAATGCTGCAGTTCGTGATCTCTCTCCAAAAAATGCTGCTGTCCTTATTTTACCAAGATTATCTGAGTCTTCTTTGAGTATTTTAGACTCTTCTCTATAATACTTACCTTTATCACTTATATCCTTTCTTATCAATTCTTTCATATCATCTAGATTGGTGTTTATCACCTCTAATTGTGATATAACCCTTGTTCCTAATGTATTTTGAGGTCTCTCTATTTTTGTAGGTGGTTGAGAAATTGAAGATAATCTACTAGCAAGGCTACTCATATTTCGCCCTATGGAAAACATAGGTGTTCTTGCTAATAATCTTCTACCAGGTGTTTGCATTAGATGCTTCTCTTTGCTGTGCCTCTAGTTTTTGTTTCTCAAGAAACTTAGCCAAATAATTCACATATACATCTTTTTCCCAAGGAAACATATTTTCTATATCACTTAGTGACCATTTATGATGTTGCATTAGAGCAAAATTAGTCTCTAACATAGCATCAATACTGGTATGATATAGCATTATGCGAAAAAATTCGCTAAACCCTCAATTACTACATCAGATTCAACATTAGTCTTAGGATTTTTGACTTTTGTCTTATATTGCAACTTAGGCATAGTTGCAAAAAAGTTCTCAATCATACCAAATTGCTGTGAATTTAGTTGTTCAATAAATTTGACCAACTCCTTTTTTGTGCAATCTGAGGAATTCCATGCTTCATCAACAGTGAATATAGTGTCGATACAATCAATTACAGCATCAAATGCCTTGTCAATTCTATCAACTCCATCAATCTCACTTACAGAAAAATTATTATCCAAGAACTGTTGCATTGATGGATATTTCATTTTGACATTTATATCATCATTTAGTTTTATCATATCAGAGTGACCTTCTGGCACCTCCAATTTGATGTCACTTAGTGATACAGTCAATGGGACTTTAGTTTCATTGTCGTCTGAACATGTAACTAACAGTTCTACAGATTCACCTATCGATTTACCTCTTATATTCAAGAATAGGTATTCTAATTCAAAACTAGGTAATTTTTCTACGTCCACACCACGAGTGATGATACAAGATTTCAAAACACTCTTTAGTGTGGCACTAATGTCAGCATCAGAACCATTTTCTAAAGAAATTAGAAGAGTTTTCTCTTCTTTGACTAGAAATGGTCTATACTTGACTTTCTTACCTGTTGATATAAGTTGCAATTCAAAGGTTGGAGCAACTACTTTTGGTAATGGCATAATATTAGATTCAGTGTATTTATTTAGACCTTATTCTATCACCGTTTCTATGGATCCGCCACTAAGGAGTATTTGTGCTTCTTTTAGTGTCTTACCATTATCTTCAGCGAATGCTTTTGCCTCATTCATGTCTACATTCAATCCTCTGATTCTAGGATCATCAGACTCTCTGAGTATTGAACCCTTTCTGGATGCTCTTTGTGTGTGGAACTGTTCGTATGTAAATGTGATGGTTGTTTTGATTAGTTCTGCCCTGCCGTATGCTAATGGTGCTGCCACTATATTAGTGGGGAAAGCATTCTTTATATGATAAGTCATACTACTAGGTAATTGATTATTGAACCTGCTGGTATTATTCAATTTACCAAACTCATCAGTTGTATCTCTACTGAAAGCAGTGATTTCCATGTCACACTTGTAAGAGTCAGGATACTTCATCCTTCTGTATGCTGGTTTTGTGTTGACTCTATCCTCTGTGCTGGTACCAAAACCTCCACCATCAATACGAGTTGGTGATATGTACTCCATCCAAGCGTTGAATACATCGTTTGTATAGTAGTCTGTCTGTAAGTAATAAGTTAATATTATATCTGGAAATCTTCTGAAAGTTGCATATTTTTGTGATATACCCTGTCTCAAACCATCTACTGTACCTGCTTGTAGGTTAGAACCTGGTAAAATTGCTTCTGAGCAGAACAAAGCAAGATATGAACCAGGATTGAATGGTGAGTCGCCACCACCATTTTGATCATAAAAACCGTGAGAATTTACAAACGCCTTCAGGTCTCTTGTCGCATCATTATTAAAATTTATCATTACATCATAATTATTATTAAACGCAGGGGTTATGTTACCAAACTTAGTTGTTGGATCGGTGAGGTTCTGTGTTGGTAGGTAAAATCGCCCTGATCTAAATGCTTCTGCTCTCTGTGCCATCTAAATATAGTTGATTACTTTGCTATTTATGTCTTATAAAGGCAAATTTCGCCCCAAAAACCATAAAAAATACAAAGGTGACTACCGAGAGGTTGTTTATAGATCGTCTTGGGAACTAAAGTTCATGCAATATTGTGATACAAATAAGAGTATTGTGAAGTGGTCGTCAGAAGAGATAGTTATACCATACAGATCACCTGTTGACAATAGAATACACAGATACTTTCCTGATTTCTATGTGAAGTATAAGGATGTGAAAGGTAATTATCAAGAAAAAGTGATAGAAATCAAACCTGCAAAACAAGTGGCAGAACCTAAAATACAAAAAAGAAGAACAAAAAAGTATGTGACAGAGGTATTCACCTATGCTACCAATAGGGCAAAATGGGAAGCAGCAGAAGATTTCTGTAAAGATCGTAAGTGGCAGTTTCAAATACTAACGGAGAAAGAACTTGGAATATAAAAACGTTTTCCCACTATCTGAAGTATTGGGCAGTCCCAGACCTGGTAGTGTTATGTTGTTTCAATATAGTGCAAAGTATAAAGAAACATTGCCTTTCTACGATAGAAACCCTTTATGTTATATTGTCGCTTCTCAAGGCAGAGCATTTTATGGCGTAAACTTACACTACACTCAACCAAGAAATAGAAAAGCGATTCTTGCATACATTGATGATGGTGGTGATTTCACTAAATTAGCTGGGTATAATAAATACCTAAGATCTTACGTACAATCTACATTTTTGTACCTTTCAGGTTCAGATATGGAAAAAGCAACCGAAATGGGTCTTGAGGATTTTGTACAAACAATAGGTGGAAGAGACATCTCCACATCACCCTTTCTACCAAGTTTTTACAAATGAGTACAGAAACCACAAATGAAAATAGTATATTTGAGAGTGGTGAGACAAGCCGAACGATTCGCTATGATATAACTATAAATGGAGAGCAGATAGGTGAATATAGAGAACAAATCAACACAAATCCTGGTGATGGCACTTTAGGACATACACTTATTATTGAGAGAAAGAATGAAGAAACTGGATTATTTGAAGTAGTAGTGCCTGGTAATGATAAAGACTGGAAAGAAATACAATTTAGTATAGAAAGGGATCAAGCACTAAAAGATGAACTCAATAGTTGGTATATTGATGAGGGTGTGAGAGCTAATTGGTGGTCAGGAGAATATCCAGATGATCAAGACAGTGAAGCAATAATTGCTTCAGAGGCGTTGAATAGGGAATTGATATCATCAGGAATGTTTAACCTAACAACTCAGTTTGCAAATATACCAGAATCCGAAGGAGGAGGTCTTCGGGAAGATGGACAACAATTCGTTGCTTTTGCAGGGACAAATTTTGAAAATACTGTGAATTACACTGTTGATGAAACTGGATTTGTTGAAAATGCAGATCAAACGGTGACTGCAGAAAAAATATTTTCTAAAGGACCTTTTAAAGAAAACTTGATATACCCTGAAGATATGCTTATTGAATTTGGTGGTCAGGATTATATTTTCTTTGAACAATTCGAGTATGTGCCACCACAACCTAGCATAAACCAACAACTTAGAGCAGATCTAAACCCATCTGAAGGTGACGAAACAAATATTGCTAGAGTATTGGATAAAAGTGGTTTATCAAGAGGAACTAACTTAGCGACTGATTCTCAGAATCAAGAAAGAAGATTTGGTACATGTGCCCTTCCCATACCTAATAGATTAGGAGTCAGCAATGGTGTAAGTTGGGGTGAGGGTAGAGCAAATGCAATTGAAATGGCAGCGTTTGGTGCAACTTCAGGGGCAATATCCACTGCGATGAAAGATGGGAAAATATTAGAAGTATTGAAAGATGGTCTATCACAGGCTGGTGATGTATTCAAAGAATTATCAGGTCAATTCAAAGATAATGAAGGTGGTGCTACTGCTGCTAATTTACTCAGTGGTGTATTGGCAAGATCACTTCTAGGACAAATTGGAATAAATGTTGATGTGGATCAATTTATCACAAGACAGACAGGACAAGCAATAAACCCTAATTTGGAGTTATTGTTTTCAGGACCACAATTGAGAACTTTTAGTTTTGATTTTAATTTTGCACCAAATAATAGTAAGGAAGCAGTAATAGTTAGAAAAATTATGAGATGGTTCAGACAAGGAATGTTACCCAAGAAAAATGTGGTGGGTTCTGGATCACTATTTCTTGGTTCTCCGAATGTGTTCAGATTATGCTATAGAAACCATAATAGGAGAATAAAGGGATTGAATACATTCAAAATATGTGCACTGACTGCTTGTCAGATAAATTTCACACCAGATGGAGTTTATCAATCATATGAAGATGAAGCAGCAGCATCACAACCAGTTAGATCAACAATGGCACTCACATTCAATGAACTTACACCAATCTTTGCTAATGATTATAATAATGACTTAAATAGTACAGACAGTAGCATTGTTGACTTGGGACCTAACCTTAGAGATCAAAATGCTATCACAGACGACGACATAGGATTCTAATGAACTACTTCGATCTTTATCCAAACGTATTATTACCTTCTTTCTCAGATAAGAGAAATTCTAGTAAAGATTACGTTGCAATTAAAAATTTATTCAAAAGAGCAAAAATCAGAGATGATATTTTTGAGTCTGTCAAATCTTTTTACTCTTATATTATAGAAGGTGATGATAGACCAGATAATGTAGCAAAAAAAGTCTATGAAAATGATAAATTAGATTGGGTTGTGCTTATATCAAACAATATCCTTGATATCAAGAATGAATGGCCTATGAACGGTTTTGACTTTCAGAGGTATCTTGATGCAAAATACACAAGAGACCAATTAGGTGAAATTCATCATTATGAAACAAATGAGATAAAAAATGAAGATGGTGCAATTATGCTTCAATCTGGATTGACGGTAGATTCTGATTTTACTTATTCTTACTCATATAAGAATCAAAGGTATCATATCAATAGTGTCCGATCTGTGTCGTATATTGAATATGAAACTAAAAAGAATGATGATAAAAGATCTATAAATTTACTAAGATCACAATATGTCCCAATTATAATAGATGATATGAGAGAGATATTGACTTATGAAGACAGTTCTCAATTTGTAACTAGAAAAATGAAGAAGGGTGATAACGTTAGGATTGCAGAACCGAGATAATTCTTGATGCTATTATATTATGACCCTCTTTTGTAGGATGTTTTGTAATGCCACGAGGAATGTCAGGTTCATCAAGATATAGATCATACTTATATTTGGTATTTTTAGGAACTGTCAATAATATCAACTTTACGTTATTTGCCTTGAAATGGTCAATTATGGATTGTCTGAATATAAACTCATCTGAGTCACCATACTGTTCACTGTAATAATCTCTATAATAGTCAATATACTTTCTACCGTTACCTCTGCCAGGATTGATATTTTCCCACTTTCCGTTCAAATGCAATTCTGTCCGATTTTTGTAAGTCATGCAAATGACCCCTAAATCGTATTTTGTAATATCATGCTCTAGGGTCGTTCTGACGATTCTACGATTACTACACCCATGCATAGATAAGTCGGTATATTCAATATTCAGTTTTTTGGATATTACAGCAGCATAACGGTCATCTCTATTATCTAAACCATAACCATAACACCAACTATCACCATTAAATATAATCATAAAAAACCTTAAGGGTAAAAAATACCCCGAAGTTTTTTTCGG
>CETB01048628.1_pt1 | contig 13916 bp, 7 predicted proteins | sample 356381 | NCBI WGS metagenome assembly CETB01 (sample SAMEA2622545, study PRJEB7988) | marine metagenome | biome: marine biome (ENVO:00000447); feature: deep chlorophyll maximum layer (ENVO:xxxxxxxx); material: "saline water (ENVO:00002010), including plankton (ENVO:xxxxxxxx)" | depth 155 m | reverse complement strand
TGACATGGACTCCTTGCTGCTCAAGCCTATTCATCAATTCGGTTGCATCCACACTCTTCCTAGCTGCCGTCCTAGATAATTGTCTACCGGCGCCATGACAAGATGAAGCGAAGGCATCATTTCCACCCTTGGTGGGTCCAGCAAGGACCCACGAAGCAGTACCCATGTCTCCCGGAACTAGGACCGGCTGTCCCACAGACGAAAATCTGGATGCAAGTTCAGGATGGTCTCCTCCTAGAGCCCTAGTTGCTCCTTTACGGTGGACACAGCACTTGCATGTCTTGCCATGTACTACATGATCCTCTACCTTGGCTATGTTGTGGCTAACATCGTAGACTACTTCCAAGTCTCCGTCAGGCCCCAAGTGTTCTCGTAACACACCCCTAAGCCTCTGAGTTAGAGCCGAGCGGTTTGCGAATGCATAGTTCCCAGCTGCCCTCATCGCATCGAGATATGCCTCTCCTTCGCGACTGAAGATGGGGGCTGCTGCGAGTTGCCTATCTTTGAGCCGGTACCCCCACTCCGAAGCGACCCAATCATCTCCGGAACGATTGTACTTCGATTCGATGGCAGCAACATGTTCGCTACAGACTTGATGTCCTAAGCCACGTGAACCGGTATGAATCATCGCAGTAATTTGGCCTTCTCGTAATCCGTAAGCAGATGCTGCAATCGGGTCCACCACTCGGTCCACAACTTGTAATTCTAGGAAGTGGTTTCCTGAGCCCAGAGTTCCCAATGCCTTCATACCCCTTTTCACAGCTCTTTCGCCAACTCCTCGCTCTTCACTCTCAAGTGTACCATGCGATTCGATAACTTGGAGATCCCTAGATTCGCCCCATCCCATTTCGACCGCACCAGCGGCTCCACTTCCTAGAATGGAATCCATCTTGGTATCATTCAGACCTACTCCTCCCTTGCTGGAAGCTCCCGCTGGAATCTGTTTGGCTAGCATTCCGGCGAGAGCCTTAGAATCAATGTCTTTGAGCTCAATATCCATAGAACATAGGCGCACTCCACAGTTGATATCGAAACCAACTCCTCCCGGAGAAATCGCGCCACCCAATTCCCCAGCCTCGACATCTGTGGCAACCACGCCTCCAATTGGAAATCCGTACCCAAAATGCCAGTCGGCCATGGCCCACGCCTCGCCAACAATTCCGGGCATTCCTGCCGTGTTACACAATTGCTCTGGACTACGGTCATCAGTATGAACTGCCAAATGCTCAGAATCTGCAATCAACAATGCATCTGTAAGCATCCCGCCATGCTTCGAGATACGCATTCTCCCGTCAGCATCAGTACTCAGATGCTCACGCCAAGAGGCACTCATGCGCGAGTCGTGAAGCATCTTCGATTTCAACGCGCCGTAGAACTTTACGCATTAGAGACGAGTCTCTTAGTGTGATTTTGACAATCGCTTTCAAGTCCGGACATCGAATCGGTGAGCATAGAGGTGACAGCGTGGCGTTCGGGGAGATTCATATCCCGTACTGGGAGGAAGCCGGATTCATTCGCCAAACTTGCAGAGTTACCGGCCAATTCTTCTGGACTAGAGATCCAATTAGAGACACCTGTGGAGATTCTGTTGAGGACTCTTATACTTTCATTGGTAAGCCAATCATCGATGGTTATCCTATGAGGGGCAAGGCACTCAAGGATGCAATGCGTGAGATGTTTCTAAACTTCTTCGAGCAGCGTAATCACAAACGCATCACACCATACCCTGTAATCGCCAGATGGCGCGATGACATCCATCTGACAATTGCTTCTATCGCCGACTTCCAGCCTCATGTGACTAGCGGAATGGTTCCTCCGCCCGCAAATCCTCTGGGCATATCTCAGCCCTGTATTAGACTGACTGATGTAGCTGCAGTAGGCCGTTCTGGCCGGCATTTGTCCACCTTTGAGATGATGGCCCATCATGCCTTCAATCGACCAAAGGATGGCGATGTTGTTTACTGGATTGATCAGTGTGTTCGCTACTGTGACGAGATGCTATGCGAACATCTAGGGATCTCTCCCTCCGAGATTACATACCTTGAGAATCCCTGGTCAGGAGGGGGTAATGCCGGCCCTGCACTAGAAGTCATAGTAGGGGGACTTGAACTTGCGACCCTCGTCTTCATGAATCTAGAAGAGCATGAGGATGGAGATGTAGTGATTAAGGGACTGAAGTACAGAGAGATGGACTTACAGATTATAGATACAGGCTACGGATTGGAGAGATTCTGCTGGGCCGCTGCCGGGACTCCGACTATCTACGAGGCAATCTATCCTGAATCGATAGATTGGCTCAAGGCACTAGCTGGATTTGATGAAATTGTATCAGGATTAGGACTTTCTGCCGAAACCGATATTCTTCTCGGAGAACTCTCTAGGTTGGCAGGGATCCTCAATATCGATGTGGGTACAGATGTTGATTCCCTGTATTCTATTCTTTCACAACGCCTAGTCGAATCAGGGCTGAATGTCTCGGTTGAGGAGTTAAAGCTGCTAACTGAGCCTCTTTCGGGAATCTATGCAATCCCAGATCATATGCATGCCATATGCAATATGCTAGGAGATGGACTGGTGCCCAGTAATGCGAAAGCAGGCTATCTCGTTCGAATGCTCTCTCGCCGAGTTTGTAGGATGAAGGCAGATCTAGGATTGGATGTTTCACTTGCAGAGCTTGCTGCACACCATATCGATACTCATCTGGATTATTCTGGATTCGTCCAGTCGCGTGAAGGTACTCTTGCTATTCTCACTTTGGAGGAGCAGCGCTATCACGAGATGCTCCGAAAAGGACAGGCCGCTGTGAGGACCGCTCTGAGAGATTTGCCTCAGGATGCCAAAGAGGCTCCAGATGAAACTCTGTTCCGACTAGCCGAAGAGAGAGGTTTGAATCCCGATATGGTCGCTTCCATCGCAAATAGCGCAGGATGGCCTCAACTCGGAGTGAGAGTGGGATTCGCAGCCGACATGGCAGCAAGAAATGCTGAGAGAACCAAGGCTGCAGCATCGGCAAGAGTTCATTCTGATTTATTTGAAAACGAAGATTACCCCTCAACAGTCCTCAATTACTATCGAGATACAAATCGAACCACTTTCGATGCTTCAGTACTGGCGTGCAAAGAACTTACTGAAGCACAGTTGGAAGCACTAAACCTCTCTTCGGAAGTAAGTATCGCCCCGACTCATTCGATTGTGCTCGATTGCACACTTTTCTATCCTGAGGGCGGAGGCCAATTGGGCGATCAGGGAACTCTGGGGGGAGTCAATGTCGCAGATACTAGAATCGAGAACGGCGTCATTTACCATCTCACGGATGGACCAGTTTCGGGCCCTACATCTGGAGTTGTGGATTGGGAACGTCGAAGGCAACTCATGGACCATCATACAGCCGTGCACATAGTCGGAGGCAGCGCTCGGTCGCTACTTGGGCCACATGTCTGGCAGGCAGGATCGAACAAGGGTGAGCGATACGCGAGAATCGATTTGACTCACTACCAACGCCTGTCTAGAGAAGATCTCGACAAGATAGAGGACCATGCGAATGACATTATTACTGCAAATCCAACAGTAGACAAGTTAGTCCTAGATAGGGCCGATGCCGATTCCCGATTTGGATTTGAGTTGTACCAAGGAGGTCCTCCCAAACATAGCGAAATCCGAGTCATTAGAATCGGCGAGCATGATGTCCAAGCATGCGGAGGCACGCATCACGACAAAGCAGGAGAAGTTGGAGAACTTCGGATAATTAGGTCCAGTCAAGTCCAAGACGGGGTCGAGCGTCTGCAAATCGTGGCAGGTGAGACCGCGCGTGAGCACGCCCGGGCGCAAGAGCGCCTTTTGACCGAATCTAGCGAAGTCTTGGGCGTATCGCCAGAAGACCTCCCAGAGACTGTCTCTCGGTTCTTTGATGAATGGAAAGCTCAACAGAAGAAGATTGAGTCACTAGAGGCAGAAATCGTTAGACTGCGAACTAGTGGGGGAGGAGATGGAGCAGTCGAAAAAGAAGGAATCAGGTATGCTGTAATGGAGGTCGACGGAGATATCAAGGCCATGATGTCAATGCTTGGACAATTAACACGAGACCCCAACAAACCAACTTTAGCAGTACTTGGCACTAGAGATGACGGGGGCAAATTGATTGTCGCGAGCACTGAAGGAACAATCGCGGCAGATAAGCACGATGCAACACAGATTCTGAGGGCAATTGCAGGCCATATAGAAGGTGGTGGCGGAGGTAGTCCGACGATGGCTCAGGGAGGAGGTTCCAATCCGGATGGGATTCCTGCGGCTCTAGGTGCAGCCCGCGATTTACTCGGGTTGTGAGTACATGTCTGAACGCATTGACGTCTCAAGACGCGCCGCAGCAATCGAATATGCAATCAGAGATGTTGTGGTTCCGGCAGTTGAGTTGGAAAAGCAAGGGCATCGGATCATCCGTCTCAATATCGGAGATCCTCTGGCCTACGAGGGCCTTCCTACACCAGAGCATATGATCTCTGCATACAAGCAAGCGCTAGACTCTCAGGATAATGGCTATGGGCCATCTTATGGATTGCCTGAACTACGACAAGCAATAGCCAAGAGCGAGACTGACAAGGGATGGCATTGCTCAGAAGATGATGTCTATGTGACTCACGGAGTGACAGAGGCACTGCAGATAATATTCGCCGCATTTCTGGAGCAAGGTACCAAAGTTCTGGCACCCGGTCCCCATTACCCTCCTTACATGGCATACCCTCAGATGTACGGCGCTACAACCGTAGAATACCGTCTCAATCCTCACGACAACTGGAGAATTGACTTCGAGGATGTCGCATCAAAGATGGATGACAGTGTCCGGCTCCTAGTCCTCATAAATCCAAATAATCCGACTGGCAATGTTGCTACACCTGCTGAAATCGACTCATTGCTCCAAATAGCGAAAGAATACCCGAAATGTACAATTATCTCAGATGAAATCTACGACGGATTAGATTTCACTGGACATATGAGCTCTACTGCATCTCGCTCCAATTCCGTTCCGGTAATCACACTAAATGGTGTTTCAAAGGTATACTTTGCACCAGGATGGCGTATTGGCTACATGGCATGGCACGATCCCGAGAACCGGCTAGAATTAGTCAGAGACGGAGTCGAGCGACTACTCCGAAGCAGACTTTGCGCATCAACTCCTGCTCAGCACGGCTATTTGGCCGGATTGCTTGATGAGCATGGTTGGCTAGAGGGACACCGCTCACGTGTAAAGGACAGACTCGATTATTGCATTAAGAGAATCAGTAAAATCGATGGCCTCGAATGTGAGGCTCCAGGGGGTGCCTTCTACCTGTTTGTTAGAATCGCAGATCAGAGGGTCACTTCGGATAAGCAGTGGGTACTAGACTTACTTCATGAACACCATGTGCTGGTAGTCCATGGCTCGGGCTTCTCTCCTGAATATGGATTAGGGCACTTCAGGATGGTTTGCTTACCTCCAATTGAGATACTCGCAGAGGCATTCGATAGAATTGAGCAGTTTCTGGGTGACTGATTCATGGGACTGTTTGATTCACTAAGGAAGATGCTACCAAGGCGAATCCCAATAAGCCCGAAATCGAGATGGGAGTTTCTCTCCGATGGTACATGTGTGGACAATCAAAGAGAATATGAGTCTGCATGGCGAGTAGGGGTGGCCAGATTCGAATCATTGTTACAAGGTTTGGAGAAGAGAACAGAAAATAGCCTGGGTAGAAGACTTGCTCATGCCGCGCTTGAGCACGACGAACGAATCATGAGAATGGGCACTTTGTCCAAACCATCTGGGCGCGTTCCAGGGGCATGGTCGGACTACATTTCAGATTGGGAGTCAAGAGGCTTAGGCAGTTTTCGACTACTCGATGACGAGCAGGATATCAGAATACTAGCAGAAGCCCCGGCTTCTGGCCAGATTTGTGCAGGCTCTCTAGCAGCAGCTTGGGAATGTGCTACATCAAGGAGACATCGCTTCACCTGGTCTGACAACTCTGGTGATGGCTTGGTCGTGTCTTTGATTGAGCAACACGCAGATGTTCCTAGTCCTAAGGCATTGAAAACCCCCTGGAAAGAATCTACCACGACTGAGAACACACCCCATGAGGATCAAGATTACTGGGACAACTTTCGTGCAGAGGAGAGAGGGACCTGGTCGATCATGGGTGAACGCAAGATGATGATTCATCTGGATTTGATTTCACGCTTTGAGGAGTACTGTATCCCATATGTCAGAGATAACAACTTCGCCAGATCTGAGGACTATACTTGGTCCGGTTTGGAAGACAAATGTTCACCTTGGCTCGGAGCACTTGCAGACTCGGTCAGAGAGGCCTTCGTTTCAGAGGGACATCATGTTCTAGTTCGCGAACATTCTGACTGGATTTCTATAGCACGCCGACACCTTTCTTCACATGGTCTAGGAGGCATTCTAGAATCCGAACAAATAGATGCTCACGGAGGAGTCCGTCTAACTTTCTCTGGATTGTTCCATCCTGCTATAGTAAGCGGGACACTACTGGGGTGTTGGGAGCGAGCATATGGTAGAAATGGAAAGGCAGTTTTCTCGCTTATTGAGGCCAAATCAACTTTGGAATTAAGCGCTGCAAGAGCGATTGCCGATTAAGGCCCCCGGCTCACCACCCGTCAAACATTATATCCGGACCCAATGTCAAACGAACGGCCCCACAGGGGCCGGGTGAGTTCCAATGGCCCTGAACCACAATCAATATGCGGTTCTTGCAATCACAGTGACACTCTGTTTGGCAGGCTTCTACACCATTATCGACGCCGGGTTATCGACAACAAACTCCGGTGGTTTTGAAGAGGCATCTGAAGACATCGAATCGTCCGATGATGAGATCCACAGAGAGGGGCAGGACTTCGATGGCGACGGACTGCCCGACAGGATGGAGCAGACACTTTATGGCACAGAATGGGATAATGCTGACACAGACGGCGACGGCCTAGATGATGGCTGGGAGATCGCCAATGGACTAGACCCTCTGGACAATGGAGAGCCCGTTAACAGCGAAATTCCATTCGAAGAGCCGGACAATGAGGAAGAAACGGGCGAGCAGAATGAAACCTTCCCTAATCCAGATAACGGGCCCTACGGAGACCCTGACAGGGACGGTCTGACAAATACCGAGGAGATGCTTCTAGGTACAAATCCCAATTTGCGAGACACCGATGGAGATGGACTCAATGATCGCTGGGAATCTGAGTACACATTCGTAGTAGAGACTCCTTCAGGCGATGTCACTCTACTCAATCCTCTGGACGGAAACTGGGACTGCTACCTGCTGACTAATGAGATTAAGGCAGAGATTGAGAACGATATCGGCTCTACAGAGTGGGAAGAGTTGGGTGGCCAATTCGGACATTCTTGCGACGCCGTTCTAGATCTCGAGCAACCACAACCAGACAGCTTGAGAAATTATGTCGAAGAGAGATACGATACCAACCCACTGGAGGAGGACAGTGACGGCGATTTAATTGCCGACCGTTATGAAATCGCTTTCGGAGTCATCGAATTAGGTGTACACTGTGGTGTACCTGTCTTCGGTACGATTTCACTCTCTGCTCCATACACAGAACTGATGAGTGGACATGGCGACCGGACTTGGTTCGAGCAGGATATGGATAATGATGGCCGTTTGAATGGCCCTGGTGATTGGGACACTGATGGCGACGGAATGCCTGACGGTTTCGAATACTGTTATGCTATCGATTCGGATGGCTCTCGATTCCTCAATCCAGCCAATGCTACCGATGCCTACGGAGATACCGATGAGGATGGTTTGAACAATGTCGAAGAGTACGAGGTCGCCTATACCTGGGGGCCTGAGAACTTCACTAACCCAATGAATGCCGACACCGATAACGACGGTATGCCAGACGGCTGGGAGCACATGAGTGGAATTCACCCGAATGATGGGAGCAATGCCGATGAAGACCCAGATTTCGACGGCTATGATGCCGATGGAGACGGAGGTGTACGTTATTCAGATCTGATTGGAATCACAACAGTCCACGCGATTTCTGTTGAAATCGGAGACTATGTCCAGGTCAACAATACAGTTCTATGGGTCAGGACAGTCCAGAATAGTCAGTATGTGAATATCCCTATCAAGACGCAGACTGCAGGGTGGATTTACGCCATTAATGTCGAAATCGGCGATGAGGTAACTAGTCGTCTCCAAGACCTGGCTGTAGTTGTAGAGGAGCACGAGAGATTCACTAATCTAGATGAGTACAATGCCAGAGATCGTGACTCCGATGGATTTGCCGATGGAAGATCAACCGACCCTCTGGTAGCCGATACTGATGGCGATGGACTAATCGATGGTATCGAAGTTATTGGATGGACAATCAGGATTGTTGATCAGGGCGTCAGGGATGTTATTGTCAGAAGTGATCCCGGTGCCTACGATACAGATAGAGATGGATTATCGGATGCTGCCGAATATTATGTGTATTTCACCAATGCAACCGATAGCGACACCGACAGCGACGGCTTGGAGGATTTCACTGAGGTCATCGATGGCTTCTATTGGAATGGTTCAACCTACTTCACCAACGCGTCTTCACACGATACTGACCTCGACGGATTAGCAGACGGCGAGGAGGTCATCGACGGATTGGATCAATATATCACTCATGCAAACGATGCAGACAGCGACGATGACGGGCTCTTCGATGGAAGCGAAGTTCTGAACATCCCACGGCCTTGGCAAGGAGCTACTAACCCACTCAATAACGACACAGATGAGGATGGGCAACCTGATGGTTGGGAGATGCAAGTCTTCTCAGTGCAACATAACACCAAGAGCCACAGTCTTTGGATTTCAGCAACTAATTGGCTTCCTCCTGGTTGTGAATCCATGATTGAGTGTGGCCTAGGGCCTGGTGGATGGGTTTGGTCCAGTTATCTAGGCGGTTTCTCGACCTCCGGAGACAGAGATGGTGATGGCCAAATGGACCCCAAGTACTTCTTGCACGAGATGAATCTTTCAGGATTCACTATCCCTGCTACTGGACGCTGGGCTCTTGACCCTGCATGGGGTTCTCTGCCCGACTCACTTTTCGATATCGACAATGACACATTGATGAACTCCCTTGAGGCACCTGATCGATGGAACACAAATCCAGTGGATGATGATACCGACGGAGACAAACTCCCTGATGGTTGGGAGGTCGAATATTCTGAATTGGCCTTGAGTTTAGGGCTGGTGGATAACAACACCCTAGGCGCAGTAGGTGCAAGAGGACCCATGGACCCGAAGATGATCGACTCCGATGTCGACGGGATAGATGACGGCCAGGAAGACTTCGATGATGATGGGCTCAATCGCACCAATCTACTGTATCGATACTGCCCTGGATGGAACGATCCTCAGCAGTCAGAGTGCCACATTGATCCGACTACTGAGTCCGGAAACAGTTTCTATGATGATTTGGAGAATTATACTAACTTCGAAGAGTTCCAAAATGGTACAAATCCGGTCAATCCAGACTCAGATGGAGATCAATGGTTAGACGGCTCGGAGGTCTATCACCAAGATCAGGATGATGATGGAATGTGGGCTGGCTGGGAGTATTACTTCGGCTTCGATCCATTCGATCCTGCCGATGCAAATATCGACTCAGACGGCGATGGCTACATCAACAAGTGTGAGAATAAATGGAATTCAAATCCGAAGGATCCTACCAGTTTCCCCAGTCAGGGTGAGCTTTGTAGTGAATTTGAGTGACCCCGAGTAATTCTCTAACTCTTGACTTGTGGTTGCAATGTCTTGGTGGATACTGCCTACGACCGCCGATATAGGTCTGCGCGCTTTCAGCAGCGATCCCGAAGGGGCGATGAGAGAAGCTGCTCTGGGCATGCAGGAGATTCAGATTGCAACCGGGACATCCGACTCTGAACTTCCTAGGAATGAAACAAATTGGGCCATTGAGACTCCAACCCAAGATTATGACAGAATTCTCGTCAGATGGCTAGAAGAGGTCCTGTATAAGGGTCAAGCAGAAGGCGAATGGCTCAATGATGTATCGATCGAGATTCTTGACGGAAGAATTCAGGCTTCAGTCATAACTGTCGACTCAGAACTCGTCAAGCGTGAACTGGAAATCAAAGCAGTAACTATGCATGAAATCGCCCTAGTGGAAATTGAATCCGGCCAAATAATCCCCGGAGTCGAGCCGGACATACCTTCTTTCGAGGGACCAGGATGGATGGCACAAGTCGTATTCGATATCTAGGCTAGTGCCTCAGAAATGTAAAAAATTCCGCTGAGGACTATTCCTGTCATGACTCCTCGATGAATCCACTCTGATTCGAGACTCACCAACCAATTCTTACCCACACGTACCCCCATAAGCGCAGAGATTACTAGTACAATTGTCAAAGACAAATGCTGAGATATCTCGTCATATCTGAACAACAGATATACTGGAACTCTAGAGAGGTCAACGCATAGAGCGAGAACACTTGCGGTAGCTGCATATGCCATCTTATCCGGCAACCTGCGAGTAAGGAACATCGCCCTAAGGGCCCCTTGGTGCCCCGTCAATCCTCCCATGAAGCCAGAACCAAATCCTCCCAAACTGTCGTTAGCCTCGGGGATCCGGTAACCAGTCCATTTTTCACTCATTGAAAGCAGAGGTAGAGAAATCAGGAATGCACCAATCAGAGCAAGTAGGGGCTTTTGCGGAACTTCATTCTGTAAGCCTGCACCTAGGATTGCCCCGAATACTAACCAAATTCCGTATCTCCGAAAAGCCCCGAAGTCGACACTATCTCTCAGAGCTGCAAATTTACCAGCATTGTGTGCCCCATGAACCACTGCGACGACAGCAACAGCCTCGTGAGGACCCATCATTAGTAACACGAGTGGTGTGAGTATAGTGGATAGTCCGAATCCTGCAGGAACAGTCAGTGCTGCCGCTAGGAAAGAACCGATTGCGACAAGTAACAACTGTTCCACAGGACTTCGAGATAGAGCAGCACTATGCAATTTGCTGTTGTTAATCCTCTACATTGAAGCGCTGGTAGACTTCATTCGTAGTTTGGGTAACTCGAATGAATGTAGCACACTTGGGCAGATCTTTGATTCTCCTAGCACCTACATAGGAGCAGGCCGACCTAACGCCTCCAAGAATCGACTGAACAGTTCCTTCCAGAGATCCTCTGTATGGAACTCTGACCTCCTTTCCTTCGGGAGCGCGATGCTTTGCAACTTCTCCATAATGAGATTCCATCGCCTTTGCAGATGACATCCCGTAAAAGGACTTGAACATCTTGCCGTTCTTGTCTTCTACTAATTCTCCTCCTGATTCATCGTGCCCTGCTAGCATACCTCCAAGCATCACGAAGTCAGCACCTGCAGCGAACGCCTTGGCCACATCTCCCGGAGACGAGCAACCACCATCTGCCATTACATGGCCCAGCAGGCCATGTGCCGCATCTGCACATTCTGAGATGGCTGATAGTTGAGGATAACCCACTCCTGCAACCTTCCTAGTTGTGCATACAGAACCCGGACCTATCCCTACTTTGACTATGTCAGCCCCGGCCAGTATCAAGGCCTCAGTCATCTCTCTAGTTGCCACATTTCCAGCAATCACAATCTTTTCAGGAAATTCAGAACGAACTCGCCTGACGAAGTCCAAGAAGACCTCTCTGTAGCCATTTGCAACATCTATACAGATCATCTGTATCCCTTCATCAGTTGCCATCTTTCGCTGTAGAAGTTCAAAACTCTCCTCAGTCGATCCACAGGTCACCGCAACATATCCTGAATCTACGCCGTTCTCCCAGGCCCCGGAATATGCACTGGTAGAGTAGAACTTTTGAAGACAGGTAAGCATCCCATGCTCCTGTAGGACTCTAGCCACATCGAACAATCCAGTAGTATCCATATTGGCCGCCACAATTGGGACTCCCTCCCAGGTAGTATCGGAATGACGGAAACTGAATTCCCTCACTAAACTCACATCAGACCTAGAAACAAGGGTACTGCGCTTCGGTCTAATTAGTACATCATCAAAAGTTAGCTTCACATCGTGCTCTACACGCATCAGAACCTTACTACTCCAACGAAGGTGTACTTAAGACAATTCTGACTGATTCAGGAAGACTCTGAATTGGAGACAATAGGTCCCGGATTGTCCCAGTAGAACCACAAATCCCTGCCTCTGTCCTCACTGTAAGCAGTGAAGTATAACTTGCCCCCATAAATTGTGTATCGAACGGGCCAACTACTTTCATTTCCAGGAGTCGCATCGACAATCATTTCCGTACCATTACTTGTACCATCGGTCCTCCAAACTTCAACTCCATATGTCCCTCCGTCATCCGCCGTGAAATATAGGAATCCGTCATATTCTACAAACAACTCTCGATAGAAGAAACCCTCTGGCCAGTAGAAGCTACTGTTACTTCCAGAGTTTATGTCTTTGACCATGGAAGTTCCTTCGGCGGTACCATCACTTCTCCAAAGTTCCCGCCCGTAATCTTCGGTATATGCCATGAAGTATAGCACTCCGTCCATTACTCTGAGCCAGTTCGGATTACTCGATCCATTAGTGTTGATGTCCTTTACCATGAAGGTGCCCGACTCAGTGTTATCTGAAATCCAGAGCTCTCGGCCATTTTCGCCGTCATCAGCAGTGAAAAACAAATTCTGTCCAAATTTGGTCAACTCTTCCGGAGAACTGCTGTTCCCTGCTCCCGGCCAAATATCCTTCACTAGTCTAGTCGAGAAAGCATCGCCTTGAGTATAATGCAACTCCTGGCCCCAAGAACCGTCATCAGCCGAGAAGAACACTCCTCCGGAGGCTGATGTTACATGTAGTGGATTACTGCTTTCAGAACCGGACCTAACATCCTTTACCAAGTATAATCCTCCACCGATTCCTCCCAAGTTATACCGGTAAAGCTCCCTCCCGTAGGTATCGGTCTCTGCGGTAAACCAAATCTGACTACCTTTCTTGATTAAATCTCTCGGCGCCGAACCTTGGAAATCGCCGCAGCAGTAGTTAGCACCGTCGTATTCCCATGACTCATCTTCTGGGACAATGTTTGCTAGCATGTATGTCCCAGATTCTGTTCCATCCGAGATCCATAACTCCTCTCCGGTTGGAGGATGGGAGTCATCATCCTGGCCACCTATGGCCTCCATATTTGAGTAAATTACTCGGTCCGGGAGGAAACCACTCGAGGGAAGAACTAGTAGTTGAGATGCTCCAGAAAATCCAGGCCTCCAACCGTTTTCTCCTCCATATGCTGCTCCCCAGTTTTCCCACTGGCCAATCTGATATGTCCCATCTGCGGTTCCGTCACTTACGATTAAGCAAGCACACGATTCTGAGCCCGGCTCACCATCAAAACCGGTTAGGAAGATCTTGCTGTTACCAGCTACTATTTCCGGATAGTGGACACCAAAAGGACTCCCCCAATCCCAGACTTGTAGGCCCCCTCCACTACCTGGTCTCAGGTCTTTGACCATGTATGTGCCACCAACTGTACCATCACTTCGCCATAACTCCCAGCCATGGACTCCGTCATTTCCAGCGAAGTACATGTTGCCGCCCATTTCTACGAACAGAGATGGCCCCCAGTCACTAGCATCTCCGCCCGCTGGCGATTCAGCCACAACTCCACTATCTCCGGGGCATTCGCCGATTGTGTATTGTATCTCATCATACTCTACTTTTCCATCGTCAGGTGAAGCAGCACCAGAACCATCGTCGTATCCTACCACAATCTCTGTTCCCGGGTTATCTTCAGGGCACGAGTCAACGCGATTTCTAGTGCTATATGTTAGACTGGCTATGGTACTCTGCAGTGCTGTCACGGTACCGTCAAGTTCAGCAATCTCTTGCTGCTTCTGTGAAAGCTCTGAGGT
>CETB01016412.1_pt1 | contig 13953 bp, 8 predicted proteins | sample 356381 | NCBI WGS metagenome assembly CETB01 (sample SAMEA2622545, study PRJEB7988) | marine metagenome | biome: marine biome (ENVO:00000447); feature: deep chlorophyll maximum layer (ENVO:xxxxxxxx); material: "saline water (ENVO:00002010), including plankton (ENVO:xxxxxxxx)" | depth 155 m | reverse complement strand
TAATTTCCAATCCACCTTGGGGGACTCAAAAGCCGAAATCGGATCGACCTTTTCTTGATGCAATAATTCGCTCAAATTCTATTGCCCATTTGATGCATAGCGCTGAAGCAACACATGTCGAGGTAATCTTCGAGTCGGCTGGATGGGAAGTCGAGAGATACTGGGAAACAGATTTCGCGTTACCCGCTGCCTATTCACATCACTACAGCCGTCAAGGAAAGACCAGAGCAGCATTCTGGCGTTTGTTACCGCCAATATAATCTCAAGTTCTCAATTTTGCCGTACTGCGCACGGCCGGACCGTTCATAGGGGGTTGGCTGGTCGCCCGCCTCGATGAGTTCTACTACTGGTGACTTTGTAACGCCAGGTAATCAGGTCGAAGTGCCGGCTGGTGCTGGCCTTGGTTCGGGCCTCTCGGAGACTGAATCAGGCGCAATAGCTGTAGTCAGTGGGACACTTATTTCTGACGGCGATATAATCTCTGTTGATGCTGACAGTCTAGAGATAAATTCACCCCAGATAGGTGATGATGTTATTGCGGAGGTTACCAAACTCATGCCTAAGGTCGCCATGATTCGTATCCTTCACATCGAAAAGGATGGTGGACATAGAGACCTTTCTGCCGAGAATTTGTTTGCTGACATTTTCGTGACTGAAATCGTTGATAGATTTCTTCCTTCGCCAGGCGATGCTATGAGAAGTAGGGATTTGATACGTGCTAGAATTACTCAAATTGAACCAAATCTTAAGGCTAGTACTCGGGGTTCCCCCGAATTGGGAGTACTGTCGGCGATTTGCCCTGCATGCGGAAGTGAGTTGATTACTTCTGATGACAAGCAGGACTTCAACGTCGATTGTAATCGATGTGATTACTCGGGTTATCGAGTTCTATCTAATGGATTCGGTCATGGGCACATTCTTGGTGATAATATACAGGAGCTGAATAGAGCCGGAGAGCGTTGGTCTGCAGAAGCCGAGAGTAATCTTGGCCACGAAGGGGCTAGACCCTATCTGTCACCAGTAGCTGACCACCGCCGTGGAGTTAATCATGAAGCATCTCCTGCTGCGATGAGAATGCGTTCAGCGATAACAGGAAAAGGAGGTCATGGAGGCGGGAAACAGCGAATCCAGCACAAGACCAAATGTACTCTGTGTGGATGTGAAACAACAGTCCCATTTGTTCCAACTCCCGGAAAACCAATTCGTTGCAAAGAATGCATGGACAAGGTCAAGGAAGGAAAGGCAACCAAAGAAGAACTCGCAGCGGAACGTGAGGTGTTAACCAAAGCACGCACTGAAGCCTCCGAAGTAGCCGGAATCAAACTCTTCGTAGCACGATTATCGTTTGATGTAAACGAGGACGAATTGAGAAATCATTTCTCGACTCATGGAGAGATTACAGAGTGCAGCATTGCCAAAGATAGAGACACAGGTAAATCTCGCGGATTTGCGTTTGTGAAGTTCGCTAGCCGAAAAGCTGGGGAGAAGGCAATTAAGGAATTGGATGGAAGTGAAATACAGGGCAGAAAAATCAGGGTCCAGGAATCCAATGATGGCGGAGGCCGCCGAGGTGGGCGCGCTAAAGGAAACAAACGCCACAATCGCCGCTGATTGGAAATTTACTGCTCCTATCAGCCATCAATAGCGAAGTCGTGAAGACTGAACAGTAATTCGACGGGTTGAGGGGTAGAATGGAAGGTTGGTTAGTCCTCGACGGATATGAGGATGAACCAGCTGCCTTTGGTGTCCCAAATTATCTTGGTTTTCATATCCGATATATTTGTGGCGTTCTAGAATCTAAATCAATTCCATACACATACATGACCATCGATGAGTGGAGATTATTCCACAAGCAGAAACTTGCAAATTCCACTCAAAGACAAGAACTCAAGCGAGAGCTTTCCGAACTAGATGGAGCGGTTGTTCTCGCAGGAGCAGTAGTCCCCGGGAAGTATGTTAGAGGTACTCCAATATCATGCAGAGAATTGGATGATTTTCTTGCGATTTTTCCTAGTGCACTGCCAGTCCTTGCAGGCGGTTGGGCTATCCGCCATTGGCGCTATGATGGATGGATTCCACTACGGACAAATTTATTCTGTGCAGTGCAGGATACTGACGCTACATTGGATTACTTTCTCGGAACGGGTGATTGGTCTCACAAACGTAGAACTAGTGAGCAGTGGGACAATTGGGCAAAGAAGGGTGCGGCTGGAAAATGCGTCACAAATCATCCCGATCTTTTTACTGAAGATGGTCGTTCGGGACCATTGACCTACGAAGTGGAATTGTATCAGGGATGCGTTCGTTACAAACGAGGTTGTAAGTTTTGTATCGAACCAAAGAAAGGAGTTCCGATATGGAGGGACGAGGGGGACGTTATTGCCGAAATTACCACCGCTCTGGACAATGGCGTTCGTCACGTTCGTATAGGTGGCGCTACAGACATTTACACCTACAAAGCAGAAGGAGTGGTGGAACTAGAATACCCTATTCCAGACCCAGAACCAATTGCCAAAGTTCTGCACGGCTTAAGACAAGATGAGAGACTCCAGATTCTCCATGTCGACAACGCAAACCCTTCTATTGTTTCTGAGAATTTGGAGCCAGCAACGGAGATTACAAAATCCCTAGTTTCGACTCTTTCAGACGGCGCAGTAGTTTCCTTTGGACTTGAATCTGCAGACCCCAAAGTCCACGAAGAAAATTGGCTAAATTGTGATTCTGAACAACTCAAAATTGCTATAAGACATATCAATCAATTTGGTCGAGAGAAGGGTGAAAGAGGTTTACCAAAGTTGCTCCCTGGTCTGAATTTCATCGCAGGATTAAATGGTGAATCGGCCGAATCATACCGAATTAATCGGGACTTACTAGATTCTCTACGTTCAGAAGGACTATGGTTACGGAGGATAAACATCAGACAGGTGGAAGGGCAAGGGTTTCAAGAAATTCCGGAGGACACCTTCCAGTCGTTCAAGCGAAGTGTGAGAGAGGAGATAGACAAACCACTCCTCGAGGAAATGTTTCCAATTGGAACAGAACTCAAAGGAGTGTGGTGGGAGGCACATGATGATCGAATTAGAAGACCTGAACAAGTGTTACAGGAAATCTATAGAGAACCCTCTATTTATGGTCGAGCGGGTATAACATTCGGAAGACAAATCGGAGCCTATCCAATATTAGTAGGAACTCCGTATCAAATCCCTCTCGAAACCGAGTCGAATATCATAGTCACTGGTCATGGAATGCGAAGTATAAGTGGAGTTGAAAACAACTTATCCATTAACTCAGCAAGCCAATCTCAACTTGAGGCCATACCTGGAATTGGCAGTAAGGCGGCATGGCGCATTGTTTCCAATCGAGCTAAGGCATCTAGGAAATCTTCTGAAAACCCCTTCTACGACGTAAAAACGGCTCTTCAGGAGGCAGGCGTCCAGTCCTACGGACTGGCTCTTAAGGTACTCAAGGCGTGATGCAACCCGTTCAGGCAGAGGGAATAGTGATAATCTCAGCAAGGGCGCCAAGAATCATGTTGAACAAGGAAATGAGGAGAATCGTTGCTCTAGGAATCTGTGTTTTATTCCTTGGAGTTTCAATGCTAGGTTACTTATCTAGTGGTGAGGAATCGCAATCTATCCTAGGGCAGGAAAATGAAACTTCGTTCACACACTCTAGTGGTCCAACATTGAATATCGAAGGTAGCGAAGCAGGAACGGTATTCTCTCATTCTGTTTTGGATATGGGCACAGATGGTCCAGTGGTTGTACTTGCGAACGGTACATCAGTCGAATGGTCTCAGGGCAATCCAGTTTACAGTGAAAATTCACTTATCTCTACTTCAGGAAGATGTTCTATTCTATCCAATTACTCAATGTATTGTTCCGGTTCAAACAACTACGGCCAACTCGGGCTCGGAAACTCGGTTTCAACTTCAGGCTATGTCACTCTAAGCCATGAGCCAGTGGTAATCGATGAAGGTAAAGATCACACCTGTGCAATTCTACTAGACGCCAGCCTTTGGTGTTGGGGTCGAAATAACTTTGGCCAAGTTGGAGATAATTCTACTGAAAATCGAGTTTCACCAGTAAATATCGATCTAGGAAGCGGCGTTTACGCCGTAGCGGTTTCAGCTGGTGAGCATCACACATGTGCCGTAACTCACCTTGGGGATGTCATGTGTTGGGGCTCCAACGTTAGGGGACAACTCGGTGACGGTACAACCAATGATACTCTAATCCCCATCTCCGTCAATCACTCTACTGGTTTACGAGCGGTTTCATTAGTTACTTCCGGGCTATCTTCTTGCGTAATTTTTGAGAATGGCTCCGTTGGTTGTTGGGGTAACAAGTATACAGTTTTCTCCGATAATGGTGCTGTTACAGGGAATGTCCATATTATCAATCTAGGTACTAACGTTGGCGCCATCATGCTCGATGGTATCGGTTCTCACACATGTGCGGTAACTGATAATGGTTCGATGCAATGTTGGGGGGTCAATACTCATGGTCAGTTAGGCGATGGGACCTGTTCTTCGACGGTTAATTCGGATTGTGTCGCGGAGAATATTTTCCCAGGTGAAGGAGATTCAACAGTTCATGTGAACCTGACTTCTGGACTTACGGTAATCGCAGCAGCGACGAGTTCTGATTCTACTTGTGCCTTATTATCCGATGACTCATTGCACTGTTGGGGTGCTCAGTCTGGCGAATTTGATAATACAACTGACTCACTTCTCAACCCTTACCAGTTGATATTTTCTGACGGTGCTCATATCGCATATACAGAGCAGGACTTTGATGGAGATGGGGTCCGTAATTTCTTCGACACACATCAGAGTGGCGATATCGATGGTGACGGGACCCTTGATTCAGAAGATGATTATCCCAACAACCCAGCAAGGTGGGTAGATTGTGACGATGGTCAATATGGTCGACTGACCTGTATTGATGCATCCGCCGGTAATTCAGCATCGGGCAACACTTTGGTTCAGACCGAGTGCCTGCCAGGAACATTCCAACCATTCACTGGTCAAACCTCCTGCCTTGATGCATCCGCCGGTCATTATGTAGATTCCTCGGTATCGCAGTCACAGACACAATGTGCGATCGGTTATTCAAATGCTCAAATCGGGCAATCATCTTGCTCTCCAGCTCCTGCGGGTTCCTACGTTAATCCAGCAGGCGGTGACGCTGGTTCAAGCAATACAACAGCCGTGGAACTATCAGCGATGAGTGCGAATTATTCCGCTTCGATTTCAGGAGGTTCAGATAGTGTAGACGTATTCTCTCTTAATTTATCTAGAGCAACATGGTTCACGGCAAACCTAACTTCTCCTGCTGGGCAGAATTATGATATTGAATTATTAAATTCTACCTTCCAAGTAATCGATTCATCTTCTACCAACGGCTCTGATCAAGTATCTACAGCCCCTGTAAATAATTCAAGTGGAATGTATTACATTAGAATTAGCTATTCATCTGGATTCAATAATTCAGACGACTATAATTTAGTTATCAACCTGAGGTCAACAAGTTCGTCTGCAAAACAAGTGGGTTCTACGACGATAAATATCGATGCCGAACAGGGTATAGAAACCACATCATGTTCTGCAGGAACTTGGCAGGGTCAGACCGGTTCAACTTCCTGTAATCAAGCATCACCTGGTCACTATGTTTACGGAATAGGTGCATCATCTCAAACAGCCTGTTCTCCGGGATATTACCAACCTAATTCCGGACAAACAGGTTGTATAATTGCATCTTCGGGTTACTTCGTGGCATATCCTGCCTCAACTTCACAAACAGCGGCAGGGCCTGGCCATTATGTCAACGGGACAGGGGCAACATCTCAGACTCAATGTACAATTGGAACCTATCAACCATCTTCAGCCCAGCCTACCTGTTTTGCAGCAAGTCCAGGATATTATGTTCCTGTGGCAGGTCAAGCCAATCAGACAATCTGTAATGGAGGAACCTACCAACCAAACTCAGGCCAGAGAGAATGCATAAATGCAGATCCAGGTCACTATGTCCCAAATCAAGGAGCAACCAATCAAACTCAATGTTCTCTTGGTACCTATCAACCATTCTCCGCACAATGGTCTTGCCAGAATGCAGAACCGGGTCATTATGTCGATGATGTGGGTGCGATTTCCCAAACTCCATGTTTAGCGGGTGAATATCAACCAGCTAATGGTCAAACTAGCTGTCTAGCAACATCCGCTGGATATTATACTAATTCATCCGGTTCAATCAATCAACAACCCTGTCTTCCCGGAAGCTATCAACCATTTTCTGGCCAAGCGGAGTGTTTCCAAGCCGAACCTGGAAACTACGTAGACACTCTTGCTGCAATTGCTCAAATCCCTTGTCCAGCTGGTTCTTACAACCCCTATATTCAGGCAGATGAAGCAACTGATTGTATGCTTGCAGACCCTGGCCATTTCGTCGCTCTGCAAGGTTCTATTGCTCAGGATGAATGTAACCCTGGTAGTTTTGCCTCTACTCCAGGACAAATTGCCTGCGATACCGCGTCTCCTGGATATTACGTACCAAATTCAGCTGCCGATGCACAATTACCGTGTTCTTACGGAACTTGGCAGGGTTCTCAAGGTTCAACTGGCTGTGATACAGCCGACCCTGGACACTACGTTGATACGGAAGCGGCTTCGATGCAGACAGCATGCTTCGCGGGAACCTACAATCCAAACGCCAGTTCAGTAAATTCTGCAGATTGCATTGCCGCTGATGCTGGAAGTTACGTGGCAAATTCTGGCTCTGCCGAACAACTTCTTTGTCCAGCAGGAACCTATCAACCGGCACCAGGACAGTCTAGTTGTATTGATGCGGACTTTGGCTATCATGTTCCAAGCGAAGGGTCTACTGGCCAAATTGGTTGTTCCATGGGTTCCTATCAGGGAGATAGAAGAGGAACACTATGTAACTCTGCAGAACCAGGATACTATGTCGACTCGCACTTTGCCTCTTCTCAAACTGCCTGTCTAGCGGGAACTTACAACCCATCTACTGGTTCTACCTCCTCAAATGATTGCATGGATGCGAACCCCGGATACTTTGTAGAAAACGTAGGCTCAGGCTCACAGCAAGCCTGTGATTACGGCTACTATCAGCCAAATATTGGCTGGTCGAGCTGTTTGATAGCCGATCCAGGTCATTACGTAGATACACAAGTCGCCACTGCTCAAGTTGCCTGTGAGGCAGGTACATTCAACTCCAAATCTGGGTCAACTACTGTGCTTGCTTGCTTAGGTGCGGAACCTGGAAACTATGTCCCAGACCCTGCCTCTCCTGCACAATTACCCTGTGAGGAGGGTAGTTACCAAAACCAAAGGCAACAAACCGAATGCAGATTAGCTAGTTTGGGATACTTCGTGAATACCACCGGGGCAATATCTCAGACTGCAGCACCTCAGGATTACTACATAGACATCGAAGGTGCCACTGAACCATTGCCGTGCCCAGAAGGACGGATTACTTTGGTTGATGGCTCTGATGATGTTGAGGATTGTCGTCAAGATTACGATGGAGATAGAACTCCTGATTTCCTTGATGAAGACGACGACAATGATGGAATAATCGATCACATAGATCAATGCGACTACGGTCTACTGAATTGGATTAGTACAAAATCCAATGATTGGGATCAAGATGGCTGCGAGGATACTATAGAAGATAGTGATGACGATAATGATGGATTTTCCGATGCAGAAGATCATCTCCCCTTAGACCCAACAGAGTGGTTGGACACTGATGGAGACGGAATAGGGGATAATGCAGACACCGATGACGATGGCGATGGTATACCAGATGTTGAAGAACTGAACCTAGGATTAAATCCACTTGTAGCTGATTATGATGGCGATGGTTACAATGACAGCGTCGATGCTTTTCCCAAAGATCCAACAGAATGGGAGGATACTGATGGTGATGGGACGGGTGATAATTCTGACAAATTCCCTACAGTGAAGTTTTACCAAACCTATGGGCAAGCAGCGATTCACCTGGTTATTGCTTTCATTATCCTTGGAGTAATTGGATTTAGCGTACGAATGGGTATTGGTGGACGTTCGGAGAATGCAGAGGCCGATGATAGCACTCAAGAGATTCGCCAAATCGCCGGAGTAGAACTTAGAGTATCGGCTGAGGATCGAATGTTTGACGAAAATACGGAAATACAAGAGGAAAGTGAGTCTAAACCTCAACCAGACGAAACTCCATCAGCTACAAAGTTCGACTTACAAGCAGCAGAACAGACAATGTTAGAATCAAAGGATGAATCAATTTCTGAACAAGTTGGAATGGATTTAACTCATGAGGCTGAGGTACAGGAGGAAGCACTTACGGAATTCCACGATACCTCAGAACCTACCGAACAGATTGATGAATTAGACCTTGATAGTCTTCTAGCAAACACGCCCCCCCCCGCTCCGAAAATCGAAGCACCTCCAGATGCCCAAGTCAACGAACACGGTCAGAAAGTTTGGCGAGATCCCAATGGAGATGTTTGGGTACAAAACCCGGATGGAAGTCTACTCAAGCACAACGTCTTGACGGGTGCTTGGGAACCTTACGAACAGTGAGCTTCCGATTAATTGTATGAAGGGTTAGATTAGTCGCATTGATAATGCGACACCTAATGCGGTTATTCGAAGGTGAGTCAAATGACAGAGAATGACAACGAATTTATCCAAACTATCGAAGCCAGTGCCCACTGCGACGGTCCTTGTGGAGTCTACGACCCTGCAAGTGCAAGAGTTGCCGCTGAGGCGGTCCAATCAATGACCAAGAAGATGGTGACTCTTGCTGAAAACCACGGCTCGGACTGTGGAACTGCAAGCTACATCAACACAATGAGCCGCTATGCTGCAATCAAGGAAGAAGAAGCACAAAAGTGCAAGGACGAATTATTGGTACTTTGGACTGACTACTTCAAGCCTCAACATCTTGAAACAATACCCGACCTACATGATACATTCTGGCAGGCTGCAAAACTCTGCTCGGCATGCAAAGTCGAAGTCTCAGAGCAGCATGCTCAGGAACTAATGGATGCAGTTGAAGCAATCCACCACATGTTCTGGGGTACCAAGGGCCGTGAAGACCCATGGATTCGCGCTTCCTGAATGTCGTCGTAAATGGCGACTCGATGTGGCCTACACTCAAGCAGGGTAGCACTGCTAAGTTTGAGAGAATTGACCCAAACTTAGTAGCAGTAGGGCAAATAGTATTGTTAGATCATCCATTCCGACCTAATCTAAGGATAATAAAACGAGTTCAATACATAGAAGATAGTCGATTATTCCTTGTTGGTGACAACCCAGACCCCACGGCTAGTGAGGATAGTCACAACTTTGGGGAAGTTGATGTATCCTCAGTCATCGCTGTTTTAGTCCCACAATAGGCTCAGAATTGGATGACATTAGCTCCCCATGCTAAACCACCACCAAATGCAGCGGTAACCACTAGAGATCCTGGGACAATCAGACCCTCATCCATTGCTTCACGCATGGCGATTGGCACGCTTGCACCAGCAGTGTTTCCGTACTTGTGCAAATTTGTGAATGTCTTTTCCATCGGTAGGCCAAGTTTTTCCATTCCCGTTTTGATGATATTGATATTGGCCTGATGTGGAATTACTAAGTCGACTTCATCCAGACTTTTCCCAACCCGTTCCAGTGCGCTAAGTACCGCTTGTGGAAATGCCTCGATGGCGAAGTTCCAGACTGCTCTTCCATCCATGTGGAAGTATTGCATCCCTTCCTCAAAATTATCACTTGGAATCGGAACTCTAACTCCACCTGCTGGAATTTCGATTACACCGGAGCCGCTACCATCGCTGGTTAGCCAAGAGCCCAAGATACCTTTTCCATCTTCCACCTCTGCTAGAACAGCGGCCCCTGCTCCGTCACCAAATAGAACGCAGGTGGTTCTGTCTTGCCAGTTTAGAATGCGAGAATAAATTTCAGAACCGACCACCAGAACCTTGTCGTAGCCTGGAGTTCCAGCAAATCTAGCACCTACATCTAGGGCGTAAACCCATCCTGCACAAACCGCATTGATATCGAAAGCACCACAATCAGAACAACCCAACTTTTCCTGAATAATTCCCGCTGTCGAGGAAAGTGGAACGTCAGGAGATGAGGTTGCAAGTATTACCAAATCTATGTCATCTGGAGTTAGTCCAGCATCATCCAGAGCTCTTTTGCATGCTTGTACAGCTAGATCTGAGGTGTGTGTTTCTTTGTCAGCGATTCGTCGCCTTTTCATTCCAGTTTTGGTGGTTATCCACTCATCGCTGGTCTCAACGATTTCCGCCCAATCCTCATTACTCATTTCGTGAGGAGGCACGTATGAACCGAGTCCAATAATTCCCACAGAGGCCATATTCTAATGCGTCACGCGAGCGAACTCACATTTCACAGTTGATGTTTTCAATCGTGCTTGAGGCAGATGTTCATTGGTTCTGAGAAAAAGCCGAGACTCCAACGCCCACCTTCTCTTCCTACTCCACTATCCTTGACTCCACCAAATGGAACTCTCAAATCTCGGTGTAACCAAGTATTGACCCAAACCATGCCCGTATCAATACTCTCTGCAACTCTTTGTCCCCTTTCCAAGTCACGAGTCCAAACACTTCCTGCCAAACCATAGCGGGTGTTATTTGCAATCGCAATCGCTTCTTCTTCGCTCTCAAAACGATGTATGGTTACAACAGGTCCGAAGATTTCCTCAGTTGTGCATCGAGCATCTGTCGCTATACCTGAAATTACAGTGGGGCCCAGCCAATTGCCGTGTTCGAACTCTTTTGGAAGACAGGGAGGTCCTCCTGTGAGTATCTCGCCGCCCTCCTCCTTAGCCAACTCGACATAACTTTCCACTTTCGCAAGATGGTCTGCTGAAATCAATGCCCCTAATTGGGTAGATTCATCAGAAGGGTCACCGATTTTCATTGATTCAACTGAATTGACAAAAGCCTCGACAAATTCATCGAAAATTCCAGATTGGACCAGAATCCTAGAACCGCATAGGCACACTTGGCCTTGGTTTAGGAATGCGGCTCTAGTGACTCCTTCGACGGTTTTCTCCATCTCACAGTCGTCGAACACTATGCTTGCATTCTTACCGCCTAATTCTAGACTGAGTTTCTTGAACATTGGACTGGCAGCGGCGGCGACCTTGGCTCCGGTAGCCGTCCCTCCTGTGAATGAGACAAGGTCGACATCAGGATGAGATGTTAGAGGTTCACCAGCACCTATTCCATCTCCATGAACTAGGTTGACTACTCCTTTTGGAAGACCCACCTCATGAATAGTTTCCATAAGTAAATCTGCAGTCATTGGAGTTAATTCACTGGGCTTACAAACAACTGTATTACCCATCCCGATGGCTGGAGCCACCTTCCAACTTAGCAGGTATAATGGAAGGTTCCATGGAGTGATCAATGCACCAACACCTACCGGTTTTGGAACAACGATATTTGTCGCATCCTCCATCTCAAAGCGTTCTCTTTGACCTGTGTGACTTTCTCGAATTAATCCTGCAAAGAATCGGAAATTAGCTACTGAACGGTAGGCATCTACTGCACGCGCTAAGGATATTGGTTTGCCTGTATCTTTACTTTCAAGTGCGGCGATATCTTCGTATTTTGATTCTAGAGCATCGGCGATTTTATCTAACCATTCAGCTCTTTCTGCATGGCTAAGCCGGCCCCATGATGGCTGAGCTTTTTTCGCCGCCGAAACCGCATGATCAACATCTACTTGTGTAGAAAGTGGAACTCTTCCAAATCGCTCACCAGTTGCTGGTTTTAGCACGTTCATCCACTCATCATTAGAGTGACAGACAAACTCCCCATCTACGTAATTACAGAGGTCTCGAGGTTCACTACCAACAGGGTCTCGTTCGCAAGGAGTACAACCTGATTCACAGCACTTCTCAGGGTCCAAAATTAACTCTCCTGACTTCCCTCATTTGCAAACGGGTCTGAACGAGTCATAGCTTCAGAGTACTCTTTCCAGTCTAATGAGAATCGATCTCTATCAGGGTCCCATTCGTCCCATGTTACTACTTCTTCAAGAGCATCTCGATACTGATCTGGAACAATGCCGGGGACGATGAACGCTTTTTGTCTGTGTAGAGGGTATGGGTTACGAAGTTGAATCCCTAACACTCCTAAGACTGCACGAGAAACGTACCAGGTTGCCTGAGAATTCCAACCATGAGCGACTTTGATTACTATGCCAAGGCCATTAGGCCAATCAGGGTGTTCTACAGATAAACCGAGTAAGCCATCAGCACCTTCTTTTGCGATTATTTTTCCTTCTCCGGCCTTAATACAAGTTGAGTCCAGTCTGTTGAATCCACCAATTAAATCGGGGTGCCTATTCATTGCCTCCCAAATCCAATCCTCATTCCTATTTTTTGCTAGATTGGCGAACATCACGGCTAATTCATCAACTGTATTTGATGTTGTAGGGAAACCACAACCATCCTTCGCGACTCGCAACGGTTCCCAATCTGGTTTATTCATATATTCACGTAAAACATCAAGGTACTCCGGAAACCATGGCGAACTAGGCAAAGTATATCCTGCTCTATTCATCCCTCTTTTCCTCATCCCTTTGAGTATTGCAGCGTGTTCCCCAGAGCAGGTGTGGAACCATCTTCTCGGTCTTCTAACCTGACGCCCGAATTGAATCAATGGTACGTCCAATGGACATTGCATCAAGCCCCACTCTGATTCTGTAAGTAAGGACTGAGCAGCCGCGACGTGCTCTGTGTCTCCATTGTGTGAGGAACATGAAATGGCTTTTTGTTTCCAATCTAAATCATCCAAAACCTCAGTAAAAGGCTTCATCATTAACGGCTTCATCATTGAACGACCGTAAACCAAAACATTACCACCGAATGAGTGTATAATTTCGTCACCATGTGCCCAAGCAACTGCTCCATGAATGGTGTTTTCAGAGACATCCATTCGCCTGAAATCAACTAATGGTTCCCACTCTACATCACGTCCGGTTGCGATACCTTCGTGTTGTTCTCCGAGAGGATTCGTTGGGAATACCGCAGATCCGGGTCGACCCGGTGCTACGCTGGATGGCTGCTCGGTTTTGCGTGCGCTCATTCGCTCCCTCCATTTATGGCTGGGGCGACTTTCGTCATGAATGCCTCCATGTTGCGTTGAACCCTTTGTGAGTCGTGATTAAAGAAATCGAACCAACACATTAGGCGGTCTTCAGGGTGGAATCTTTCTCTAATTTGTTCTGTAACTTCATTGACATTTCCAATTACTGCGTTATCGGTAGCACGCTCTACTTTTGCTGGATCGATAGTACCCTCGAGAGCATGCCAGTAGGTTGTCAGTGCGGCTCTAGCTTCTTCTTTTGCAGCCACGCTTCGCTCATCTTCAGTCAAACCCTCCTCGTCATTAACGAAGACCATGATAGTGCGAGGCATCATATCACGAGTCCATGCACCACCTAAAGAGTGGTAGTTTTCTCCCATTCTTTTGTGAGTTTGTTCGATGACATGAGGAGGTGTTATCGAGAGATTGAATACCTGAACAGGCGCCCACTTATTTACCTCAATCTGTAGATTTACATCATGACTTCCAAGGACTAAGTTGAGTAATTCACGACGCCATTCCTGTGGAATAGTTTTGATTTCCTCGAAGTCATACCTTGATGGAATAGTGATTGATTCAGGCGCCTCTGATAGGTTATGCATTTTCAACGCAGCATCCTGAACATTCTGCCAATCTTCATCGGAGCGGAAATTATCTCTGGTCAGGATAGTCTTTCGAATCATTTCACTAGAAATCACTTCACCATTCAATAGCCTGAGGAAAATCTCGGATGCCTCAGCGAAAATCTGACCTCTTACAGCCGGCCAAGCAGCCTCCTCAACTGCATCTCGAGGTACGATTCCGTAAGGT
>CETB01026483.1_pt1 | contig 13967 bp, 13 predicted proteins | sample 356381 | NCBI WGS metagenome assembly CETB01 (sample SAMEA2622545, study PRJEB7988) | marine metagenome | biome: marine biome (ENVO:00000447); feature: deep chlorophyll maximum layer (ENVO:xxxxxxxx); material: "saline water (ENVO:00002010), including plankton (ENVO:xxxxxxxx)" | depth 155 m | reverse complement strand
CCCTCATCATTGGAGATGAGGAAGTAAATAATTCTCAAGTAAGTATTCGTGGATTAAATAATGCTCAAAGAAATGGTATACCTTTGGAACAATTTATTTCAGAGATTATTGAAGAAATTAATTCAAAGAATAAAAACTATAATTTAACACCAAAGGAATGATTTTACTTAAATAAACAAACTTCTGGTTTTTTGAAAAACTTATGTCTATACCTTGCTATAATTCTATACACAATATCTCGAAGAGGTAAAGGAACTAGCCAACAAAAAGGATACCACATAGCATAATACCATTTCAAATAAAGTAGTAATCTAATTCCAGCGGCAGAGCGAATGTATGTTTTTCCATTACGAATTAAATAAACTGAATCTGCATCTCTTTGTTTTGTAGAGAAACCATTTATTATTTTTTGACCCTCCTCTGATTCAATTGACAAATAAGATAATTCTTTTCCCATTTTTTTGCGCTTATCGATAAAAATCGCTAATCTATTACAAAGCCCGCAGTCTCCATCAAGCAATAATATATCCGAATCTTCCCTCATTTTCCTCACTCCACATTTTCAATCGACCAAGTATGAACATAAACACCGTCCGACATATGTACATAATCTGGTTTTAATGGATTTTTAATACCAAGGTCATATGACTCTGTAAGCGTATTTATGCTTAATTCTGCTTTGGCTTCCTTAAATTTCCAAGGATCGTGCAATGTATAAGCCATCTTTGCAGAATTTTTATGTTTAACATATAATGAATATCTTTCAAAAAGAAATTCTTCTAATGAATTAGGCATTGCCTGCATTTCTTCACCAGTAGCAATACATGATCCCTTCAGTTCAAAACCTTCTTTGGGTCTCTTCGATTCCCAATTAAAATTATCTTTCTCTATTTTTAATTTACATTTAGCATATGTATATGGTAATCCATATGCTCTTGGGGCATATGCACAAGTGATTCTACTTTGAGCATCTAAAGTTAAAAAAAGAACTCCTGCCTTACCATTTTTTTTAACATATGTCCTAATATTAAATTCTGGAAATGTTGAAATCCCTGGAACAGCAGGTAAAAATCTAGGTCTAACATTTTTCATTAAAAAGGGGATTACTCCTACAAATGATTTGCCATCAAAAAAATCAATTTCTACACCTTCTGGAATATATTGCTTTAATTTATCAGGTTCCACTTCCCAATGTAAAAAACTTAGATATCTCCACTCTTGAATTAATGAATGAGAACGGGTAGGCATAGCAAAAGGTAAATGATCTCTCCTCATTGAGTTGCCCATATTTATCTTATAATTTATTCATCTTCTTGATAACTAGTCTCAATTAATGAAACCTTAGGTGGGAAAAATATCAATTTAATTGCTAATAATAATGCTAAAGAACCTGTAAAACCAGACACATATAATAACCAATATGGTCTATCTGTTTCATTAGATGTTTCGATACTAATTACGGGCTTATTTTTATCTTCACAATCATCACCAAAACAATATGTATTAATTGCCTCTAAATGAATGTCCGCTTTTACTGTAACTGTGAAGGTCCTATTTTCAATCAATGTTTCATTTAGATATACTAAATTTACATATTCATATGTGCCAATATCCGATGTTTCATTAAAATATAATTCAAATGTTACTGCACAACCAAGTGTTTTGTTTCCATTTTCGTCTATACATGTTCCATTAGGTGTCCAGCCCAATAAAATTCCAGAATCCCAATCATTTGAACCATTGTACAGTCCATCTCCATCAGAGTCATGAACAATCCTATGTGTTACATTTTCTCTAGAGTCGAGATTAATCCAATATACACTATCTCCAAGCAGAATATTAGCATTATTTGGCTCAATATTTGATTGTTTAATATTGACTGTTAATGCACTTGCGTCATGGGATCCTGCGGGAGTAGAAAATAACGCAAAAATAAGGAAAAAACAAACAATGATGCTCATAATTACTCTGCGCATACCGGGCCCAAGTCACCAATGCATAAATAAAAAACGCTGTATACGGACTACTAATGGGTGAACAATCGCTTGTAACTCCCGTTCAATTCGGGAATAAAGAAATCTTGATTTTAATTACTACATTTTTAGTAGTAATAAGCGTGGTTTCTACTTCTGTTTTCTTTTTGAGTAATGACGATGTTAATGAAAACAGTATAAATCCGATTTTTAGTGGTGGTGATCCCCTATTACAAGGTGAAGAACATGACCATAGAAATGCATCCCAACACAATCTATCTTCCGGGAATGTAGAATTATTAGATTTTGAACCTCTTACAAATCCTGGAAATGCTGAAATTCAAGTTGCAACAGCCCCAGATGGTAGAACATATGTGTACCAAGCAGGATGGTCTGAATTTCATATTACGGACGTTACAGACCCTAGAAATATTACTCAAGTTGGAAAATATTACGATCCAAATACTCAGGTATTAGATGTAAAGTATCTTGAATATGATGGGCGAGAATATGTTATCACTCAAAATCAATTAATAGATCCTGGATATGCTGATCCAAATGTTGGAGAATGGTCAGATCCCTTCCAAGTATCTGTTAATTTAATTGATGTAACTGATAAGACTAAACCAATACATGTTGATTCTTGGTACGATGCTGATCATCCAAGTGGGCCGCATAATCTCTACACACATATGATTGATAATGAGTGGTATATATTTGTTGCAAACCCTGATTATGATGATTGTGATACTGCGGTAGGTGAAGCTTGTGGAGGAGTTACTATTGCACATCTAAATTTACAGGGTTCTGCAGCAAGACTACTAGATGGGGTTCCTTCTTCTGGAGTCGGCCATACTGTAATTAAAGTGGGAGAATATGAAGTTAATTGGGCGTCAACTAATGGTGGTTGGATTTACATTCATGATATGACTGTGCAATTATGGCCAGGGGACGATACAGAAGATCCAAGATATGGAAGGACATACCTCTATGGAGCATATTGGGAAGCTGGACTAAGAATTGCTGATGTTTCTGATGTTCCTCACCCAACTAACTCTCCTCAATTATATGCTCCAATGGCTACAACATGTAAAGCAGGGTTAGGTAATCCTCTGATGTGTAGGTGGAGAGCACCCGAAGTAGGTCAATGGATGGAATTTGCTGATTTCAACAATGATGGTTTACCAGACAGTGGTACAAATGGAAATGAGAATGGTGGGCGCTCATCATATATCCACTACACTGAACCGTTTCCAGAGATGGTTGATGCTAGCCACCTTGGATATGATGGAGAGAGGCACCTTACACTTGCAGCAACTGAAGTTCTTTCAACGTCTGTTGGTACTGGAATGATATATCTTTTAGATACTACAGAATACAAAATGGAAAATGGTAATTTAAGATTTTTACCTGAACTAATTCACGATTGGGAAATTCCATATGCACATGATCATTGTTATGGCGCAGATTGTGAAGCACATCCAAGTGCTGAGGAATGGTTGTTATTTAGTCCACACAATCTTGATTCTGAATATTTCATTACTGATGAAAATACAGATACATCCCATGGAGGTGGATGGGATGGAAGATTATACATCTCTCATTATCATGCAGGTTTATGGGTAGTAGATATTGAAACACTTATGGCCGCTGATGATGAAGAAAACAATACTCAGGTTCATTTCGATGCTACTGTGGCATACTATTTACCCCATGGTGTAGATGGAACTCAACTCGATTCTGATTACTATGATTTTGGTTGGACTCCATTTTTATGGGCTGCCGAATGGCAAGATGGAATTACATATGCTTCCTGCATTACAACGGGATTATATGTGATGCAACTAGATATTGATATACCATATACTAATTAATAAAAAATAACGGAGTCTGGGAAAATGTATTTAAATAAAATTTTATCTGTTTTTTTAATATCTTTAATATTATTACCTGGATGTTATGAACCAGCAGTTGAACAAAATAAAGATGTCTTTTATGGAATAGACATTGATAGTAAAGATGTCCCAATGTTTACTTTAATTACAGAAAATGGAACCGAATTTAACTTAAGTGAATATGAAGGGAAAGTTGTTGTTATTTCATTTCTATTTACAAGATGTCCTGATGTTTGCCCTGTTGTGGTCCAATCTTTGAAATGGTTATCTCAACAATTCCCAGATGAATATAAATCAGAATTAGAGATTCTAGCAGTTACAGTAGATCCATGGCTTGATACTCCAGAATCAATGAAACAATGGAAAGAAAATATGTCTGCAGATTGGAATTTCCTTTCATGGGATGTTGATCCCGATAATGATGGTGCATTTAATCCAGAAGAAATTGCTGTAATGGAGGAAATATGGGGGGCTTTTGGAGTTGGTTTAGAAACATACAAAGCTAACGAAACAAATAGTTCTGAGACCAGTGGAAGACACCATCCATATGAATATTTTATTGACCACACAACATCTACATTTATTTTAGATAAAAGCTTGAAACAAAGAATAGAATGGATGGATTTAGATTGGGTCCCTGAATTAGTGGAAAAAGATGTAAGAAAGTTACTTGATGAATAATTAAATTAAACTCTTCTCTTCAGTTTTTCCATAATTTTATCCAATTCTCCTAATTTATCTAAACAAGATTCTAATTCTCCAAGCTCTAATGCTTGAATTGATTCTGCAAGATTTTGTTCTGCAAATCTACGTTGTTCATCTAAAAGGTCAATTCCTATTTTTTCACATTTTTCTTTTAAAATAAACCATTCATTCTTAGCAAATTCTAACAATTCATTTGCTTCTAAAAATGATTCTGTATTAGATTCTAAATCATCATTTAAACGCTGAAATAATATTGCAGCATGATTCCACTCTAAATTTTCTGAGGCATCTTCTATTTCTTGTAAACGTAATTCCCATTCCTCTTTTTTCCCTAAATTATCCCATTTCAATCTGATTTTTGATTTTTGAGTAAGTGCTTTTCTAATATAATCCATTGATTCTCTTTCTTTATCTAATTCCCTCAAAATACTTTCAGCAAGTCCTCTTCCCAAATTATAGTCTCCTTTATCTATAGCATTTCTTGCCCTAATCAGATTTTCATTCCACAAGTCTAAATTTAGTCCCTCTGACTCTTTTATTTTTTGTTCTACGGCCTCAATTAATTCATTGGAAATTTCTGCGTTCCCTTCTACTGAAGACAGTTGTAATGGAATTGAAGCGGCAAATTCAAAGGCCTGTTTTGGTTTTTCATTTTCTAAATTATTTTCTGCTTCAGTCAATAACTTTTCTAAAGGTTTTATTGCTTCACCTTCATGTTCCCTTAACAGATTTTTAGCTTTTCTAATTGCTTTTTCTGCTTTATCCCACCATTCTGTAATCTCTCTTGCTTGTTTTTTAGCCAAACGAAATAATGATTCTCCTTCTTCCAAACTTCCTAATTCAACTTCTCTTTCTGCTTGAATAAACGTTTTTCTTGGTTTTTTTGCCAAGGGAGCTATATTTTCTGCATCTATTATAATTAATTCTGCGTCTTCTCTAATTTCAAAAATATCTTCTTCTAATCGTATTGCTCTTGTCATTGAATCTCTAGCACGTGATAACATTTCAAGACCGTACTTTGGATCTAAATGGCCTTCTTGTGAAGCAGTTAATACCAAAGATGCTGCTTGATCTACAGTTCTACCTTTAGATCTATGAACTAATAACTCTCCTTCAATCAAATCTAATTTTTGTTTAAATTCCTTTCTAATAACTTTATGTTCATCACTACCAAACCAGTCATTTAATGAAATTAACACTCCTAAAAAAATAGGTAACAAGCCATAATTGTTTGTTTCGAAACCTTGAGGAATTAATACAGATAAACCTGCAAATACTCCAATCATACACATAATTGAACGATATCTTACAATTTTAAATTCTCCAAATAAAATCCTTCTTGATGAAAAAAATAATGCTATCGAACAACTAATTAAAATTACACCTCCAACTAATTTAAATCCTGAATCCAAAATAGAATTTGTTCCTAAAACTGCAAGAGGAATCCAAAAAATGCTTGTTACAGCACCTAATCTAGAACGAGTCGTAGGATTTGATATCGAAAGATCGGGAATAATGCCCACCCACAAAAGAGCTATTGCTGCAGGTGTTAGAACTTTCAATGGGTCAATATTGTTTGTAAAAATAGGCCAAAGACACCAAAAAGCCGTTAAAAATAATGTTAAGCCTGAAAATAAAGAAAGTCGTTCTATTCTATTTTGGATAATTAATTCTTCTTTTTCTATTATTTCAGAAACCGAATTTTGCATTTTATCACCTTTATTAAAATTTATTTTTTCTTGCCAGTTTTAATTTTTATGAAAAATACAACACAAAAACATACAAATAAAAATGTGACAATAATTACTATTATAGGAATATTAGCTTCGCCTTCTTCCTCAAAATCAAATTCATAAATCTTGTTAAATTGAATATTTTCAATTCCCGATTTGAATGTAAAATTCACTTCAAGGTTTTCTGTATTATTTAAATCAAATTTTAATGTAAAATTTGTATAACCATAACTTTCAAATGTTGAGCCAGTTCCATTAGAATCTAAACATTTATCTTGAATACAAATTATAACATCATAATCTGAGCCACCAGCATTAACTAATCTAAATTCTAATTCATTTTCTCCATTAATTAATTTTCCAGAAGAGGCAAAAATATCTGTGCTAATAATATCAATTTGGGGGGGTGGATGGACAATAATTTGAAATTTTTCTTCTGCTGAATTCCCAGATAAATCTGTAGCATTTACAATTAATTCATGAATTCCAACTTCAAGTTTTGGAAGTTCAGCTGATTTCACACCGTCCCAACCTATTTCGTCACTATCAGCAAAAACCTCTCCATCAAAACTAATCAAAAATCTGACGTCATCAATTGAATTGATATCATCATAACTAGGGTATAAATCTACTTTAATTACATCCCCTGAAAAAATCTCTGTATACGGATCAACTAAGCCATTTTGATTATTTAATTTCATATTTATTCTGGGAGAAGAACCATCTAAAACTGTGACATTCCACGATTTTATTAGGTCATTCCCAACTTCATCAGAAGCTCTTAAATTTAATTCCCATGTTGCTAATTCTCTTTGTTCATGATGTTGATCATTAACTAAAAAATTAATATTTGAATTTTGGCCCTGCCAAAAAACTATACTCATTTCAGTTCCATCTGCAGCCCATCCATCAACATGATTTGATGACCAGAAAACCAATAAATTAGAAGGGCCGTCGTCCTCTAAAGATAAATTAAAATTCAACATTTGACTAAACTCCACCAATAAGTTTTCACATTCTAATAAATTTGTTTCAAGTGGGTTTTCAATACATTCTGCGTCTCCAAATAATGTTTCAAGAGTAGGAGGCGTTGTATCTAAATACCAACTTTTATTCCACGAATCCTTAAGACCTTGGGGATCAGTACATTCAAACGTAGTTTCAAGAGTTGAATCTGATAAAAATCCTAATTCTGTTAAATTTAAAGTAACTAACATTTGTGAAAAATTACTCGTTGTGTCTGATGATTCAAATTTCCATATACAATCTAAATTAGGTCCAAAACCGATATTATGTGATGAATCTATTGAATTTGAGCCATCAAATGTAATATTATTATTCAAAGGTAATGATAATCCAATATGACCAATCACATTAGGGTTGACTATGGGTGCCGTATTTTTCCCAAAAGTAATAGGAATTGAGCCCCCTATTCCAGAGAAACTACGATTTATATGAAATTCTGTCGGGTTTCCTTCAAATAAATCTAAATTCGGAGAATATCTAAATTCCCAATCAAGTGGTGTTGAAATTTTCATATTTGCTAATTGTCTGAAATCGTTTTGTATAGGAATCTCCAACAAACGATTACCTGTGAATCCTGAATGTACAGATAAGAATGTAGATTCATTCCACCCCCAAGTTCCTGCATCTAAATTTATCCAACTATTTACTGGTTTTACTAAATCTGAAGTTTTAAGAAATTTCCCATCTATTTTACAACAACCTCCAAAATAAGAATCTGTCCATGCTTGTTGATTTAACCAGATTAAAAAGTCATTTATTTCGTCATTTTGTAATACTTCATCACGATTACCAATCCAATAATCTATCTGACCAGATAAACCTAAATCCTTCATAGGAAGTAAATTAGTTCCTAAATGCATAGAAAATGAATAATTTGCAAACCAACTTAAATTTAAATCTGTGTCTGAGGACATAGAATTCAAAAACGATAAATCTATTTCTCCTCCCGAAATATTAGCATCATTTTCTTTTTCAATATTATAAATTTCAGACCCTGAAGAAAAATTAACATCAAATACTTCATCGGTGATATAAACATCAGAAATAAAATTCCGCTCTTCATAACCCTCTGCATTAAATTGAAGTCTAACACTATGATTTGCCATTACCTGAATTTTTTCTCCATAAGAAATAAAATTTTGTTGGAGAATAGTTCCTGTCCAACCCTCAATCACTGAAACTTCAACAGAACTAATTAATTGACCAGTGTCATTATCTAAGAAATTAAATGATAATTCTACAAAATCGTCTGGGTTTTGTGATTCTGCAATTGTTCCTGGAATTATACAAGAAAATACACTTAAAAATAAGCATAAAATCATTATAATTTCTTTCTTCACGTAACCACCTAATCAGAATAAAGTATACAAGAACCATCATAATCAATTTCTAATGGGATGATTTTATTTTTAGGATACACAGACTTGACTTTTTCTAATGTGTCACGACTTCCACCAAAAAGGATGAAACCACCGCCACCTGCCCCCAATAATTTTGCACCTTCAACTCCACAATCAAATAATCTTTGAAACATTAAATTAATTTCATCATTTGAAATATTTGGACTTAATTCCTTTTTACAAATCCATGTTTCTTGTAATAATTTTGCTAATCCCGATAAATCTTGCTCTATAATCATTTTTTTAGCATCCTTTGCTTGAATTACCAATAAATCTAAATTATTTCTATTTTGATTAGTTCTACTATTTTGATCCTTAAGAATATCATTTGCTAACCTTGTAATTCCGGTGTATATTAATGAAAAGTTTCCTTTCAATGATGTTTCATCTGATAAGTTTTCCACAAATACTGTTCCATCTTGATTAAAAATAATATGATTACATCCACCGAATGCTACCGCATACTGATCTTGTTTACCAATTGTTTGTCCTAATATCTCAATTTCAATCTTACATGCTTCTTCTGCTAATTGTTGAGGGTTAGGCGATCTACCCGCAAAACAATGCAAAGCATGTAACAAACCAACCGTAACAGAAGAAGATGATCCTAAACCACTCCCCTTACTAGGAATATCTGCAATTGTTGTGATTTCAACTCCTTTTGTAACTCCAGTCATTCTCATGGCTTCTTTGACTAATTGATGATTTAAGTTTTCAAAATCATCAACAATTTCCATTTCAGAATAAGAAACTCTAACTGTATCATCAAATCTTGAATTCACTGTAACATATACATATTTATTCAAAGCAACAGATGTTACACAACCTCCCTCTTCTGATGTTGAATAATAAGCTTCTAGATCTGAACCACCACCACAAAATGAAACTCTTAACGGTGTTCGGCTCACTATCATTAGACCTCCGACAATGCTCCTATTCAAGAAAGACACCCCTATTAGTTCAATAATTTTGCTTTTCAAGAGAGGGCAAGGGTTATTGATAGCCGTCTAAGCCGACTATGTGGAAGAGCATGAATTCACTGATAACAATGAACGATTTAACTAATGAAGATATTCATAGAATACTATTAGATGCTGAAAAATTATTGCCTGTTGCAAAAGGTAACTTCCATCTACCTTTATTAGAAGGAAAAATTCTTGGAAATCTATTTTTTGAGCCATCTACTAGAACTAGAATGTCATTTGAAACAGCAATGAAAAGGTTAGGAGGAGACGTAATTAATTTAGGTGCAGTAGCATCTTCATCAGTAGTTAAAGGTGAAACATTACATGATACTATTAGAATGGTCGATGGTTATTCGGATATTATAGCATTAAGGCACCCACGACAAGGAGCTGCTCAATATGCATCTGATTGTGCAAATGTACCAATTGCAAATGCTGGTGATGGTGCTGGGCATCACCCAACTCAAACTATGCTTGACTTATTTACAATTAAACAAGCACATGGAAAAATTGAAAATCTAAATGTAGTTTTAGTTGGTGATTTAAGGTTTGGAAGAACTGTTCATTCTCTTTCATATGCTTTAGTTAGATTCGGATGCAAATTAACCTTGGTTAGTCCTGAGAGTCTAAGGTTACCAGAAGAAATTGTTAATGAATTAAAAACCCAAGGTGGAGAATTAACAATTACTGAAGATTTAAAACCACAATTAAAAGATGCTGATGTAGTTTATATGACTAGAATTCAAAAAGAAAGGTTTCCCGATGAAGATGAATATGTAAGAGTTGCAGGTATATACAAATTAGTGGCAAATGATTTGTCTTCTGTAAAAAATGACATGATTGTTATGCATCCACTTCCTCGTGTTGATGAAATAAATCCTGATGTTGATTCTACCAGACATGCAGCATATTTTGAACAAGCATTCAATGGAGTAGTAACTAGAATGGCATTACTTTGCAACATGTTAAATGTTCCAATACCAGAAAAAATAGGAGGTGAACAATAATGACTGCTGATGAACAAGCCATGAGAAGAGTAACTGCAATTAGGAATGGTACAGTAATTGATCATATTCCAGGAGGAATGGTATTACAAGCATTGCAAATTTTCAATGTAGATGGTAGACACTCAAATCCAATTTCCTTAGTAATGAATGTACCCTCTAGAAAACTTGGAACTAAAGACATATTAAAAATTGAAGATAGAGAATTAACCCAAGAAGAATTAGACCGATTAGCATTAATTGCACCCATGGCTTCAGTTTCAATAATTAGAAATTATTCTGTTGCAGAAAAATTATCAATTCAACTTGGTGATGAAATGATTAATGTTGCACATTGTGTTTATTCTAATTGTATTAGCAATGCTGAAAGAGAACCTTTGCCTCATAGACTTAAAGTGTTAAATACATCTCCAATGACTCTGCAATGCCATTATTGTGGAAGAAATCAAAATTTAGACCGACTTGTTAAAAATTTACTGTGAGAGTATGCGTATTATTTCTTGGAATGTAAATGGTATTCGAGCAGCAATACGTAAGGGTTTTGATGACTTCGTAAATAATCTAAAACCTGACATTTTAATGCTACAAGAAATTCGTTGCTTAGAAGAGCAACTCCCTACCAATTGGTCACCACCTCTTGAAATGAATTATGCATGGCATCCAGCAATTAGAAAAGGTTACTCAGGAGTTGCTACATTATCACATAAAGATTTTGCAATTCTTGGTAAAGGTAAAAATAATGAAAAAGATGAAGAGGGGAGGGTTTTAATTACCAAACATCAAAATTTAACATTAATTAATACATATTTACCTAGTGGAAGTTCAAAAATTGAAAGGCAAAATTTCAAAGAAAATTGGATGGAAACATATCTAATCTGGTTAAATGAATATGTGAATCAGGAGTCTCCGGTAATTGTTGCAGGTGATCTTAATATTGCACATACAGAAAATGACATTTGGAACCCTTCTGGAAACAAAATGACCTCGGGGTTTTTACCTAATGAAAGAGAATGGTTCGATAGATTGCTTCAAACTGGATGGGTTGATATATGCAGACAAAAATTTGGGGATAGAAAAGGCCCATACTCTTGGTGGTCAAATAGAGGAAGGGCAAGGATACTTGATAGAGGTTGGAGAATCGATTATTTTTTAGCAAATAAAGCTGCAGCAAAATTAGTTGTCAATGCTGAAATAAATAGAGAAGGTGGACTAATTGTTAGCGATCACGCACCGGTAATCATTGACCTAAATTTATGAATGATCTACTAACCATTTTTTCATAATACAAGCCTTGCAAATTTCTTGGCTAGTGATTTCTCCACACTTTTCACAATTATTTGCACTTTTATTACTCAAATCAGAAAGTTGCTGATTATTATTTTTTGCAAACATTTCCTTAATTGAATCTGATGAATGTACTAAACCATGACGGGTTCCAGGAACTGCATCTTCCATCTTAGCTACAATATCTCTATGCAATATTCTTAATGCTTGATGCGAATGTGGGCATTCGTCATCATGAAAAGGTAAATCTAATGTCATAGCGTAAGCTTGTACTTCTTGTTCTGGAATCCATCTAATCGGAACAATACGTGGTGCCATCCCTTTAATTGGGGCCCAAGTATGTGGTGCTAGCCTAATAGTACGCTCTAAATCTCCTTTTTGTAAATTCATTAAAACAGTCTGTGCCATATCATCCAAATTATGACCAAATGCCACATAATCAGCATTCATTTCTGAAGCTAATTTATTAATTCCCTTCCTTCTAAATACACCACAAAATGAACAGGGAGACATTCCTTTAACTTCTTCATTTTTTTTACTAATTTTTGGCATTACTTTTACAACATTATCCATATCATCGAACCCTAAAGATTTGTAACTTAAGGACTTAAATTCAATTCCAAGGTTATTTGCTAATTTTTCGGCACATTCCATTGAAGGTTTCCTATATCCTTCTATACCTTCATTTACACAACCAGCTATTAGTTTGACATCTTTTCTATTTTTTAAAAAATGATGTAAAGTTTCTAAAAGAACTGCAGAATCTTTACCACCGCTTACTGCTACCATAATTGTAGTCGATTCTTTATTTTCTCCCTTGGGAAGAATTAATTGTTTCCTTAATTCCTTACCGATTCTTTTTCTTACACTTCTAATTAAACAACTAGAACAATAATGTTGTCCTGAATATTCTTGATATAAGATTGCAGGTTTTCGGCAACGAGAACACTGTGAGATATCAATCGCGGACACAATAGCCGCATTGAATATGACGCTTCAATTCATCGGAAAGATTATTCTTTAGTAAAATAGAATAATTGATTATAATTTTTTAATTCAAAATCAGTACATTTTAATTCATTAATATTTTTCCAAATTTCAAACCTTGAACTAATTAATGGTAAATGATAATACCTAGACACCTTTGAAGAATCCGGTAAAGTCCAAGAAACCCAAACTACATCTTCGTTTTCTTCATCAAGATCTCCATTGATAACTGAAGGTGCCGAAGGGTCCCAACATGAAATCAAAATCTTACCCTCCTTTTTTGTGACTCTTGAAAATTCATTTAAAGCAATTTTATTCAAATCAAACGGCAAATGATGCAATACTGCTATAGAGATTATTGCATCAAATTCATCATCTAAAAATTGTAAATCACACACATCAGAAACAAAAATATTTTCTCCAGGCCTACCAAGTTCTTTCTCCGCCTCAATAGTTGCATTTACCATACTCACAGAAATGTCAATTGCTGAAACTTCGAATCCTAAATCAGTTGCTAACCTAACATGCCTTCCATTTCCACATCCAGCAATTAATAATTTCAATGGTTTTTTTAAATTATCAGAGGCAAATCCCTTTAACCAATCAACAACGAAATCCCATGTGCTTGTACGTTTTTTCCCAAAATCAGAACCTATGGAGTCATAAGCAAATTTGACTGATTTTCTTGGGTCCATAATACTCGCTAAGATAATTTGGATTTGATTGCTTTGGACAATCTAATTAATTTAAATTAAAATTATTCAATTGGAATATTAATTTCCCAATTGGAAAATTCAAAAAATAAGAAAATAGGTTTTGGAAATAGAAATTAATCACATAAATCAATATTCAAACTAAAAAATCCCCCCAAATCTCTTGAACTAGTCTGCACACTGAGGCATCTAGAGGCGTATGTTACAACGGTTGTTATCGTCATTTTGTAATATCCCAAGTGTTCGATTTGCTGCAATTATCGATAATATTGGGAATGAATT
>CETB01071609.1_pt1 | contig 13968 bp, 11 predicted proteins | sample 356381 | NCBI WGS metagenome assembly CETB01 (sample SAMEA2622545, study PRJEB7988) | marine metagenome | biome: marine biome (ENVO:00000447); feature: deep chlorophyll maximum layer (ENVO:xxxxxxxx); material: "saline water (ENVO:00002010), including plankton (ENVO:xxxxxxxx)" | depth 155 m | reverse complement strand
GCTCAGTTGGTAGAGCAGTTGATTTGTAATCATCAGGTCCCGAGTTCAACTCTTGGTGCCGGCACCATTTTCCTTCAATAACTACCTTAATTTGCTATCAGACTAAATAACTTGAGTAGTCCTGAAGTAGTCCAAAGACCATCAAAACTAAAGCAAGGGTGTTTTTCATTGACATGTCTCTTGTATAATTTTCATTAAAGGCTCTTCAATGGGGTCATCATCTTTTACCAGAAATTCTTCACACCATACTTCTAGCTCTGTTTTAGGTTGATTTACGTCTGTTAGATATATAAAAAGAGATAGCAATAAGGCTGAACTAATAATTAATATCTTCAACTTACTTTATCCAATATTTAAAAAATGTCAGTTAAAAAAACTAGCACTAAGCATACGAGCAAGGAAAAATATATTGAAGCATAAATATATCTTGCAATTTTAAAGTCTTTCTCTATGTCACTTTCATCTTTCATAGGTTTCAATCTCGCAATTATCAAGGCCTAAAACATGAGCCACTCTTCCCATCCCCATCCAGCCAGCAATACAATAAGTTAGGTCAGTTATCTCTGCATCATTAAAAATACTTTTAACTTCAGTCCAAAATTCCTCATCTTTAGATAATTTTTTTGGATCTCTGCCCATCGCTTGAGCAAATTTAACAGCAATTAACTCTTTTTTTGACAAACTATCGTAATTTTCATCTAACAAATTTGAATAAAAATTATCGTCTGGAGACTCTCCATTCTTAATAACGCCATCTGAAATACCCATTTGATGAACATCTCTTTTTGACTGCCAATTCATACAAATCATACATCCATTAATCATTGCTGTAGCTATTCGAGCAGCCTCAAAGACTCTCAATGATAGTTTGCTGTGTTCATATATTGAATAAGCAAATGCATTTCCAGCACTAGATATTTCCTTTGCATAAATTTCTCCGGGACCAGTCATAATTCCACTATCAGTTTGATTGACTTTAATTCTCATAATTTCCTCTTTTTATAATTTATTTATGTTAACAAAAAGAATATCATTCAAAAAATTTATACTTGGCACAAGAATTGCATGTATAGATATGTACGCTGAGTATTCATTCTTTCCCCCCAAATAGAAGTTGAATACAAATTCATTGAAATGCTTAGCGTACATTTTTCCCTTAAAGAATGGTGAAGGGTCTTTAATTAGACCCTTCATATTTTTTTAGAAATTAATTTCTGCATTAATGTTTATAAGTCGACCTCTTGGATCATGCACTCTTGTATCAAAACTAAAGTCTGGAGCGTCGTATAGAAGAGGTGCTTTCTTGTTAAAGGCATTGATAATTCCCATACCTAATTTTATTTCGCCAGAAAAAAGCTGAAGCGACTTTGTAATTGAAAAATCATGTACTAAAAAAGATTTAACGTAATTTGTATAACCTAAACTTGCAGCAGATGCAGGGATCTGACGGTCATTTGAATATCCTTCAACATACCTTGAATTTATACTGATCATTAAATCATTAATTGTCCAACTGAAGAATGAATTTAATCTCAATTTAGGCAAGGAATGAGTGTTAGCATCAAAGTTGAAATTTCCAACTCTGTTAACCATATTAAAATTTTCGCCACCCTGATTCTCAGGTGTCAGGAATTTAGACAATTGTGTTGCCTTTATGGAATAGCTGAATTCTCCAATTTCAACAATCTTTAAAAAATTTATTTCAGCATCAATACCACTAACTTTGGTTTTTTCTTCATTAAAATATGAGGTACTTACTGCAATCAACTCTCCAAATTGATTTCTAGTAACACTTGGTGCATAAGGATCAGTATTTAGTAATACCTGAGGACTTTCTACTTCAATTCGATTTTTATAATCAATTTTCCAATAGTCCATTATCAAATCTAATTCATTCGTTATATTCCATCTAAAACCAAAATTAATATTTTCAGACGTCGCAGGTTTCAAGTATTGGTTTCCTAATAATGCTAAGCGCACAAATGGAGAATCATTAATATCTCTTACACTTCCTAGCTGTATCTCAGATGAGAACATTTGTGCCATTGAGGGAGCAGTAAATGAAGTTCCAAACGATCCTCGTAAAAAGAAATTTTCTAAAGCTAAATACTTAAACGAAATTCTTGGATCGAATGAGGAATTATTATCAAGTCTTTCATAGCGACCAGATAAAATTAAATCTAAAACATTTTCAAAATTCTTATTTGTTTCAAAAAAAATAGCTTGTTTATTTCTACTGGTATCAACGTTTTTACCACCACCCAAGAATAATAAATCGGCAGCTTTGATTAACTTTCCATCTTGATCAAATTCAGCTCTGCTAGTCTCAGAATACTTAATTTCTAGATCTTCTGCATTGAATTGAAAACCAAAAGCAAAGTTAACTCCATTTTTACTACCAGTAAGAATTCCATCCAAGGATAGCAAGCTACCGACCTTAAGAGAGGTCTCTGAGCCTTTAATGTAATCTATTAGGATAGCTGAATTTTCTAATGGCAAAAATATATTCCATTGCTCATTGCCATTAGGGCCGCCTCTTCCTAAAATTGCATCTTCAAATCTTGACTCTATTGTATCTGGGCGCTGGTGCTTATTCTCATGCTCGCTTGCTGTCAAAGATAATTCAAAATTTAAATCTTTAGCGATATTAAAATTTAAACTATTGCTGAAATGATATTGCGTGATAGCTTTAGGTGAATTTGGTGATGGAAATGCTGATCCTAAAGGTCTGCCATACCAAATAACCGGAACGTTAAAAGGACTGCCACCCTGACCTGGAAAAATTTCTTTAGATAAATACGACAAAGCTGGGTAAGACGGAGATTGAGGATTATCATTAACATCAATTGAGGCTGCCATAAAAGTCATCGAATAATCTATATCAAAGATAGATTTCACAAAATTAAAATATCCTTTTAAGTGGTCTTCATCATTTACTATGTTGAATCTTTCACCATACAAGAACTTGCATCTTGGACCAGCAATTATTCCTCCATTTTTTACACAATTTGGATCTGGAATTGTTTGATTTTTGCTATAACTTCCTGCGTATGTTCCTGTTGCAACTGAGTCAGCTTGCGTGATTTTAAAACTGTTACCCAAGCCGCTTAGACCAAGTTCGGCAAATTTAGGAATGCTTGCAGCATTTAGTGGTGATTTATTTAAGGAACTTAGCGCTAATACATAATCACCCTGCCAAAACTTACCACCAAACAAGACGCCTAAGGTATTATCTCTTTGGTCATAATTGCTAGTCTTTTGAGAACCTAATAAAAAACGCATCCCATCAAACTGTTGATATGTTTGAAAATTAATTACTCCTGCAATGGCGTCAGATCCATATAATGATGTTGCTCCATCTTTAAGAATTTCTATTCTTTCAAGCGCTATTTCAGGAATAATATTTATGTCAATATACCCTTCTCCTTCATCAGACGGTGTTCCTGAATGAGTCTGTCGTTTTTTATTGACTAGAACCAAGGTTGATGAATGGCCTAAGCCCCTTAGAGTTATTGTGGCCATGCCTTGATCTATGCCATTTAAGGCATTAGTTTGAAAATGCGAGCCTGAAGCAATACTAAGATATTTACTTAACTCAGCTACGGTTGAAACTCTTAAATTTTTAAATTCCTCAGCAGAAATAATATCCACAGGCGATGCGTCCAGTTCACTTGATTCTATGTATGAGGCAACTGCAATAACCTCCTCAGTTTCTTCAGCAACAAGAGTAATAGTTACAAAAAAAATAATAGCTATGTAAATGCAATTAATTTTTTTCATATTAGTAACGATAAACTTTTTTAGTGAATTATAAATAAAAAAACCGAGGGCTTAATATAAGCAAGCCCCCGGTTTGAGATATATTATATCTTAGAAATTAAAAAGTTAAATTAAATCTAACTCCATAGTTTCTTCCAGGTAAAGGAACCTCTTTTTTAACATACGATGAATGATTTCTTGCAACTTCATCAGTCAAATTATTTCCAAATATTGAAAGTGTTAACTTACTTTGATTACCTAAATCAAAGCTTTTTGTTAATTTTGCATTCAACATTTCATATGCTGCAGTAGGAGTTTCACCTAGACCAATATCATTTTGCTCTTCAACATCTTTAAGCATTAATCCAAAAGTCATATCATCTTGAGAATACTTTAATTTATAGATGTTTCTAGCTGGATTAAGTCGGGGAATGCTACCACCGTTAGTAAATTCACCATTAATCTCATCTCTACCAAAAGACAAAGTAAGCTCTCCTGAGGCTAAATCGAAAGTGTTACCAAATTCAATTTCATACCCATCTAGCTCAGCATCTTGTTGCAAATAATTTGCAAGAGTTAGCCCACCGTGATCGTCATGGCCTTCTTCATGCTCTTCATCATGCTCTTCATGCTCCTCTTCTGTTTCATCTTGAAGGTAAATGTAGTTGTCTACATCATTAATAAATACTGTGGCTATAGCAAAAAAGTTGCCATTATTTATATTTACAGAAAGATCAATGTTGTTAGACGTTTCTGAATCTAAATTCACGTTACCAACTTCAAATCTACCTGTTGCTAAGTGCGCCCCATTCATGAACATTTCGATAGAAGATGGTGCTCTTTCAACAGATGCAAATCCTAAATTAACATCAACGTAATCATTGAGCTGTCTTCCAATGTTAAAAGCAATACTTGAACTGTTAAAAGATTTATCGTAGTAATCGACTTCCATTTCTTCATGCTCATCGTGATGCTCTTCTTCGTCATGATCTTCGTCATGATGCTCTTCTTCATCTTCATCATGATGCTCTTCTTCGTGAGCAGATGAAACTGAGCCTTTATTATCAATGGTGTCATATCTGACGCCGAAATCTATCTCAAAGTCATTAAAACTTCTGCTTAGATAATACCCAATCGTAGCTTCATCTCTTGATGCAGGATTCATAAATGCTTCAGCGCCAAAAATGGATGTATCCTCATTTACTAAGTTCAATGAAAGTTTCTGAGAAACTAGGTCATTGGAAAGATCGAAAATGAAACCTGCTTCTGCAGAATCATTGGTAAAGGTTGTAGGCCCTTCAGAGTGACCTTCATGCTCATCATGACCCTCTTCATCATGCTCATCTTCATCATGATGCTCTTCTTCTTCATGCTCTTCTTCAGCATGTTGTTCTGTGAATGAGTACTCAGAATCTCTGAAAAAGAAATCAACTGAGTTAACAAAATCAAAGCTGTCAAGGCTTTGCGAGCCTTTAATATCAAATTTATCAGATTGAGTGTTAGTGAAAATTCTTTCGCCCTCATGCTCATCATGACCTTCTTCTTCATCACCATGTTCATCGCCGTGTTCGTCGCCGTGACCTTCATGCCCTTCGCCATGGAAAGGAATACCGTAAGAACTCTCAACACTTGAAATTGAGAATCCAAGATAACCATTGTCATCAACAATGGAAGCACCAAATTTCATAGATTCAGATTCAAAATCACTATTAGCCAAGAAGCCTACATCCTCTTCATGTTCTTCATGCTCTTCTTCGTGCTCATCATGATCTTCGTCTTCGTCATGATGCTCTTCCTCTTCATGCATAATTGCACCATTGGGAACATCATAATTTCCAAGTGAAGTATTTTTGTAAGCAAAACTTACATTTAAATTATTTATATTGTCCTGAAAGAACAAAGTTTGGGTATCACCATCATTCACTGATTGAGTTTCAGCTCCAACTTTAAACATTTGCTCTACGTTTTCCATGGCAATTGAGTTGTCAACAACATTTATAATGCCGCCAATTGTTCCGTTCGTATAAAGCAAAGATGAAGGCCCTCGCACAACTTCTATTTGTTGAGCATTGCCTAAATCAATGTCATTAAAATGGTCAGCACCCAGCCCAGACACATCTCGATTTACAATTCCATTATCGAGAATTTTTACCCTTGAGCCTGACATACCCCTAATAATAGGTTGGCCGACGGCAGATCCGTAATCAGCGGTTGATACGCCCAAAAGGTCATCCAGAGTTTCTCCTAAACTTTGAGTAGCTTCTGTCGAAATATCATCTCCTGAAACAATATGAATAGGATCAGGAATTTCACTCGCTGACTTAGAAAGAATTGCAGATGTAACAACAACTTCTTCAACAGCGTGAATCGAGTGAAATGAAAAACAGCCTAATACAATTAATACAAATTTATTAATTTTCATTTATTTTCTCCTAAAAAATTAAAATTTAAAAAATATTTAAATAGTAATTTTTGGAGGGGCTTGGGAATTAAATGGTTTGTTTGCTTGAAAATCAAAAAGTTTAGGGCAAAAAAGATCTTCAGGCTTATTAAAAAAATCTTTTGGGACAAACGCTGCAATCTCTGTATCCTCAGAGACATCATTGTGACAAGATTGGCACTGTGTTTGATGATGATCTTCAATTGGACTTTCATCAATGTGCGCAAAAGCATGCAATGATATACTTGCAATAAAAAATAACCCAATAAATGTGATTACTCTGTTATTTAATTCTGCGTTCATAGCCGGATCATATAATATTTCATTAAATTTTCAACAGAAAAAAAATAAAAATGTATAAAAAGGCAATCCAAGAAGCTATTTTAGATAATGAACTTCCCTCAAAATGGAGTAAAGATTTACTAAAAGAAGCAAAGAGAGTAGCCAAAAAAAAGCAAAATACTAAATTTAGGAAAGATTTAAGAGGACTTCCTTTTATTACAATTGATGGAGAAGACGCAAAAGATTTTGATGATGCAGTTTACTGCGCAAAAGATTTTGAAAACTTTAAACTTTATATTGCAATCGCAGACGTATCTTTTTATGTTGAGCCAAATTCAAAATTAGATAAAGAAGCTAAGAAAAGAGGAACATCTGTATATTTTCCAAAAAAGGTTATTCCAATGCTTCCAGAAAATTTATCAAATGGAATATGTTCCTTAAAACCAAACGAAGATAGGTGTTCAATTATTTGTGAAATGTTAATCGGTCGTGATGGTAAGAAAAAAAAGTTTAAGTTTTATAGCGGTTTAATTAACTCAAAAGCAAGGTTGACATATCTTGAAGTGGAAAACTTTCTCTCTAAAAAACAAAAAATTAATCAACTCGGTGTTAAAGATTCTATAAATCAACTTAAAACTCTAACCAAGCTTAGGCTCATGCTGCGCAAAAAGAGGAAAGCGTTGGAAATTGATTCCAAAGAATCAATTCTAACTTTAAATAGAAATAAAGATGTAAAAAATATTACCTTAAAAAAGACTCTTTTTGCACATAAACTTATTGAGGAATCCATGCTACTCGCCAATGAGTCTGCAGCAGAATTTATGTCTAAGAAATTGGATTTCGGAGTTTTTAGAATTCATGAAAATCCTGATCCAAGCAAACTTGAGGCGCTAAAGATGCATTTTGATGTTCCAATTAAAAATACAAATAAATTATTGCCGCTGAATTTAGTAAACTCATATCTCAATCATGCCCTCAATAAAAAAGATAGCATAGGTCAAATTCTGGTCCTGCAAGCATTAGCAAGAGCTGAATATTCTATTGATAATCTTGGTCACTTTGGGTTGCAATTAAAACAGTATACTCATTTCACTTCTCCCATAAGAAGATATCCAGATTTGTTAGTTCATAGATTGATAACTTCTTCTCTTTTAAAAGAAAAAATTATTATAAGCAAAGATGAGCTGCAAGATGAATGCAAAAACTCATCTAAACTTGAAAGAAGAGCTGAAAAAGCATCTAGGCAAGTTGAACAAGTTTTAATATGCTCTTATTTACAAGCAAAAATAGGTGAGATATTTGATGGCACAGTTTCTGGAGTTACTGATTTTGGTTTATTCATAAATTTAGAATCTTATACAATATCTGGTTTACTGCATGTTAGCGATCTACCCAATGATCGTTATAAGTTTTTATATGAATCTAATGTGCTGAAAGGTATTAAAAGGGGAACCTCTTATAGACTCGGACAAAAAATAAGAGTTCAAATTGCAGCCATTTTTCCCTTAGAAAGAAAAATCACACTCACAATGGCAAATGGAAAATAAAAAAACTTCAGATTTAAGAGTTGGATTTCATAGTATAGAAATGTTACTAAAACTTATGCCGGAGAATATTAAACAAATTTTTGTTCCCGCAAATCGAAATGACGAGAGAATCAAAAGCTTAATCAATATGGCTGAAAATGCATCAGTTTCTATTCAAAGAAAAAAAAGTATCTCTCAACACCCTGAGGCCATTCTTAGAAAGAGCATAAATCTTGGATTCAACCAACTTAAAAAGTTTGAAGAAAGTATTAAATATGAAAATCCAACATTTTTAGTTATTGATAATGTTATTGACCCACGTAATTTAGGAGCTTGTATTAGATCTGCAGTAGCAGCAAATGTTGATGGCATTATCATTAATAAACATCGTTGTTCGCCCATAACTTCGTTGGTGAGGCAAATTTCTTCTGGGGGTACGGAAGTTGCAAAAATATTCTCAATCACAAATCTTGTAAATACTCTCAAATATTTTAAAAAAAAGGGTTACTTAATTCTTGGTACCAGTGAGCATGCTGATTCAATTTATTCTGATCTTAATTTAAATAAACCAATCCTTGCTATTGTGGGCTCTGAAGAAGAGGGAATAAGGCAAAAGACTTTAGAGAGATGCAATATTGTATGTGCGCTATCTAAAAATGAAATATTTAATAGTTTAAATGTGTCGGTTGCAACAGGGGTATTGGTTTTTGAAATAGCAAGGCAAAAATATTAATAAATTTACTTTATAATTGTTCTGAATAATTAAATCAAAATTAATGCTTAAACAAAGAACAATTAATAATCCAATCAAAGCGGTCGGCGTAGGCTTACATAGTGGTAATAAAATGACCATGGAGCTTCTACCTGCTCCTGTGAATTCCGGTATTACCTTCATTCGTAATGATCTTGATCCAGAGATTAAAATTCCAGCCTTGTATGATTATGTTGGAGATACAACTCTATCAACTAATCTTTTTAAAGATGGATACAAAATAGGTACAATAGAGCACCTTCTTTCAGCAATTGCTGGGCTTGGAATTGATAATTGCATTATAAAGGTAGATGGACCTGAAGTTCCAATTATGGATGGCAGCGCAAGTCCCTATGTTTTCTTGATACAATCAGCTGGTCTTGAAGAGCAAAACGAATTAAAAAAATTTATTAAAGTAAAAAAAGAAGTTCGCGTTGAAAGAGAAGATACATATGCTGCTATAAAACCTTTTGATGGTTTTAAGGTTTCTTTCGAAATTGATTTTGATGATCCTACAATTCAAAAGCATGCTCAAAAGTCATCAATTGATTTTTCATCAACTTCATTTGTAAAAGAAGTTTGTAGAGCTAGAACATTTGGCTCAGTAAAAGATAAGGATACCCTTCAATCTAAAGGTTTGGCTTTAGGAGCTAGTGAGGCCAATGCTATAGTGGTTGGTGAGGATGGACTTTTAAATGAAGAGGGCCTCAGATTTGATGATGAATTTGTAAAGCATAAGATGCTTGATGCTATTGGTGATTTATACCTTCTTGGGCATAATCTAATTGGTCAATTTTCAGGCTATAAATCAGGTCACTCACTTAATAATGAATTATTAAGAAAAATTTTATCAGCTGAGGATGCTTGGGAAGTTGTTACATTTGAAGATTCTTCTATTGCCCCTATATCTTATGTAAGAGCTCCTTTTGGTGATGATATATAGCCCTTAATAAAACAAAATAGGTATTAACAATTAAATTCATGTCATTTTTAACCAAAATATTTGGAAGTAGTAATCAACGTTCATTGAAGCGAATGCAAATACAAGTTGATGAAATTAATAAACTTGAAACAACTTATTGTGAATTAAGCAATGAAGACCTTGCAGATCTTAAAGATAAATTTCAAACTTCTAAAAACGATAAAGGATTTAATTTGTTAACTCATGCTTTTGCAGCCACCCGAGAAGTTAGCAAAAGAACAACTGGGTTAAGGCATTTTGACTGTCAAATGCTTGGAGGTATAGCTCTTTCTGAAGGCAATATTGCTGAAATGAAAACTGGAGAAGGAAAGACTTTAGTAGCAACCCTTCCTGCATATCTTAATGCTGTAGAGGGTAAAAAAGTTATTTTAGTTACCGTAAATGATTACCTTGCTCAAAGAGATGCAGATTGGATGAGGCCTATTTATGAAGGGCTTGGGCTGACAGTTGGGGTAATATGTTCCGGGCAATCATTTAAGGACAAGAAAGCCTCTTACCAATGCGATATTATCTATGCAACAAATGGAGAGCTTGGGTTTGATTATCTAAGAGATAATATGGCACTCAGATCTGAGGACAAAGTTCAGTGTTCTCTAGATTTTGCGATTATAGACGAAGTCGATTCAATTTTAATTGATGAGGCTAGAACACCATTAATTATCTCAGGCCCTTCTAATGAAAGTGGAGATTATTATGTTCAAATTAAAAAGATTATCCCTAATTTAAAAGAGCAATTAAGGGAAGGAACTGAAGATGAGCCGCTTACTGAAGATGAGAAAGGGCATTATATTATTGATGAAAAAAATAGATCAATTGAATTAACCGATGATGGTTATATGGTTGTTGAAAGTCATTTAGAGGAGCTTGGACTATTGCAATCAGATGACAGTTTATATTCAGTAAGCAATCTAAAAATTATGAGATATGTTAATGCAACTTTGAAAGCTGCATTTTTGTTTAATAAAAATATTCATTACTTAATTAGAGGCCAAGAAGTGCTTTTAATTGATGAGCACACTGGAAGGACCATGCCAGGAAGAAGAATGAGTGAAGGAATTCATCAAGCTATCGAGTGCAAAGAAAACGTACCTATCCAAAGAGAATCGCAAACGCTTGCATCTACAACATATCAAAACTTTTTTAGAATCTTCAATAAACTTTCTGGTATGACGGGAACTGCTGACACTGAAGCTGCAGAATTCGCTGAAATATATGGATTAAATGTATCTATTATCCCTACAAATAAACCAATGAAGCGAGATGATAATGATGATTTGGTTTTTCTAACGCAAGAAGCTAAATTTAAAGCCTTAATTAACGAAATAGAAATATTAAGAAAAAAAGATGCTCCTGTTTTAGTTGGAACTGCATCAGTTGAATCGTCTGAGATAGTTTCTGCCTTACTGAATAGAAAAAATATTTCTCATCAAGTCTTAAATGCTAAACAACATGAGAAAGAGGCAGAGGTCATAGCAAATGCAGGGCGTCCTGGAGTGGTTACGATTGCAACAAATATGGCAGGACGCGGAACAGATATAGTCCTTGGAGGTAAAGAGAATATTGGAGATGGAGAATGGGAAAAAAGACATCAATTAGTTCTCAGTGCTGGAGGTCTTCATATTCTAGGTACTGAAAGACATGAATCTAGAAGAATTGATAATCAATTAAGAGGTAGATCTGGACGTCAGGGGGATCCAGGCTACTCAAAGTTTTTCTTGTCTCTTGAGGATGATCTGCTTAGACTTTTTATTTCTGACGGTCGAAGAGCATTATTTGAGAAAATTGGAATGGGTGATGACCACATAGAACATAAAATGTTATCTAGAGGCATAGAAAATGCACAAAGACGAATTGAGAGCAGAAATTTTGATATAAGAAAAAACTTGCTAGAGTATGATGATGTTGCAAATGATCAACGGCAAGCAATTTACTCCCTACGAAATCAGTTACTTAATGAAGATAATATTTCTGAAGCAATCAATGATTTGATTTATGAAGAGATGAAAGCAATTACTTATGATTTTGTTCCAATGGAATCAGTTGAAAGTCAATGGCGATTAAAAGAACTTGATAAATATCTATATGAAAACTATTTATTTGAAGAAAATATTTTTGTAACAGTTCAGAATGATAAAAAATTAACTCCTGAATCAATAGCAGATTTAATTGCTAAAAATGCAGCAAATAGATATCAAGAAAAGTATAAAAAAATTAATGACAATCTTGCACAACTTGAGAAGCAAGTCATGCTTCAAATCTTAGATGTCCATTGGAAAGATCACTTAGCAGAAATGGATCATTTAAGACAAAGTGTTGGATTAAGAGCTTATGCTCAAAAAAATCCTAAAAATGAATACAAAAGAGAAGCATTTGAAATGTTTGAAGAAATGCTGAATGCAATTAATAGCGAGACTATAAAGGTTCTATATAGATTAGAGCTTGCCACAGAGGAAGAGATTCAGGAACTGGAGCAAAGATCTCGTGAAGCACAAAAAAATAGGGAGTTGAAACTACAACAAGAAAAACTTGAGCCAATTGTGGGGAGTAGTGAAAAGAACGAATTAGAAAAATTAAGTCCAGTTGAACCAGTCAAAATAGAAGGCCCTAAGTTTGGAAGAAATGAGATTGTGAAAATTACCAATGGCAAAGATATGAAAGAATTGAAGTTCAAAAAAGCTAAGCCTCTTATTGAAAGTGGTGAGTGGAAAATTATTTAAAATTTTATCTGAACTATTCTTCATAAAAATCTTCTGATTCAATCGGTCTGCTAATTAATTTTTCTTCATCAACCCATAAACCAAAGTCAATCAATTTACATCTCCTTGAGCAAAAAGGTCGGTAAGTATTTGATGGGCTTAAATCTGCTTGCTTTTTACATTGGGGACAATGCTTTTTCATTTGTTGCATAATCCTAAATAATATTTATGCATTGCTTGAGATCTAATTTGTAAACTCTCTAATGAATCATTATTAGGTATTACGTCATTTGCGATACTTAATCTTTCCTCCCTGGTGCATTGAGAATTAATGATTTTTTTAATTAATTCGTTTGAACTTTTATCTCTAGAGCTAGCTCTTGTTAGTTGCAAATTAAGATCGCAGTCAATTACTAAGATTCTATTATATGAACTCATACTATTTGTCTCAAAAATTAAGGGGACCATAATAATTGAATATGGGGATTGGGCTGCGCTTATTTTTTCACTCATCATTTCTTTAACCAAGGGATGGGTAATAGACTCAAGTGCTTTTCTCTTAACTTCATTATTGAATACTTCTTCTCTTAGCTTAGCTCTATCGATTGCGCCATTAATATCTAAAATATTTTTACTGAAATAATTTACTACTTGCGCAAAGCCAGGTGTATTTTTTTCAATAACTTTTCTTGCAAGCTGGTCGGCATCAACAACCATCACTCCCTCTTCTTGAAAAAATTTTGCCGCTACAGATTTACCCGACCCTATACCGCCAGTAAGTCCAATAATCATTTTTTTGGTTTGGTATTTATATGTCTTGGTACATTATGTGCCCATGAACTTTCCTCAATTCGAGAGGAAAAGAACCATTGGTCGTCAATTTTTTGGTAGATATCGTTGTACCACATTCCCAAAAAAAATACCGTATCATCCTTTGCCTGCATTGGATTAAAACACATTACTTTTCCAGTGGCCGACTCTCCATTTATTTTAAGGGAAATATTAGAAATTAAATGTTGATAATTTGGAAAAGGATCAAGCGCAGTTTCTAAATATTTTATAATTTCTTCTAGGTTTCCTGAAATTCCTCCTACTGCCGTATAGTCAATAAAAGCATCTTTTGTAAACAAATTGTTAAATTCATGAAAATTTTTTGAGTCAACTGCTGATGCATAATCAGTTACGAGCTTTTCGAGCTCCATACGATCAGAAATTTCAGAGATATCCATTATTGTATTTTAATACAAAAAAAAGGCTCTCTGATAAATCAGAGAGCCTTTAAAATAAAAAAGCCTGACGATTTCCTACTCTCACACAAGGAGGCCTTGCACTACCATTGGCGTAAGCTCGTTTCACTTCTGAGTTCGAGATGGGATCAGGTGGTACCAAACTGCTATTATCATCAGGCAAACTGGTATGCAATTCTTTTCACTACATATAATATATAAAAGCTATTATTTATTTATTAATTAATTCTTCGAACCTTTCTTAAGGTTACATGATCAAGCCTCACGAGTTATTAGTACAAGTTA
>CETB01042291.1_pt1 | contig 14079 bp, 16 predicted proteins | sample 356381 | NCBI WGS metagenome assembly CETB01 (sample SAMEA2622545, study PRJEB7988) | marine metagenome | biome: marine biome (ENVO:00000447); feature: deep chlorophyll maximum layer (ENVO:xxxxxxxx); material: "saline water (ENVO:00002010), including plankton (ENVO:xxxxxxxx)" | depth 155 m | reverse complement strand
TAAATAAAGCATTCTAGCAAATTATTTGAAATAAAAGCGTATTTTTTGCCTATTTATTGAATAAGTTTTTGTCTAAAAGATCTTCTGAATTAGCTACAACACATGCAACAGCTGCGTCACCGCAAACATTTATAGAAGTTCTAAGCATATCTAAAATTCTATCTACTGCCAATATCAAACCTATTGCTCCTAAACCAAGTCCCAGCGATCCAAGAATTAAAGTTAAAGTTATTATTCCTGCAGATGGAACTGCAGCAGTTCCAATTGAAGCAACAATTGCTAGCAAAACAATTTGCATATAATCTACTAAACTTAAATCATAAAAAGCAACACTAGCTACAAACATTGTTGCTAAACCCTGCATAATTGCAGTTCCATCCATGTTAATCGTAGCCCCAACTGGAATTACAAAAGATGAAACATCTTTCTTCACACCTAGCTCGTCTGTGACTGTTTTCAATGTAATAGGAATAGTTGCAGCGCTTGAAGATGTAGAAAATGCAAATAAGATAACATTTTTCATTTTTTTAAAAAAAGTTATCGGGTTTAGATTGGCAAAAAATTTAAGTATCAGTGAATAAGTAAAAACTAAATGAAAAATTAAAACAAAAATTAGCAATAAAACATATTGAGCCACTTGTCCAAATATATCTAAGCCCTCTGACATAACATAGCTTCCCATTAGACAAAAGACACCAATTGGAGCATAGCTAATTATTATTAAAACTATCTTAATAAAAACCGTATTTAATTTTTCAAAGGATTTTGAAAACCCATCAGTCAGATCATCAGTTAGATTTAAAGCAATTCCAAATAAAATACTAATAAAAACAATTCCCAGCATATTATTTTGAATAAATGCTCCAAAGATATTATTAGGGAATATATTTAATATGGTGCAATATATTGAATTAGACTCCATACCAGGAATGCAATAAGTTAGGTCTTTTGCAACATACTCACCTTGCAGACCTTCTCCAGATAAACCAAATATCCATCCAAAAAATAGGGCTAAACTTACTGCAATGGCTGTTGTAAATAAATAAAGGCCTATAGTCTTCAAAGCTATTGATCCAAGCTTTACCATATTTGAAAGAGAAGATATGCCAGTTACTAAAGAGAAGAAAACTAAAGGAACTACTACTAACATCAATAGATTCTTGAAAACTTGGCCGCCTAAATCAAAAACATAGTTTTGAATGCCTATATAAACTGAATCTGAGATTACTGATTGTCCATAATAAAATGCTGATGCAACTGCTACACCGGCAGCCATTCCTATTAAGACATTTCTTGTAAGATTCTTTGGGGCAGATAGTGTGCTCATATTTCTATCATATCAAAATCTTCTTTACCGACACCACATTCTGGACACAGCCAATCCTCAGGAACATCATCCCACGCAGTTCCTGGCTCAATGCCATCATCTGGCCAACCTAATTCCTCGTCATATATAAGTCCGCAAACAATGCATTCCCATTTCTTATATTTCATATTTCAAATTAAAAATTAACTTATTTCGTTTAATACAACGGAGCTATAATATCAGATTTGGATACTTTAATTAATGAAGCTTAAACAAATATCATCGTGGGTCTCGTATCCAGAAATGGATAATAGCCTTCATAACAAATTAATCAAATCCTGGCTTTTAGAAGATGGACCCATTACAAAAAGAATTAAATCTGAAGAAATATTTAAGTTGAATCTTCTCAAAGATGAAATAGCTGATGTTAAAGATTTAGAGAGTAATTTTCTTGGAGAAAATTTAGGAAAACTAAAAGTAAGAGAGGTTATTTTGATGGGAAACAATATACCAAAAGTTTTTGCACGATCATTGATTCCAATTAGTACCATAGAAAATGGTTTTTCTGAGCTGGGAGAACTTGGCACAAAGCCTCTTGGTGATATTCTTTTTGAAAAAGAATTTTTTAAAAGAATTGAGGTTGTTTTTGCTAAATTTACTGATAGTGAAAAAAATTTTTGGGGAAGAAAATCAAAGTATCTTGTTAACAATTGCCCTCTTTCAGTAATGGAAGTTTTTTTGATTGGTGAAAATGAATAAAAAAATAATCTCTTTTATAGAACTAGCTAGATTAGATAAACCAATAGGCATATATCTTTTGCTATGGCCTTCGCTGTTAGGCCTATTGCTTGGAGAACTTCAATCAGGGGCAATAAATTTTAAGAATTATATTATTGTAGTAGTTGGTTCAGTGCTTGTTAGATCATGTGGGTGCGTAATCAATGATATTAGTGATTTCAGAATTGATAAACATGTTACTAGAACTTCAAGAAGACCATTGGTGGTAGGCTCACTTTCGCTTATTGAAGCTTGGACTTTCTTTATTATTTTAGGATTCTTATCAATTACTTTACTTATGTTTACAAATCCTCTTACTATAAAAATATCTATATTCTTTGCAATCTTGATAGCCTTTTATCCCTTAACCAAAAGATTCATCGCTGCTCCGCAATTTATTTTAGGTGTTACATTTGGGTCGGGATGCTTAATATCATATTCATTAGAATCCTCAGTTTTTTCTTTATCTTTAGTAATACTTTATATGGGTATTATTGCTTGGATTATTAGTTTCGATACTTATTATGCTCTTGAAGATAAAGATGACGATATAAAGATTAATATTAACTCTACTGCAATTTTATGGGGCAACAATGCAGTAATGTATGCAAAAATTTTACATCTAATCTTTTACGGATCTCTGTTATATTTGGCGATACTTAATCAGTTTTCTTTATATTTCTTTTTCATATTTTTTGTATTGATATTTATATACTTTTATCAAGGCCAACTAATAAAAAAATCTAGATTTCTCGAAGCATTTAAGATTAATAATTGGATTGGCTTAATATGTGTACTTGGTTTTATGATTGAAATATTCCTAATAAATTAGAATGAGTCAAATCTTAAAATTTGTTAATAATATTTCTTCGCTTGATAAGCAAGATTTTGACAACTTAACAGCAAATATAAAATCGCCATTCATGAGCTATGATTTTTTATCTTCCCTTGAGCTGTCAAAATGTGTTGCAAAAACTACCGGATGGGAACCAAATCATCTCTCTTCTTACAAAAAAAAGAAACTTGATGGTTTCATGCCTCTTTATTTAAAGAATAATAGCCATGGTGAATTTGTATTTGATCATTCTTGGTCATATGCGCTTAATAGGGCTGGCAGAAAATACTACCCAAAACTACTTTCTGCTATTCCTTTTACTCCATGTAAAAGTAAAAAAATTATTGGTAACAAAATGAGCCATTTATTCTTTAATGAAGTGATAGATTATATGAATAAGAAAAATATTGAGTCCTGGCATATCTTGTTCCCAGATAATGACTTGGCTAATGATTTGAAGAAAAATAACTTTATTGAAAGGAATGGATATAAATTTATATGGAAAAATAAAAATTATTCATGTTTTGATGATTACTTAAGTATATTTAAATCAAGACAAAGAAAAAATATACGCTCTGAAAGAAAGAAGATATCTGATCTTAAAATTAATTTTGATATCAAAGATTTTAAAAACCTTACTGATGATGATTGGGATGAATTTTATGTATTTTATACAAATACATATGAGCAAAGATTGCAAAGACCCTACCTTAATAGAGAATTTTTTAGAATGATTCATGAAAGAAGGGACTCTATAAGACCTATAATATTCTTTGCAAAAATTGATCAGGAAAATATTGCGGGATCATTGTGTTTTCATGGCGGTGATACTTTGTATGGCAGGCACTGGGGTGCAAAATATAATATTGATTCATTGCATTTTGAATGCTGTTATTATCAGGGTATCGATTATTGTATTAAAAATAAAATAACAAGTTTTGACCCTGGAGTCCAAGGTGAGCATAAGATCAGAAGAGGGTTTGAACCTGAGAAAACGTCTTCTTACCACTATATTAAAGAGAATGATTTCTATAAAGCAATAAAAGAATTTTGTTTAAAGGAAAAAAATGAGATTGATATATATGTTGAAGCGTGTAAAAAATATATGCCTTTCAAATAAAATTATATTACCCGTTACAAGCGCAACCGGGTGGTTTTCTGCAAGTGTAATTTTTATTAATGCAGCTATCACCGCATGCTTTTCCTTTTTTACATATTTTACAGCAGTAAGGATTACTAGAATCTTTTTCTAGATAATACTCACCATTTTTATCAATCTTTAGATGTAAGGCTTGGCATAAAGTTTCATCTTCTTTGTTTTCACTAGATGCGGTTATTGTAAAAACCGATAATGAGAAAAGAATTACATAAATATAATATTTCATTAATATATAGTATTACATTAAATATAATTATTAAAAATGTTAAAAAATTTGCCGAAAACAAATCATCAGCTCTCAGTATGTGAAGCAAATTATTTACGTTTAAAAAATATATTACAAAACTTTTCAAAAAATAATTATTCTTTTGAGACCTTAAATCCAGACTCATCATCAAACATGATCTTATTTAATGTGATTAATAGATCTAGACATACATTAATAATTGAGGCTAAACAGAATGTTAATTATGGACTTTTTAATTCTTTTATTATTAGAGTTCAAGTTTGCATTGATGCAAAACTGGCTGAGGTCATTTCGTATCAGGGAGAAAGAGCGATACCATTTTTTATAAAAATTTCTAAATCTCAGTCAAAGGATGAGCGCTTACAACAAAATAGATTTTTAACTGAATGGTTAGAAAGCATCTCAATGAACGGACTCAATCCAAATATAAAATTTTAATGATAAAGACTATTCTTTATTTTCATGGTTTTGCATCTTCCTCAGATTCAAACAAGGCAAAACTTTTTAAAAAATACATCTCATCATTAAAAACAGATGTCAATGTATTGACTCCAGACTTAAATAATAATTTTCAAAATGCTGTCCAGGAAATTAATAAGCTTATAGATTCAAGCCCTGGTCCTATTGCTTTCATTGGAAGTTCCTTGGGAGGTTATTATGCTGCTTATTTTTCAAGCATTCATAAGACAAAAGCAGTTTTGATTAATCCTGCTACACCTCCTTTGAAAGGTTTTGATGTTTATCTTGGTGAAAATGAAAATTACTCAACAGGGGAAAGATTTACTTTAACAAAATCAGACATAAGATTTGTTAGATCAATATCATTTAAGACATACGAAAATCAAAAAAATACTCTTGTTTTGGTGGAGTCAGGTGATGAAGTACTTAATTATATAGATGCTTATTCATATTTTAATGGCTCACATATAGATATTATCTTTGGTGGCACTCATTCTTATGAATCCTTAGAAAAAAACCTAGAAAAAATAAGTAATTTCTTAAAAATTCATTAAAATGTCTTAAATATGAGCAAAAAACTTTATTTTGCACATAAATAATGCATAATAATATCAATATATGTGCAAATATATATATTATTTTAGAAGCATAAATATTGCATCGATTTTATAATTACTAATTTTTAGGAGAAATTAATGAAAACTTACGAATATATTTGGCTTGATGGATATAAGCCCGAGCCATCAATGAGAAGCAAGGTAAAGGCAACAAAGGATGAAACACCTCCCGATTGGTCTTTTGATGGTTCTTCAACAGAACAAGCAGAAGGCGGCAGTTCAGATTGTCTTCTTTTACCGGTTCAAACATATGAAAATCCAAATGGGCATGATCTAGTTATGACTCAGGTTCAAGCTGCAGATCATACTACGCATCCCTCTAATTTTAGAGCTGCTGCTGCTGAAGTTGTAACCGATGAATGGTGGTTTGGATTTGAACAAGAATACTTTTTTACAGATCCTGAAACAGGTGAGCCATTGGGATGGGAAAATGGTGAGCCAGGACCTCAAGGCCCCTACTATTGTGCAGTTGGTGCTGGAAATGTTTCTGGAAGAGAGATTTCTGATGCTCATCTTTTAGCATGCTTGGATTTAGGTATAGAATTAACTGGAACTAATGCTGAGGTTGCTATTGGCCAATGGGAATATCAATGTTTTGGTAAAGGGATAAAAGCTGCCGATGATCTATGGGTAAGTCGATATATGCTATATAAAATTGCTGAAGAATTTGGAGTTGGTGTAAATATACATCCTAAACCAAAAACTGGGGATTGGAATGGATCAGGAATGCATACTAACTTCTCAAATGAAGCTATGCGTTCTGCAGGTAGTGAAGAGTTATTTTCTTCGATGTGTGACAAACTAGGTGAGGTGCATGAAGAAGGAATAGCTGCATATGGTTCAGATAATGATATGAGATTAACAGGCCTTCACGAAACTCAAAGCATTGACACATTTTCATACGGAGTTAGTGATAGAGGTGCCAGTATACGTATACCTGTATATACAGTTGAACATGATTGGAATGGATATCTAGAAGATAGAAGACCAGCTTCAAATGCAGATCCATACAAAATCCTATCTCACATCGTAGGAACTTTAACTAAGTAATTTAAAGTGCATAAATCTGCCTCATTTAAATAAATTAATGAGGCAGATATACAAGAATGAAAATAGATAAAGTACAGTTATCATTTTTAAATCAACTCGCCTCAGAGGTTGTTATATTAGATAAAGGCCTGAAAATTCTTTGGTTAAATGATTCAGCTCTTAATAAAGGATGGGTCTTAAACTCAAGCAATAAAGAAAACCTAATTACAGATCAATTCTCAGAAGAAACCAATGGAAAGCTTATTAATTTATTAAAGAAAACTATTGATAATAATGGTGCAAAAACAAAAAGAGATTTTGAACTCACTACGTCAGCAGATACTAAAAGAATTATCGATCTCACAGTCTCTTGGAGCAATGATTTTGAATGCTTGATATTAGAAATCTTATGTGTAGACAATCTTAATAAAATAATAGACTCTACAAAAACATTTTCTACACAAAAAATTGCAGCAAATCTTGCTAGAACTTTAGCGCATGAAGTAAAAAATCCTTTGTCTGGAATTAGAGGGAGTGCTCAAATCCTGGATAAAAAATTAAATGATGATTTTTCTTCAAAATTTCTAAAAATCATTATTAATGAGACAGATAGATTGAACTCTATCGTTACTAAAATTCTAACTCCTCCTTCTAAACCTAATTTTGGAACCTTTAATATCCATTCTGCTCTAGAAAAAGTATATGCACTTGCAGAGGCTGATGAATTTAAGAAAGTAAATCTATTAAGAGATTATGATCCGAGTATTCCTGAAATTAATGGTGATGAAAATTTATTTGTTCAAGCCTTATTAAATATTGTAAAAAATGCCCAACAAGCTATTGAGAATACCAAAGATGCTTTAATTCAAATAAAATCAAGAATTGAATACGGGAAACCGATTAATGGAGTAATTCATCAAACTATTTGTTGTATTGAAATAAAGGACAATGGTCCTGGCATACCTGAAGATCTTCACGATCAAGTTTTTTTTCCTATGGTCTCTATTAAAGAGAATGGTTCTGGTCTAGGCCTAACTATAGCTCAAGATATAATAAGAATTCATGGAGGGAGTATATTTTTTAATTCAAGTCCAGGCAATACTGTATTTGCTATCCAGATTCCTATAAAGATAGACAATAAGGAGTATAAAATTGCATAGTATTTGGATAGCGGATGATGACGAAGCCATAAGACTTGTATTAGAAGAAAGCTTATCAAGCTCAGGTTTTAAAACGAAAAGTTTTGCATCTGGTGATGATCTTTTAAAAGGTTTAGAAGCTACTCAGCCTGATTTAATTATTACTGATATTCAAATGCCAGGAATGCTAGGATATGATCTCCTAAAGCATATTAATAATAACTTTGAAGATATACCTGTAATTATTATGACTGCTTTTGCAGATATGCAAGCTGCTGTTGAATCTTTTGGCGGAGGAGCATTTGAATATATTCCAAAACCTTTTGATCTTGAGGACGCAATTCAGATAATTGAAAGGGCACTTGAAGAAAAACCAAAAACAAAAGGTCTAAAAAAACAAACTAAGCTCGATATTATTGGTGAATCAAATGCGATGCAAAACGTGTTTAGATCTATAGGAAAACTTTCTAATACTATAGCAACAGTGCTTATTCAGGGAGAATCTGGAACTGGAAAAGAGTTAATTGCAAAATCACTCCATAAAAATAGCCCTCGACATGATATGCCTTTTATAGCTCTAAATATGGCTGATATTCCTAAGGAGTTGGTTGAATCAGAATTATTTGGGCATGAAAAAGGCTCATTCACTGGAGCAGTAGATAAAAGAATAGGTCGATTTGAGCAAGCAAATGGAGGTACATTATTTTTGGATGAAATTGGTGACATGCCACTTGAATCTCAGACAAGACTTTTAAGGGTGCTTTCAAATAAAGAATTTTATAGAGTTGGTGGTGATAAACCTATTAAGGTTGACGTAAGAATTATAGCTGCCACTCATCAGAATCTGAATAATCTGCTATCACAAAAAAACTTTAGAGAAGATTTATTTTATAGGCTTAATGTTATTAAAATTGAGGTTCCTCCATTAAGAGACAGAAAAGAGGATATATCAGAGCTATCAAAATTTTTCTTAAAAAACTATTCTGACTCTCTTGATGAGGACCTTAGGGTAATAACTGATGAAGCAATGCTCTCATTAAATAAATATGATTGGCCAGGAAATGTTAGGCAACTAGAAAATGTATGTTATTGGTTAACTTTAATGTCTCCATCTCAAAGTGTGAAGGTGCAAGATTTGCCAACAGAAGTTAAGGAGTTTGAAGTCACTGATATTCCTTCAACTTCTTGGGAAGATGGAATGCAAAACTGGTTAAAAAATGTTTCGATGAATATAGATTCCGGTCTTTCTGAAATTGCAATAACGAAAATAGAAAAGATGCTAATTAGAACAGCATTAGAAAAGTCTAATGGTAAAAAGAATGATGCGGCACAAATTTTAGGATGGGGAAGAAATACGCTTTCAAAGAAAATGAAAGAGCATGGTATTTAGACCAATGGGAGATTACACATTTTCCATTCATTGATCCCCCCTTTTAACGTGCAAACATTTTCAAAACCTTCTTTTTTAAGTGTTTCTCCAGCATTTTTGGAGACATTTCCGCTTTCACAAACCAATACAATAGATTTATCATTATTATTAATTTCATTTGACCTTCTTAATAAGTCTTTGGAAGGGACATTTTTTGATGCAGTAATATGACCTGCATCAAAGGATGCAGAATCCCTAATATCAATTATTAAAGCTTTGTCTTGATTTGATAAGCTTATTAAGGTTTGACAGGAAATCCTTTTGCCACCCTTTTTAGAGTTAGATATTAAGAAAAGAAATACCACTACCAATAAAGGTCCTGATAAATAGTAATGCTCAATTAAAAAATTAATTAGTTCCATTTGTATATTATCTATTAAAATGGAGAGGATTGATTAAAAAAATACAAATGACTAAGAGAAACCTAATTTTAATTCGCCATGGTCAAAGTGAATGGAATGAAAAGAATCTTTTTACAGGATGGGAAAATCCTGGACTAACTGAAAAAGGAATGAATGAGGCGAACAATGCTGGAGGCTTGATAAAAAATTTAGGTATTAAATTTGATTATATGTTTACCTCAGCATTAATAAGAGCCCAATTAACTGGATCAATAGTTTTAGAAAGTCTTAATCAATCTGAAATTAATATCATTAGAAATAAAGCTTTAAATGAGAGATTTTATGGTGATTTACAAGGTCTAAATAAAGATGAATGTAGAAAAAAGTGGGGAGAAGAAAAAGTGCAGATGTGGCGAAGATCATATGACAAAGGCCCGCCCGGTGGTGAAACATTAAAAGAAACAGGCGAAAGAGTTCTACCATATTATTTGAAAGAGATTCTTCCATTAATACTTAAGGATATGAATATCATTATAGCTGCGCACGGAAATTCATTAAGATCCCTTATTAAATACCTAGATGATATTTCTGATGAAGATATAGTTAAACTCGAAATACCTACTGGTGCACCTATGCACTATGCATTTGATCAGAGTGGTAAAGTAATAAGTAAAAAAAATCTAATTGAATAACTTGGCATTACAAAATCATAATTTCTCAGAGGGTATATCTAAATGGTATCTTTCAGTCGGAAGAAATAATTTGCCTTGGAGAAAAAATATATCTCCTTACAGAGTATGGATTTCAGAAATAATGCTGCAACAGACACAAGTTAAGACTGTTGTACCTTTCTTTAAAAGATTTATTAAGAAATACCCCAACTTGAAATCAATCTCATCAGCCTCAGAGGAAGAAATTTTAGCTTTATGGTCAGGGCTGGGTTTCTATAGAAGAGCAAAAAATATTTTTAAAACCAAAGAAATAATTAAAAAAGATTTTAAAAATAGATTTCCAAAGAAATTTGAAGAACTAATTTTACTTCCTGGGATTGGAAGATCTACAGCGGGTGCAATTATGTCAATTGCTTATCAAAAGTCATATCCAATTTTAGATGCAAATGTTAAAAGAGTTATTTCTAGATATAAGAATATTAATTTGGATGACAAAGATTCTATAAAAAAACTATGGTTGCTATCAGAAGAACTTACTCCAGAAAAAAATATCTTTGAATACACTCAAGGAATTATGGACCTAGGTGCAACTGTTTGCAGTGCTCGATCACCAATATGTATTAATTGTCCAGTAAGTAATTCATGTAGGAACTCTTTTAATGATTTTGAAATGAGGTCTAAGGCTAAGAAGGAAAGACCAAAGAAAAAAATATCTTTTGTACTAGCTTATTCGAATGATTCATTTTTGTTATTTAAAAAAAATGAAAATAGTTTTTGGCAAAGTCTATGGATTCCTTATAACAAAGATAGCCATAGTGAGAGTCATTTATTTAAACAACCAATCAAAAGAAAAAAAATTAATTTTAATCATCTGTTGTCACACTTAGAATTAGACATAACAGTAGAAAAATTTGAATATAAAAGACCTTTTAAGATTCGAACTAATTTAGAGTACAAATGGATAGATAAAGACAGAATTCATAATTATGGTTTACCCAAACCTATAAAGACTATAATAGAAGATCATGAATAAAAAAATATTTTGTAAAAAACTCAATAAAGAGTTGCCAGCGTTATCAATGCCTCCAATGCCTGGTCCTAAAGGCCTTGAAGTAATGAGTTCTGTTTCAGAAGAAGCATGGGAAATGTGGAAATCTCATCAAACTACATTAATTAATGAAAAACATTTAGATATGTCTGACCCTGAAAATAGAAAATGGCTTATTGATCAAATGGACAAATTCTTCAATAACGAAGACTACGAAAAAGCATCAGGATTCAAAGCTCTCGATTAAAAATTCAAATTCATTTCTAGAAATTTTAAAGATAATTATCTGCTTTCTTTCTTTTATTTTTATCTTTCCTAACAAGAAATATTTTGATTTACAAAGTAAAAAAAATAGAGTTTAATTTTGATACTATGTCTGACAATTCCAATTCAAAATTTCCAAAAGAAGCAGAGGTAGTAATAGTTGGTGTTGGTGGCATTGTAGGTTCAATGCTTGCATATTGGTTGGCTGAATTCGGTCAAAAAAATGTTGTTGGATTAGAGAAATCTACAATTATTCCATCTGATATTGCTTCTACTGCACATGCATCTGATTTTGTATATAACACAACACATGACAAGTTAGGCTGTTGGACAACTGCATTCAGCAGAAAATTTTACGAAGATAATAACTTTTTTTTAAAAAAAGGTGGATTAGAAATATGTCGTATTGATGATGATGAGCGTTGGGAAGAGCTTAAAAGAAAGGTTGCATCAGGAAAAGCATTTGGTACAAATGTAAGGCTAATATCAGCAGCTGAAACAGTTGAAAAATTTCCATTAATAGATGAAAAATCTATAAAAGGAGCTATGTGGGATCCAGATGCAGGTCTTGTAGTTCCTCGCTCACAAGAAGTAGTTAACTTTGCCGTTGAAAGTGCAAAAGAGAAAGGATCACTAAAAACATTTACTAATACACCAGCTATTGGGTTTGAAACTGAAGATGGAAAAATTGTTGGAGTTAAAACTGATAAAGGAACAATTAAAACTAACAAAGTCGTAATTGCTTCTGGCATTTGGGGACCTTTAATGGGAGATATGGCCGGTGTTGGTGTTCCTTTGATGCCTGTTGAACATCCTCTTCTATTTTTTGGGCCATATGAAGAAATTCAAGATACTGAAGAAATGTTAGTTTATCCTCTTCTAAGAGATCAAGGTAATTCAGCATATGTTAGAGACACCGGAAAATTCCATGGCGGTATGCTTGAATGGGGCTTTTATGAAGATAAAAATCCCAGGCTTGTCGACCCTGAAGATATAGGAAATCCAGATAAAACTATGTTGTCTGATTCTATGAGATATTTAGAACTTGAAGAAATTGCAGAGCCATTAGAAAAAGCCTTTGAAACAACTCCAATTCTTAGTGAGCTGGGCTGGGATGAAAAAAGTTCATTTAATGGACTACTTTCTGTTACAGCTGATGCAGGTTCTTTAATTGGTGAAAGTCCTGAGGTAAGGGGTTTTTGGTTATGTGAGGCTGTATGGGTAAAAGATGGACCCGGTTGTGCCAGATTGTGCGCCGAAGCAATGGTTCATGGCAAAACTCAAGTAGATATTCATTCTTTTGACATATCACGATTCTATCCACATCAAAAAGAAAGAGATTATGTAAAAACAAGAGCATTCGAAAATTCTCAAACTATATATACTCCTGCTGTTCATCCTAGAGAGCCATATATTACTCAGAGAGAAATGTTTGTAAGTCCGTTTTACGAAAGAGAAAAAGAACTAGGCGGTCACTTTGAAAACGAAGTAGCGGGCTGGGAAAGAGCTCTCGCCTATACATCTAATAAAGAAAAGCTTGAACAATATATCAAAGAAGTGCCATCGAGAGATAACGAATGGGATACGCGTCATGTACCTTACGACATTGCTAATGCTGAGCACCTAGCTATGAGTGATTCAGTTGGTATGATCAACTTATCTCACTTCCCTATTATGGATATTAAAGGTCCAGATGCTGAACGCATGTTGGAATACCTTTCAGTTGCAAAAGTTGGAGGAAATACTCCTGAGGGCAAAGTCATTTATACCAACTTTTTAGATGAGGACGGTGGAGTTCATGCTGACCTTACTATTTCACGTTTAGGAGCTGACAGTTACCGAGTTGTAACCGGCGGTGCTGATGGAAATCGTGATTGGGTTACTCTGCGTAATTATAGGGACGATAATGGACTGAACGCTAATATAGATATTAGAACACATGATATTGCAACGCTCGGTTTATGGGGGCCAAAAGCTGTAGATGCTTTAAGTAATTTTATAGACCCAAATGAGATTGATATACAAAATTTTCCTTTTGTTACTGCAAAAAATTTAACTCTTAACTTATCCGGTGGTAAAAAAGTTGATGTTTGGGCGGCTAGAATTTCTTATGTTGGCGAAAGTGGATGGGAAATTTACTTTAATAACAATAAAGATGATGGTTTAGCCCTTTATGATTCGCTACTAGAAGTTGGAGTAGTCCCGGTCGGTATAGAAACATATGCAAATAGCAGACGTCTTGAAAAAAGCTTCAGACTTCAAGGAGCTGATCTTGAAACAGAATACACTGCTATTGAGGCAGCCATCCAAAGACCGCTTGTAAAAGAAGCAGATTTTCATGGCAAGGCTGCTCATTTGTCACATCGAGAAGAGGATCCATGTGCCATTCTATGTACCATGACATTAGATGATTTAAACGTATCAGGAGTTCCAAGATATCCTGTTGGTATCTCCCCAATTATAGATCCTGCCACAGGCGAAGTACCTGTCGATAGAAAAGGTAGAAGATCTTATACGACTGGAATGTCTTACTGCCCTTCCATCAAAAAATTTGTTGTTATGGGTTACTTACCAAAAGAACTGGCTATTCAAGGCAAACAACTGCTAATTGAGTACTTTAACGAAGATGGTGATGGAGTTTATCCAATCACTGTGCAAATTGTCGGTAAGGGATCTTTATATGATCCTAAAAATGAAAGAGTGCGCGCTTAACAATTTAACTTGATGACAATATTTATAAACTTGCCTATAATCCAAT
>CETB01172401.1_pt1 | contig 14120 bp, 14 predicted proteins | sample 356381 | NCBI WGS metagenome assembly CETB01 (sample SAMEA2622545, study PRJEB7988) | marine metagenome | biome: marine biome (ENVO:00000447); feature: deep chlorophyll maximum layer (ENVO:xxxxxxxx); material: "saline water (ENVO:00002010), including plankton (ENVO:xxxxxxxx)" | depth 155 m | reverse complement strand
CCTAATGATTAAGAGTCATTTGCTCTACCTCTGAGCTACCGGCCCATATTAAAAGATTTTTTATTGTGATAAATCAATTTATTTACTTATTGTGATATTATCTATTAAATATGAGTAGACGTATATATGCAAAAAAATCATTAGGTCAAAATTTTTTGGTTGATAAACAAATTAAAACCAAAATTATAAATAATTTGTATTTAAACAAAGACGATAAGATTATTGAAGTTGGCCCAGGGAAAGGTGCCTTAACGGAAATGATTTATGAAAAAGTAAGTTCTTTGTTAGCTATTGAATTAGATGACAATTTATATTTAAATTTGTCGTCAAAATACGAATCTGAAAACGTAAATATAATTAAAGCTGATGCTAAATTATTTAAGATTGAAGATTATTTAGACAATAAAGAAAAATACAAGTTTGTTGGAAACTTGCCTTATAATGTGGCAAATAAAATTATTTTAAATTTTTTACAATCACTACCCAAACCTGAATTTATGATAGTAATGCTTCAATTAGAAGTGGCAAAACGTATTATTGGAGACGAAAAATTTCGGGGATATCTTACTATTATGATAGGAATATTTTGTAAATCTGAAATTTTATTTCAAGTTAAATCAACTGCGTTTAAACCAAAACCAAAAGTAACTTCAGCAGTATTAAAACTGATTCCTTATGAAAAACCTAAAATTAACATTTCAGATATAAATAAGTTTTCAGATTTTGTAGGAAAAAGTTTTATTAGTAGAAGAAAAACTATATTAAATAATATTGCTTCAGGTCACAAAATATCCAAAAATGAAGCTGTTGAAATATTAAATCAATCAAAGATTAATTTAAATCTAAGACCTCAAAATTTGAGTGTAGATGATTGGGTTAAATTATATTTTATATATAAAAAATAAATGAAAAATATTAGTTTAAAATCACCTTCCAAACTAAATTTAACTTTAGAGATACTGAAAAAATTTCATGATAAATTCCATGAAATCAGATCTTTAGTCTTAAATATGGATTTGTGTGATGAAATTAGATTGGAAAAATCAGAAGATTTTGAAATAAAAACCGATTCTGATATAGCTCAAAATGACAATTTAATATACAAGGGATACCAAATTTTGCTAGCTAAATTTGGCGATTTGCCTACCAAAGTACATTTAAAAAAGAACATTCCTTTAGATGCAGGATTAGGTGGTGGAAGTGGTAACGCAGCTAATTTTTTATTTGGAATGAATGAATTATGGGATCTTAATTTAGATTTTTCTGATTTTAAATCCATTGGTAACAATTTAGGAATGGATGTAAATATGTTTTTCAAACCGGGGATTAACTTGTTGAAAGGAAAAGGTAATGAAACAGAGAATATTGATGCGTTACCACATGGAGCGATCTTAATATTTCATGATGGATTAAGAATTCCAAAAAAAACTTTTAGAGCATATAATATGATTAAAGTTTCGGAATTTTCTTCAGGGGAAAATACTAATCAATTAATCAACTGTATTGCGGGGCGTTCTTTTGGACTTGGTTCAATTAAATGTTTTAATGTTTTCGACAATTATATAAATGATTTATACCCTGAGGCATCAGATTTCAAAGCTTTTTTAAATAAACAAATTGATAATGAGATTTACTTATCAGGGAGTGGAAGTTCTCTTTTTTGTCTTTTTGATGATGTTCAAAAAGCAAAGCATGTGTATGAAAATATAGATGTTAAACATTATAAAAAATTTTTAGCTTTTCCTTGGAGGAAATAATTGCAAGATATATTAGTACCGAGTTTGTTTAGTGGAATAATTTTAGCTTTTTTATATGCAAACTTATTCCTTGCTGCATCATTTATAAATTTAAAAAAAGCAGGACCTTCTCCTAGTAAAGTTAATCCGAAATTTATTTTTATTAGTGTAATGCTAACTTACCCAGTCTGCGCGGGGCTATCTTTTGTAATTGGATCTATTTTTGTTCTAATTGATAACACCTTAATTTACAGTTTATTGATAATTGTATTAGGATTGATTTTCATGTTTGGGAGCTTTTTAATTTTTAAAATTCTAAAGATAGTTTTAGTAGGATATATAGGGTTTTTGATTTTAAATTTATGGTTATTACCATTTATGATTAATGCTTAGGATTCTATGATTTTAGATTTACATCTACATACAATATTAGGTAGCAGTGATAGCAGTCTGAAAATAGAAGATGCAGCAGAAAAGCTTATTGACAGAGGTTTAGATGGCGCTTGTTTAACTGAGCATAGTAGTATTTGGGAAAAAGATAAAAAATTGATCGAAGATGTCTTTTCTTACTATAAATTAAAAATTTTCAGATGCATAGAAATTAGTACAAATTACGGACATGTTGTAGCTATAGGATTTAATAAATATTTACCTGGTTCACATGATATTGATTTATTAAAACAATTTGCTAAAGAAAATAATGCTTTTTTAATTTCAGCGCATCCTGCAAGAAGATTATTTGGTAAAGAAAAATTTCAACATAACTTGTTATATAAAGGACAAGAATATATTCCAGACATTAATGAATTTTCATCTAACTATTTATTTGATCAAGTTGATGGCGTAGAAGTTTTAAATGGAGGAAATAATATAGAAGAAAACAGATTTGCTTTTCTAGCTGCTACTATGAATAATAAAGTTATGACAGCAGGGAGTGATGCTCATTCTGAATCAGGAGTAGGTACATTTGCTACAAAATTTGATTACGAAACTGATCAGTTAGATGACATAGTATTGCAGTTGCAAAGCAATAAAGTTATTCCTGTTTACAAATCTGAAAACCGATGGATCCCAGTTAATGAAAATTATTTTACAATTGATAGCATATGATTTTAGAAAATAACATTACATTTAATAAATCTATTATTTCAATTGATCTTGAAACCACGGGATTATCACAAGAAAAAGATAAAATTATTGAAATAGGATCAGTTAAGTATGATCATTTTGGAATTAAAGAATCAGAGTTTGAAACTTTTGTAAATCCCGGTGTTGCTATAAATTCATTTGTTCAAAATTTGACAGGAATTACAGATAATGATCTGCATGATGCTCCAATGTTTGATGATATTTCTCCAAAATTAGAAAGTTTTTTAAATGATTCTGTAATTATTGGCCATAATGTTGGGTTTGACAAAGGATTTCTTTATCAAAGTGGAATGGATTTAAATAATATTTTTATAGATACATGGAGATTTGCTCAGATTATGTTACCTGAATTACAGGATTTATCCTTAGGATCCATATGTAATTACATAGGTGTAAATCAATTAAACGCACATAGAGCCAAATCTGATGCCGAATATACTATGCAAGTGTTTATATATCTAATAAATAAATTTGAAAAATTAGATATAAGAGTCAAATCTTTAATAAAAAGCTTAATTTTGAAGGAAGATGAAGAATTGTATTTTTTATTTAATTATTTGGTTTTTGAGTACGAAGAAACAACTGAACATTTTTCCTTAATCGAATTAATTACTAAAAATGAAAATATTAATTACACAAAATCAAATGTTACATTACAAGATGAAGTTGTAGACCAAGTTTTTAGTGACGAAAGTGAAATTTTGAATTCTTTAATTAGTAATTTTTCATACAGATCTCAACAGCATGAAATGTCAGACATTGTTTTGAAATCAATTTATGAAAATAAAAATATAGCCGTTGAGGCAGGTACGGGTGTTGGGAAGTCACTTGCTTATTTATTGCCATCTGCAATATATGCGCTGAATACAGGAAAAAAAATAGTTGTATCTACAAATACAATAAATTTACAGGAACAACTTTATTCAAAAGATTTACCTTTGGTGAATGAAATATTAAATAAAATTCAATCTACTGATAATTCTTTGAACTATTGCACTTTAAAAGGAAGAGATAATTATTTGTGTTTAAGTTCATTGGGAAATCAGTTGCTTGAAAAAACAGAAGACATTGAATATGCTAGATTTCTTGCTAAAATTCTAGTTTGGATTAATAATACCACCAGTGGTGACAAATCTGAATTAGGATTAAGTAAATATGTTGATTCAAATTTTTGGTCTAAACTAACGCATAAGAATAGAAAATGTTTTGGGAAAAACTCAGGATGTTTTTTTAATGATTCAAAAATCAGAGCAGAAGAATGTGACGTGATTGTTGTTAATCATGCGCTACTGATGAGTGATGTTAAATCACTGAACCAACTTATACCAAATCATGAAGTTTTGATTATTGATGAAGCACATAATTTAGAAGATGTCGCTTCACAGCATTTGGGATGGAGAATTGACGAAAGAGTTCTAAGGGATTTGTCCAAATTAGATTTGGGTAAAATAAATATACTTGAAATTATTGAAAGAATTATATCTATTGAATTTAAAACTCAAACAGATATGTTTGACGAAGACTCTGACTATAATCAACGAAAAAATAAATTAAACAAAAAATCAGAGGAATCAGTGTTAACCCTTAAAGAATTTATTAATGAAGTTAACATTGTTATTAATTCCAATGCAACTAAAAGTGCCGGTATAAAGACTTTGAGAGTAACGAAGAATAATAATTTTGATACTAAAATTATTACTGAATGGAATGATTGCAAACTCAAGTTAGATAGATTGTTGGAAGAGTTAACATCGATATTTAAATTTGTAAAAGATAATGTAAATAAAAATAAATCTTTAGTAGAAAATTTGAATGATTTAATCACTGAATGGACAGAGAATTATAACACTGCTAAATCAAACTTAGATGAAATGTTTTTAGATAAAAACGAAACAAATGTTTTTTGGATTGAAAAAAATGAAAGATTTAACAATAACGAATTTTTTTCAGCACCGATTAATGTGTCAGATTTATTAAATGAAAATTTATTTTCAAATTTAGAAAGTACAATACTTACTAGTGCAACTTTAAACTCAAACGATAATTTTACGCATTTAAAAAACACAGTGGGATTAAAAGTGGATTTGACAATGTCTTTTGGGTCTCCATTTGATTATGACGAATCAGTAAATATTGTAATTCCTAAATTTTTACCAGAACCAAATTCGTCAAATTATTTAACAGAAACAAGCAAAATTATTTTTGAAAATGTAACTGATATGAAAGGGTTCTCTATGGCTCTATTCACATCTCATCAAGCATTACGTGAAACAAGTAAAATTTTGAAAGATAAATTAGATGAATATAATATTAATGTTCTAGCTCAAGGTTTAGATGGGTCTCCACATCAAATTCTTAAAAGATTTAAAAAAAATCCCCAATCTTTAATTTTAGGTACGTCTAGTTTTTGGGAAGGTGTAGATATTGATGACGGTTCTTTACAATTATTAATAATTTTGAAATTACCTTTTGATGTCCCTAATCATCCATTATTCCAGGCAAGATCAGAACAATACAAAACTCCTTTTTTTGAGTATGCAATTCCTCGTGCAATCATTAAATTTAAGCAGGGATTTGGACGATTGATAAGAAATGAAAATGATAAAGGGAAAGTATTATTATTAGATCCAAGAGTCATAACAAAACAATATGGTAAAATTTTTCTTGAATCACTGCCAGGTGGAAAATTGGATTTTGGGGAAGAAGATTATTTATAATTTTTTTTTAAAACAATATGTATCAAATTAAATTAATACATGATTTAGATTTAGACAGCACTTTATTTAGTGGGCAGGCATTTAGATGGTATAAAAAAAACGAATGGTATTATGGTTATATTAAGAATACATTTGTAAAGTTAAGAAAATATAACAATTGTATTGAATATATGAATTCTGAAAATATAAAGTTTGAATCAGAAATTATTGAATATTTTGATTTGAACAATAATTATTATAAGATTTTTGAAAATCTTGATGACCATAATGCATATTTAGCATATAAAAGATTTAAAGGCATGAAAGTTTTAAATCAAGATCCGTGGGAGTGTTTGATTTCGTTCATTATTTCAGCATGGTCGAATGTTCCCAAAATATCTAAATCTATTAATGATTTAAGCATTAAACTAGGTGTAGAAAAAAAAATAGACACAGAAGTAGGACATACTTTTCCAACTCCAGGTATCCTTTCTGATCTAGATGAAAAATCTCTACGAAATTTTTCTCTGGGATATAGAGCTAAATATGTTTTAGGAACATCTAAATTATTAAATAATAATTTAGATTTGATTTATGATTTATTTAACTATAACTATGAAAACTCACTTAAAGCTTTATTGAAATTCCCAGGAGTTGGTGACAAGGTGGCAAATTGTGTTTTGGTATATTCATTAAAAAAATCTTATGCTTTTCCAGTTGATTTATGGGTCGAAAGAGTACTTGTTGATGATTATGGTATTAACAAGAAATTATCAATGTTAAAAAAAAGAGAATGGGCACAAAATTACTTTGGTCCTTATTCAGGAATTATACAGCACTTTCTTTTTCACTATAAAAGGCAGTATAATCACTAAAATAAATTTTATAGGGTATATTTATGGTAAAAGTTCAAGATTTGTATACGTTTATTAATGGTGAGTATGTAACTGACAAAGATGCTGTGATACCAATTCACGATGGAGGTTTTACCAGAGGTGATGCTGTCTTTGACACATGTCGTACTTTCAGAGGAGAGATTTATAAATTAGAAGAACACATAGATAGATTATTTATGTCGTTGAAATATATGCAAATTGAATCTCCTTATAACAAGAAAGAATTAATGGAATTTACTAATAAATTATTAGAATTAAACAACCATTTACTCACTGAAAAAGATGATTACTGGGTGTTTTTGAGAATAACTAGAGGATCAAAAAGAACTTCGGATGGCCCCGTTATTCCTAATGTGATTATCCATTGTGTTCCTTTACCATTAGCTGAAAGATGCGAGTATTATAAATCAGGAATCCCTTTGATTATTTCATCTATAAGAAGAACTTCTCACGAAGCTTTAAGTCCAAGAGCTAAAGTTAATCAATATATTAATTTTAATTTGGCAGACATTGAAGCCCATAATTACAGAGAAGATGCCAAAGCTATACTCTTAGATGAAAATGGTAATCTTACTGAAGGCTCTGGTGCAAATATATTTATTGTAAAAAATAATCAGATTTTTACACCAAAAGAAAAATATGTCTTAGCAGGTATAGGCAGATCTGATTCAATGAATCTTGCTAAAGGATTAGGAATGCCAGTAGTTGAGAAAGATTTAGATTCATACGATGCATTTACTGCAGATGAAATGTTTGTTACATCTACAAGTTTTTGCATTGTACCAGTAGGTTCTGTTAATGGTAGGCAAATCGGAAATGGAGATATTCCAGGGAAAATAACTAAGAGATTACAAGAAGCATTTATAGATTCTATTGGTTTTGATTATGTTTCACAATATTTAAGCCACTTATCAGGATAATATTTTTATTAATTTTTCAGCTACTATTTGAGCTTCATCTGAATGAAAATTTGAAGTTACAATTTTTATTCCATTATACTCAAAAGTATTTCTAACCCTAATCGAGGGATTCCCTTCTGCTAACTTTTCTTCTAATTCTTGATCAGAAAATTTATCTGAAGATATTATTATTGAGGGATGGGTTGAGTCTTCGTCGATAATTAAATTGGGATCTTTAGGTGATTTAATATATTTTATATTTACATCTTTGACCTTTGAATTTATTTGATCAATAATTAATTCACAGTCTTGCTCCCATTTTTTCATGATAGTTGAATGGTCACGATCTATAAATAACTCTAATGCAGTAATCAGTCCTATAATTTCTTCTTTAGAAACTTTAGAAACTCTTCCTATGCCTTCATTATTTGGAGCAGAGTTTAAATAGGCTGCATTGATTAATTCTTTTCTTCCGCATAATATTCCCGTAGACTGAGGACCTCTTAAGCCTTTTCCCCCACTAAATGCTACCATATCAGCGCCTAATTGAGAGAATTTGATTAGATTTTCCACAGGAGGCAAAAGTGCAGCAGCATCTACAATTACAGGCAATTGATTTTTATGTGCTATCTTTATTGTGGTTTCTATATCTATGGCTCCATTTTGCTTGGGGCCATATACGTATATTATGCCAGCAGTTTTTTCATTAATGTTTGATTCTAACTCCCAAGTATGAGTTCCTCCTGTATTTCCTATTTCAATTAATTTTGCACCCGCATTTCGATAGTTATGGTCATAATTTGTTTTGTGAGATCTATGTATTATAAATTCATTTTTCAAACCATTGGTGTCTGGAAGTTGATTTATTTTTTTTGGATCTGTACCGGTTATGCAAGCTGCGGTTTGAAGCATTAAAGCTGAAGCTGCTCCGGCAGTAACTAATCCTGCTTCAGCTCCAGTAAATTTTGCAATAACATCACCTGCGGCCATATTTAATTCTTTCATATCTACAAACCATTCGGATGCTTTATCCATGGCTTCTGTAACTTCAGGTGGCATTATACTTCCGCCTAGCATTGTAAGGTATGATGCGCAATTAATTACTCTTCTGACCCCGAGTTTATTGTAGTACTCATTATTTAATAAGTTATCCATTATTCTATAGTTTTTTATTTATATATACTCAATATTTTACGTTTACGATAATAAAAAACAAGAGCAAATATGTATTTGAGTATATTTAATTTATTTAAAATAGATATCTTAGATCTGTAGATGATTTTATCTTCCATTAGAGTATTGTTTTTGCCTTCTTTAAAAGTATGACTATGTTGCCATATTTCAAAAGGACCCTCAACTTGGATATCTGTGAAAGTATTATTGTTTTTGTAATTTTGTATTAATATTTGCCATTTACTTACTGTGATCCCCAATATTTTAATTTTAATTTTAAAATTTGAACCAGAACTTACTTTGGTATTTGGAGAAACTTGAGCTGATACAAACCAAGGGGTTAACTGATTGATATTTTGTGGATTGGAATAAAATTCGAATACTACATCTATAGATCTTCTAATAGTTGTATTGTATATGAATGTTCTATTTTTCATTGTAAATATTATTTAAAGCATCTTTTAAAAAATCAAATTTAAATTTAAAATTTGAATCAATTAATTTTTTTGGAACAATTTTTTTGCTATCCAATAATTCTGTGGCAAAATTTCCTAAAATTATTTTTAATACAAAAGCCGGCGTGTACATTAAGGACGGTCTGTGCAGATTCTTTGCTAGAATTTTTGAAAAATCTTTTTGTTTTTCAGGATTAGGGGAAGTTATATTAATAGGACCTTCTAAGTTGTTTTGCACTATGTGTAAAATGGAATTGATTACATCGTCTATGTGTATCCATGACCACCATTGATTCCCTTTCCCTATTGGACCTCCTATTCCCATATTATAAATTAAATTTAGGTATTTTAAAGATCCGCCATTTTTACTTAATACTATTCCAAAACGCATATTTATATTTTTACTAATTTCAGAAGAATTTAGCTTTTGTTCTATTTTTTTAGACATTTGTGAGACAAATGTATCATCCGAAGTTTTGGAATCTTCAGATTGAGATTCAGTGAAGTTATTCCCGTATATTCCTATGCCACTTGCGCACAGAATTGTGGAATTATTAAGATTGTATTTTTTTATTAATGATATGGATTTATTTATACCATCCAACCTACTTTCCAACACGCGTCTACTTTTGGTTTTTGTCCATAATCCTATTAATGGCTCTGCAGATAAGTTAATGAAAATGAAATTATTAGTATTTGTGTTAAAAGTATTTGATTTTATGTATGCTGTATCAAGTAATTCATCTAAAAAAGGTAGTTTCTTTTTTGTTTTATTAATATTTCTTGTAATACCAATAGTGTATTCGTTATTTTTGTGAAGAGTTTTTGCTAATTCTGTACCAATTAATCCGCTAACACCAAATATTACAAAAATATTTTTATTCATAATCAATCAAATCAATTCGTCAAGCGGAGAAAAATTTAGATTTAGCGAGTCTGCAACAGGCTTGGAGGTTAGTTTGTTTTTATAGGTATTAACTCCATTGGCTATTTCGTTATTATTCTTTATTGAATGCTCAACCCCATTGTTTGCTAAATATTCTATATACGGAAAAGTAGCTTCATTTAAGGCTTTACTTGCAGTTCTAGGAACTACTCCTGGCATGTTGGGTACTGCATATCCGTAAACTTGATTGATGTTTACGATTGGATCATCATGGCTGGTCGGAGTTAAGTTTTCCACGCTTCCCCCTTGATCTATAGCTACATCGACAATTAAACAATTATTTTTCAATTGTTGTAATAAAGCTTGATCAATAATTTTTGGAGCAGATGCCCCCGGTATATAGATACCATTAATAATTACGTCCATTAAAGGCAATATATCATTTAAATTTTGCTGATTTGATAACACAGTATTTACATCAGGATAATTATTATTTAAATTTAATAACTTTTCTTCATCTATATCAAATACATAAACATTGGCTTGCATTCCTAAAGCAATAGAAGCTGCATTATATCCAACGGTGCCAGCTCCGATAACCCCAATTTTAAGAGCAGGAACTGTCTCAGTTCCGCCAATAAGTACTCCAAGTCCACCATTTTGTTTTTGCAAGAAATTCGATGCAATTTGAGGAGCAAGTTTGCCAGCTATTTCTGACATTGGTTTTAACAAAGGGAAATTCTTGTTATCTGGAGATACATTTTCGTAAGCTATAGCTGTTGTTCCTGCATTTAATAAAGAATTAGTTAATTTATTATTAGCAGCTAAGTGAAGATATGTGAAAAGCGTTGCTCTATTATTAAGTAATTTGTACTCTGATTCTAACGGTTCTTTTACTTTTAGTACTATATCAGAAGTTAAGAAAATTTCATTTGAGCTTTGTATTATTTTACAGCCTGCTAATTCATAATCTTGATTTGTATATCCAGATCCAATTCCTGCATCGAATTCTACTAACACCTGATGATTTTTAGCTGTTAGTAACTTTGCCTTTTCGGGAATTAAAGCTACTCTATTTTCGTTGTTTTTTATTTCTTTTAATATTCCAATAATCATTCTTAATATTTGATATTTTTCAAACAAACGCATACATGATATCAAATAAATATAATGATTACGTTTAAATTATTATATAAAAATTGAATTTGATATTATTTTCATATTTATATATAATCTAATCATATTTACTAACCTTTAAATTAGTACTGAGATACTGAAAAGGATGTTAATTATGTTTTCTATATACTTGTATAATTTTAATCTTTTTAAAAATAATACAACTCTTAAAGCTTTGGTATAATTGGGTAAACTAATTATAGATTCAAATAGCTTTTCAAGAATTCTCAAAAGAATTTCGCATGAAATACTTGAGAAAAATTCAGGGCCTGAAAAATTAGTTTTAATTGGCATGCACACTCGAGGTGTTCCAATAGCAAAACGTATTGCTGATTTTATAGAAGATTTTGAAAAATTAACTGTCCCTATTGCTCAACTAGATGTTTCATTTTATAGAGATGATATTGAAACCAAAATCAAAACAGATATTAATCCAACTGTAATTGATATAGATATTAATGATTGCAATGTTGTTTTGATAGATGATGTTTTATATACCGGCAGAAGTATAAGAGCAGCGATGGATGCTTTAATGGATTATGGCCGCCCGTCTAGTATTCAACTTTCTGTTTTAATTGATCGAGGGCACAGAGAATTACCTATTTCTCCTGATTTTATTGGTAAAAACATACCCACTTCTAAAGATGAAAAAATAAAAGTTTTAGTTGAAGAAATTGATGGGGTAGATGGAGTGGAAATAGAATGACTAATAAAATTAAACCATTGACCAATTTTCGCAATTTATTGGATGTTGATCAATTAAATAAATCAGATATAAATTATATATTTGAATATGCTGACAAACTTCAGTCTATTGCTAAAGGTTCAATCAGAAAAATCCCGGCGCTTCGAGGAAAAACTATTCTTAATTATTTTGCTGAACCTAGTACGCGCACAAGAGTATCTTTTGAAAATGCAGGCAAAATATTGTCGGCTGATGTTATAAATATGTCCTCAAGCGGTAGTAGTGATGAGAAAGGAGAATCTCTTTTTAACAGTGTTCAAACTCTTGAATCTATTGGTGCAAATCTTTTGGTCATGAGACATTTTGACGCAGGAGCTCCTTATTTTGTTGCGAGGAATATCGGCATTCCTGTTATCAACGCTGGAGACGGATCTCATGCGCATCCTACACAAAATTTAATTGATTTATATACTGTGCATAAAAAAGTAGGAAATATTGAAGGTCTTAATTTAACTGTACTTGGAGATAATGTACACAGCAGAGTAGCAAGGTCCACAATTATAGGATTTTCGATTATGGGAGCAAGGATAACTATTTGCGCACCAACAACTATGGATGCTCAATATTTGAGTGATAATTCAGTAGAAAGAAATCAAATATATTGGCCTGAAATTAAATATAGCGATGATTTAAGATACAGCTTGAAAAATGCAGACTTAGTTATGACTTTGAGAACTCAATTTGAGCGAAAGTCAAATTTTGTAGTTCCAAATATAAATGAGTATACGAGGTTTTTTAAGTTGAATGAGGATGCGCTTAAAAGTTGTGAGAAAGAAATTAAGATTTTACATCCGGGTCCAGTAAACTTAGGTATTGAAATCGACGGGTATGTATCAAATTCTGAAAGATCATTAATAAATGATCAGGTCCAAAATAGTGTGGCAATTAGAATGGCATTATTATTACTGTTAATTGGTGACTATTCACTAGATCAAATATAGGAGATTAGCATGAAGAAGATAATTAAAAACGGGCAAGTATTTGATGGGATATCGGATAAACTGATTAATGTAGACATATTAATCAATGGGAAATTTATAGAAGAAGTTGGGAAAATTGAGATTAATGAAAAAGATGTGGAAATTATTGATGCAAAAGGTTACATAGTCAGTCCTGGATTTATAGACATTCATTCACATCTCAGAGAGCCGGGATATGAGTATAAAGAAACGATATTAACAGGAACTCAGGCAGCCGCTAAAGGTGGATTTACAACAATATGCTCAATGCCAACAACCATTCCTGCTTTAGATTCATATGATTCTATTGAGTATTTAAAAGATATATGCGCAGACAGAGCTAAAGTTAAAGTATTGCCTATAGGAGCTGTAACAGAAAACAGAGAAGGAGAGAAGATAGTTGAAATGAAATCATTAGCAGACGCTGGAGCAATAGGATTTAGCGACGATGGAGAACCCGTGTCTGATAATAATGTTATGAAAACAGCTTTGGAGTATAGCAAGATGGTTTCCAGGCCGATTATGAATCATTGTGATGATAGGCAAATAAATTTTAAAGGGCAAGGTGTAATGAATGAAGGTTATTTATCTCAAAGACTAGGATGCGCGGGAATTCCAAATGCTGCAGAAGCTTCAATGTTATCAAGGGATATTCTCTTGGCGGAAATGACAGGAGGGAATTATCACGCTTGTCATATTTCTGCTAAACAATCATTGGATATTTTAAAAATGGCGAAATCTAGAGGAATTAAATACACAGCCGAGGTAACACCTCACCACCTTACTTTAACAGAAGATTTTATTCTTGGTGCGTTTGAAGGTGACCAAAAACAAATTGGAGAAAATGCCTACAATACTAATGCAAAAGTATTTCCACCTTTAAGAACAGATAAAGATATACTTTCTATGATAGAAGGTATAAATGATGATCTTATAACAATAATTGCTACAGATCATGCTCCTCATGGATTTGAAGATAAAATGACAACAATTAATCAGGCAGCTTTTGGTATAAGTAATTTTGAAACATCTTTAGGATCGGTTTTAGCAAAAGTGCATTTAAAGCAAATTGAATTGACAAAAATATTGAAATGTATGACTTCTAATCCTGCAAGTTTTCTAAATAAAAAAATAGGAAGAATTGAAAAAAATTATCCGGCAGATATAACTATTTTTGATTTAAATAAAAAATGGATTGTTGACACGAACAATTTTGTTTCTAAAGGCAAAAATACACCAATAAATGGAACAGAATTGACAGGCCAAATAACGACCACATTAGTCGATGGGGAAATTATATATTCTATTAATGGAGAGTTTAATGAATGAAGGATATTTGATTTTATCAGA
>CETB01017829.1_pt1 | contig 14149 bp, 12 predicted proteins | sample 356381 | NCBI WGS metagenome assembly CETB01 (sample SAMEA2622545, study PRJEB7988) | marine metagenome | biome: marine biome (ENVO:00000447); feature: deep chlorophyll maximum layer (ENVO:xxxxxxxx); material: "saline water (ENVO:00002010), including plankton (ENVO:xxxxxxxx)" | depth 155 m | reverse complement strand
GCGCCTTTAATATCCGCAATGCCTGGAAGAGAAAGGATTGCATTGGCTATGTCTTCATGAAATTCAATATCTGCACCAACAACTAAATCTAAATCACCAATTGATTCTTTTTTTCTTCTTGCTGAACCTGCTAATTCTATTTTTTTAACATCTGGAATGTTTGCAATTAAATTTTTTAAAGCATTTCCATAAAGTAATCCAATATCTAAGCGCCTTCTAGCATTAAATCGTTTTAATAATTGTATCCCGTCTAAAATTCTTTGTTGCGATTTTTTCCCAAAGCCATTTAATGTTTCAATATCTCCTGCTTCACATGATTCTTGTAATTCAAGAATATTAGTAATTTCTAATTCTTCATTAAGTAATTTAATTCTTTTTGGACCCAAATTGGGAATACCTAACATTTCAATTAAACCAGGTGGTGTTGAATTAAATAATTCAATCCAGTCTTCTGCCCATTCACCTTCTAATACTGCGTTAGTAATTCCTGCACCCAATCCTTTTCCAATTCCTTTGAGTTCCAATAATCTGCCACTAGCAACTATTTCTCCAAAATCATCATTTAATGTGGAGATAGTTCTACTTCCATTAAAATAGGATCGAGTCCTAAATGGATTTGCCCCTCTTAATTCTAGTAAAACACCAACTTGATGTAAAACTGTGGCAACTTGATTTCTACTAAAGTGCGGTGCACCTTTTGTCCTAGGCTTGGGAAGTTTCCATATGCCACCCCCGCCCATATTCAAATGAAGACTCGCTATCACTTGAGTATGGCGGTTATTTGTACCAATTGTTTTGAATAATATGTCTCTTAGCATTGTTCATGAACCTTGAATTGATTGAAACCATGACTAATCTTTCGTGTGGTTTAGCAGTATTTGGTTTTACAATAATTGCAACAGCGTCTAGAAACGCTAAATTAGAAGTTTTAGTACAACAGGTTATTTCATTTTGTTGTGTGTTTTCTGCTTTTTTATTAACAATTCTTGCTATAAACGGTGGAACATTTTGGTCTTCAGAGAACTTGATTCCTCCCTTGATAGCATTAAATTTAATCATAATGGTTGCAGCTAGAATTAATTTAAAGGGTAAGCAAATATCACAAGGAATGAATCCACATCAAATTGGAAGGTTAAACCAAGAAGAATAGTTATCTTAAACGCTTAGGAACATAATCGAAAACATCTGCTTTCTCATTTTCATTTAGATTATTTTGTTGAGGTTCATTTTTTACAATATATTGTGGAGGCTCTCCATATTCAGGTTCTTTTTCAACAACATCCTTTTTTATTGGAACCTTGTTTAAATTTGCTGTGAATATTCTAGCAGGCTTTTTCAATGATAATGAAAACATTACAATTAAAAAAACATAAATTGACCATGTTGGAAGTAATATCCCAGATGATTGTTCAATTTTATCTGTTACTTGTTCAACACCTTCGTGCATTCTTGAAAAACTAAACGCTTTACTAACATCTTGAGCGAGATCGTTTTCTTCAATAGGGTGTTGTTTGATAACGTAAATAGGTAATTTTGCAATTGCAGAAGGTGATTGTTGATTTTGTACCCAAATTTTAATCTCCCCACCGCTTAATCCTAGTGTTTCACCAGTATTATGCACACTAAACATTGTAAGGTGGCCTTGTTCTCCATTAGCCTGTAATGTTACTTCTCTTGAAACCCATTCAGATGAAATACCCTCTAAGGGAATCCATTCAATTCTTATATTAACAGAGATCTCATTCATAGGATTAGTTACTTTACAGAAAAAAGAACTTTTTTCTGAAATGATAATGGTGTTGGATGCAGGCTCGCAAGCAATCAATAATACAGGATTATGTCTCAACCTGTCTTCTGGCCAATAGTCAATATTATTTGCACCTATTGTTGAATTATCACCATAACCATCTTTGTCTGCATCTTTCCATTGAGTTTCATCATTTTTAAACGCATCTGCGCCATTATTTATTGTCCAATTTTCATCTTCATCAGACCAACCATCTCCATCAGAATCTAAACATCCAAATCTATCATTGGTCGAATTACCTTCTATTCCTGGACAATCATCTTGAGTTGTTGACTGTGATGATGCATTTTCAATTGTTAATGTTGAAAAAAATAGAAATATAATACAAACAAATACTGGAATCGATTTGTTCATAACACCTTTCAAAACCTTAAATGATATGAAGTATTGTTTTTTAATCATCATTTATTTCTTCTTCTGCTTCTAATTTTTGATTAATGAAGTTGCGCATAAATGGGGGTAATTCCCCATTAACAAATACGACATCATTTATCTCTTCTAATTTCATTAGAGAATAATAAATCTGCATAGCAGTCATTGGAGTTGACGAACAACCAGTACAACCTCCCTCTAGAGAAATCATGACATTCCCATCGGTTGTGTCGATTACATTCACAATTCCATCGTGTTGGTCTAGAATTTCTTGAACCGGTCCGATAGACTCATGGATTTTACTAATCTCTATGTCACCCATAAACTTCATTCGTCGTGAAAACATCCTACTAATTCAATCCTGTGTATAGAAACTCAAATATGAGTATGAATTTGTAGAATACTAAATGCGGATATTGGTTCTCGACTTATTGGCAGAAAGGTCAGAATTTGGCCATGGAGGAAATATCGAGATGGTTAAACCGTTTACAGAATTCCATACAAATATTGAAGTTTTACTTGTTACTCCACAGTTTGAAGATTTAGATAACTTAAATAAAACTCAGTTAGAATTAATTCAAATAGAACAAAAAGAAGTGCCATTTTGGGATGAAGAAGCGGTTTTTAAATCAATATCTTCTGAAAATATTAATGAATCAATTGTTAATTTCACTCGTATTTTAACACCGCTTGGAGAGGTTGAGGAATTGTCTAATTGGTTAATAGAAAATGAGCTTTCTTGTGTTTTTTGTTCTGGTTCTAGGAGAAATGTTTCACAACCAGAGTCGTGGATGGATCCTGCTAAAATAATACTTAAGGGAGCAATTAATGCAAAAATCCCTGTATTGGGTATTTGTTTCGGGCATCAATTACTTGCAGATGCATTGGGTGGAAAGGTAATAAGATCTAAAGAAAGAACTGATGCAATTTATAATTTAGAATTGTCTGAATTAGGTTTGAATGATCCATTGTTTAATGGTTTGTTAAATGAGGGTTTAGGTCCTGTTACACTATACACTCATCAGGATCATGTTGTAGAAATTTCCACAACTCAAAAAATAAAAATGGAATTATTAGGATCATCCAAACATTGTAAAAATGCCGCAATAAGAGCAAGTTTAAACAATAAACTATTGCCTGTTTGGGGCGTTCAATTTCATCCTGAAGCGAGTATGGCTAGGATAGAAAGGTCGTATAAATTAGGCCATATTTCATTAGAAGAAAAAGAAAAATTTAATCGCGAACATGATGGTGCTAAAGTTTTAGAGAACTTTGCCTCTATTGTGAATCTGAATTCGTAAAAAACAAACAAAATAGTGGGTGTTTAGTCACAAGATACTATTCATTAATATACAGCATTGCTGAGGATGTAATAGGTGAAAAGATTTGGAACTTGACGAGTTACCTTTAGATGTTGGAGAATTAGGAGTAATAATTTCATTATTGGGATTGGGAATAGCATTTTTACTGTATAAGCAATTGTCCGGTAAAAAAGTTGAGAATGAAACAGTTGCAAGTATTGGAAATAAAATCCAATCAGGTGCAATGGCATTTTTAAATGCAGAATATAGAATTTTGATAATATTTGTTTTAGTTGTGGCAGGTTTATTATTTGCTGGCGGCCAAACAAATGATGATCTTGGTTTGGAAGTATCAATTGCTTTCTTATTGGGTGCTTTTGCGAGTGGATTAGCAGGAAATATTGGAATGCGTGCCGCTACTGCAGCCAATACAAGAACTGCAATGGCTGCTAATTCAGAGGGCCAAGGTGCTGCATTACAGGTAGCTTACAATGGTGGCGCAGTTATGGGACTGTGCGTAGGAGGTTTAGGATTACTTGGAATTTCTGTTATGTATGTAATGTATGGAAATGTAAACGAAATAAAATACATTTCTGGTTTTGGTATGGGTGCTTCGAGTATTGCTCTATTCGCTAGAGTTGGTGGAGGGATATACACTAAAGCGGCAGATGTAGGTGCAGATTTAGTTGGTAAAGTAATGGCTGGAATTCCAGAGGACGATCCAAGAAACCCTGGTGTTATTGCAGATAATGTTGGAGATAATGTTGGTGATGTTGCAGGAATGGGAGCAGATATTTTCGAATCTTTTGTTGGTTCTTTAATTGCTGCAATGGTAATCGCATCAACAATTGCATGGATTGATTTAGGAGAGATGGGAAAGAATGCAAACGATTTAGCAAATTATAATGAATCTTTGATGATTCTACCTCTTTTACTTGCGGTAATTGGATTTGTGGCTAGCGTGATTGGTGTATTCTCTATGAGGATATTAAAAGAAGGAGATCCAGCATCGGCATTAAGGAATACCACATTTATTGGAGCATTCTTATTTTGGTTAGGTAGTTATATTGCATTACAGACTTTTGGATTACCAATTGAACCATTATTTGCAATAATTGCAGGAAGTATTGTAGGAATCTTAATTGGGCTTGTAACCGAATACTATACTTCAACCGAAAAAATATTCGGAATTAAGCCACGTGCTGTAATGAGGATTTCAGAAGCATCGAAAAGAGGACCTGCGACTAATGCAATTTCAGGCTTAGCGGTGGGGATGGAGAGCGTATTTATTCCATTAATATTAATTGCAGTTGGTATTTACATGTCAAACTATTTTGCTGGAGTATATGGAATAGCATTAGCAGCTATGGGTATGTTGGCTACGGTAGGAGTTACAATGACTGTGGATGCTTATGGACCTGTTGCAGATAACGCTGGTGGGATTTCTGAAATGAGTGGATTAGGCCCGGAAACCAGAAAGATTACAGATGCATTAGATTCAATTGGAAATACAACTGCTGCTACTGGTAAAGGTTTTGCAATCGGTTCAGCTGCTTTGACAGCACTTGCATTATTTGCAGCTTATACAACTTCAGTTGCAAATGCACGTGGTGTAGATTCTGTTCAAATATCATTAACAAGTCCAGAAGTAGTAATTGGACTTTTAATTGGTGGTAGTTTACCATTTTTAATTGGAGCATTAACAATGAGTTCTGTTGGAAGAGCTGCTGAAGAAATGGTTGATGAGATTGTAAGGCAATTTAAAGTAATGAAAAAGGCATTAAAAGGTAAAATAAAAGATGATGAACTTGACGATATCAATAAATGGCCAGAAACAATTGAAGTAAAAGAAGACGGAGGAACAAAAATTTATCCTGATTCTGAGCAATGTGTCAAAATTAGTACAGATTCAGCAATCAAAGAAATGGTTCTACCTGGTGTAATTGCAGTATTCAGCCCACTTATTGTTGGCCTTGCATTAGATGCAGAAGGACTTGCTGGAATGCTGGCAGGAGCTACCGTAACAGGAGTGCTGCTTGCATTATTCATGGCTAACGCGGGCGGAGCATGGGACAATGCAAAGAAAGCAATTGAAGCAGGAGAATTAGAAGGTGAATCCAAAGGAGGAGAAGCACATTCTGCTGCTGTTATAGGCGATACTGTAGGAGATCCTTTCAAAGATACAAGTGGACCGTCATTAAATATTTTAATCAAATTAATGTCAATTGTGTCTTTAGTGATTGTTCCAGTAATCGCAGTTTAGATTTGGTGTAACTATGGCTCAAAAGTGGGCATTACAGAAAACTCAGGCAACCACTTTAATTGTGGTCTTGTTAATGCTATTATCTGGGTGTATCGGTTCAACAAATTCTGGAAATAGTTCAAATGATACTGAGGTAAATGTACCCCTGTGGGAAATTGGAGATTGGTGGATGTATACATTTACAACTCCAGAATTTGGAGATGTTACTACAAGGCTTGTAGTTACTGAGGATGATGCATCTGAAAACACGTCATACATGTTAGGTATTACAAATCAGTTAGAAGCACATAGACATGCATTATTGAATTTCAACCCATTTTTAGGGAGAATAACGCATTCAAATCTATCTGTGTATGAAAGGGGAATTCCTCAACCAGTATTCAGTTTCCCCTTGCAAGAAGGGAAAACTTGGTCATTTGATTTATTTGGATTTGCAGGTTGGAATGCTCAAGTTTTAATGGTGAATGATGATATTGTTTATATTTCTGCAAATCATGATGATGGAGGATCGATTGAATATTCATTTGATTCAAGTATTGGATTTATTTTAAATTTAGTTTGGATAGATTCAACTGATTTAACAAAATTAGAAATGATGTGGTCTGGACAAAAAGGAAATAATTACGAGGGAGATGCATTTTTTGTTAGGGCATGGGATTTGAGTGACGAAATTTATGAAGGTAATGATGGAGAGGTTTATGATTCTACGTTTTTGAACGATGGTCACCCAAGTGATGGTGATTTTGATCATTTGTATATTTATTTAGATGTAGAAATAACCAGTGGTGCTTCATCTCATGGAACATTTACAATTAAGGATCACACAGGAAATAGTCCCAAGGTAGAAACTTGGAATGCAGGGACTTCTGAAAAAGGCTCAATTTCTGTAATACCATCTCAATCAGGAGAATATTCACTAACAGTAACTTGTACAGGTGGTGATTCTAAAATACATGTTATTGTTGTTGGTGGTTTAGAAAGAACTTGGGAATTTTAGGTGGGTGGATGCAACAAACTTTGGTAATGTTGCATGGACTTACAGGGTCTCAGAGTTTAATGCTTCCATTTGCTTCAAAAATCTGTCCAGTTGGCTGTGATTTATTTGTTCCTGATGCCCCTTTTAAACATGAAAAAAGAGGTTTTTGTTGGTGGAACTATAAATCTGATACCAAAGTAAAACCTCAGAAAATCAAAATCACTGAAAAATTACTTGTTGAAATTCAAAAATCTATTGATTATTTAGTCGAAAATATTCCCAAAGAAGGGAAAGTAATACTCGGAGGGTTCAGTCAAGGTGCTGTAATGGCCCAGATTATGCTTTTAAGCTCAATTTCAAAAAGAATCTCTGGTTTAGTTTTGTTAGGAACTAGATCAATTGAAGAAAGACGTTTAAGGGAGGTTCTCAAATCATTAAAACCAATACCTGTATTGTGGATGCATGGGTTGAAAGATGAAATTATTGATTTTGATGATTCAATTGATCTGGCAAATATAATTGAAGATGAAGGTTGGGATATCACAAAAATCATTCATGAAAAAGGACATGTGATTCCTTTAGGTGAACATAAAAAAATAATTAATTTTGTTAATGATGTATTTTTAGACAATACCTGAATCTTGTAAATTATCAAAACCGCCTATGAAGTTAATTTGATTCATTCTTAAATCAAAGATTACAGGTACAGTTCTATGTCCGGTTTCTAAAACAATTTCTTTTCTTTTTTCCACATTGTTACTTAAATCAATAATTGTATAGGTGAAACCGTGACTTTCTAAGTATCTTTCAGCAGCAACACAATATGGACAAAAATCGGCAGAATAAATCAAAAAATCTGTTTTGAGGTCTTTTGCATCTCTAGAGATTATATCCATTTTAACACCTACGATTTTTCAATTAAAACTCCATTGTTTTCAGTTAACCAATCTATTATCATCCAACCAGCAAGTTCACATTCCCTTTTTACTTCTTCAATATTTCCTTCATTAGACAACAAAGCAACAGCACCGCCGCCACCTGCCCCCATTACCTTCCATGCACTGATTTTATTTGTATTCATCATATTTTCACAAGTATCTCTTACAGGTTCATTTATTGATTTTGATAATTCATCAGTTGTTTTGGTAACCTCATTAAGGATATTTATTATAGAATTTCTTTCATCTTTTTCTAGGGCTTTTGCCATGTCATCAGCTAATGATTTTAATTTGTGAATGGCATTCAAGATTTGAGTATCATCTCGTTTGAATTTTTCCCAGATTGGGGCATGAACTTCTCCCGATTTATGAGCAATTTTACTGTGTGCTATTATGAGGTGTTCTTCAAGCCATTTTATTGCTGATTTCATGGGTTTAAATGGTATTATTTCTACAGATTCATTATTGAATTTTAGATATTGAACACCTCCAAATGCACTTGCCCATTGATCTTGTCGTCCAACAGGGCCTCCAAGTAAAACCTCAAACTTGTGAGCAAGTTCAGCAGATTCTACTGGGGAAAATTTGTTATGGTTAATACATGAAAGTAAAGCTACGTTAATAGCACTTGAAGTACCCAATCCCGTTCCAACAGGGACCTCGCAACTATAGTTCATGTTTAGGTAACCATCATCGTCAATTTCTAATTCAGCATGTGCTCTTTTGTTAATTGCAATATTTACTACAGACCCAGGAAAATTTATGGTATAATCTCTAATATCACTCCAACCACCTGCTAAATCAATTCTAATTGGTGCACTAGCTCTAATTTTAACCATATATTCACCTACTCTTCAAGATAAGTTTTAATCGAAGGATTTTGTGGATTTAAAGTATTAGTAAATCCGAAATCTAAAGGAATACCACTAACAGTTCCAACTAATCCAGTTAATAGTAAATGATTTCCTAATGGCCTTTCATTTCTAGTGGGGATTAATTTCTTTTTATGTATATTTTTCATGTTTCTCTTTGGGAAATCTATGTTTGCTTCTCTCATAGATCTATTTGCCACCCATATGTTGGATAACATTGATTGAGCCACTCCTGAAATATCAATATTATTTGATAAAATAGGCTGAACTGTATAGGTGTTAATCCATTTTTCATTCCATTCCTTTGAATCAATATTGTTTTTAATGCTTGGCCAATCTACTGATTCATTTTGTTCAAAGCTCCATTCCTTAGTAGTTAATCCCGAATCCATGAAAAGTTCGAGAGCGGCTTTAACCATTGGATGTCTTGGCTCATGCATGTATACTTTTTCAAGCGTTTCTTGAGCAGAAAATTGTAATCCACAATCAATTTCAAGTAATGATTTTGCTACTAAACCAGATGGCCATAAATCGTCTTGAAAATTTTCTTCCATCCACATTTCAAGCATATCAAGAGCATCTTCACTTCTATTTTCAATTCTTAGTAATGCAATATCTCTCAATAATATTTTTCGCGAAACTGGTGTGTTGGTTTTTGGACCTATTATGTTAGGTTCAGGTGTTTTATTTTTATACCATTTTAGTAAATCTAAATTCCCTTTGATCGCACTACTAACTTGAATGTGATGAATATTTTTCATATTGAATTTTATTTCATTTGGGGAAAGTAATGAACCAATCCAATTTAGGATTAATCGTTCTTGTGACTGTTCTGGTACAGCATTTAGATGGTGCTTTGCTTCTTTATAATCTCTAGTTGCTAAGTTGGCCGCAATTAGTGCTAACCTTGCAAAATCATCTTCACCGCCCTCTAAAGCAAGTAATTTGTCAGACAAAGTTTCGGTTAAATCCCAATGACCCGCAATCATAGACAAGGTTATTTCGGATCTAAGTTTTGCAGTGATTGTTTGTTCCTCTTTATTTTCAATCATTTCATCATATTTTTGAAATGCGTTTGTAAATCTTTCTTTTCTGATTAAATCAATTACATTTACATCTTGAACACGAATTTTTCTTTTTAGAGTTTCAAGTTCGGAGCGTTTTGATAAATCTACAGCATCAAAATTCATAGCGTTTAACTTTTTTATTTTTCCAATTGATATTAGCCAAACTAACAAGAAGATGACTTGACCGGCGGAAGCCATCATCCAAGTTAATTCTTCAAGCATATTTTTTGTTGCTATTGAACATACATTTGACTCTAAGTAACCACAAGCATCATTTTGTGGTAAAAATGTAGAATCCCAAAATGTCATCATTGCTAGTGCAAGTAAAAACATAGATTGGCCAGCAAAACCACTGAAACAAAAACTGAGTATGTCTGCTTGTTGTGCCCTTTCTGTACGAATCAATTTATTGTCTGCTAGTTTAATTCCCGCTCTTCCGGATATGTGGGTTACAGCTAGAAACATAGTTCTTGCAACTTCGAAAACGAAAGCGATACCTACTACAGCGATATTTAAAATTAAAAACAATAAAACTGCACTAACTAGTGGTCTTCTAATCATATCAATTTCTATTTTACTGAATAATTCAATTGCATAAAACCCTAACAAACCACCTTCTTCCATGATTGTGTCTTGTTTGGCAATATCCCCAAAACGAAAAACGCTTTCGCTATGTACAAATTTTTCTGGAATTAAGAATGTAGCTAACAGAGATAAGAGTGTATTTAATGCAGTTATAGGCATTGTAATTGCAGTGATAAAAACAATTGTAGAGAGTATTCTACCTTTCTTTGAAGGTGTTTCTGGGTTAATTTCTGTAGGTTTGCCTCTTGCATGTAATAATTTATTTTTAACTAGTAAATTCCATGAGGATCCAAGAACCCTTCCATATGCAATAATTGCAGGTAAGAAAGCAAAAAATATTGTTGAAGAATTTAATCTATTACTATTGTCTGTGATGAAATATTCTCTCATGATAATTCTAAACATTATTGTTAGTCCGACCCAAATGACAGATAAAAGTGCCATTTTGACTATTCTTTTGGAAATACCCTTTAATTCTAAATCTGCTCTCCTATTCCTCAATTTAAATTTTAATTGGGCATCTAAGGATGATAAAATTGAAATTAAAGCGGGAATTGAAATCAAGGTAATTGCTACAAATAATACCCATTGATTTAATTCGTAAATTCCTTGCGTATATGAGATTAGAAATTCCATTAATAAAATGGCAATACCTGTTAATGACCAAAGGTAACTCTGTATACCAAATCGCACTCTTGTATCTTGTAATAATTCTCTTGCATCAGCAGTATTCTTAGTTAAAATATGAATTTCATATACATTTTCTTCTCTTTCAAATGCAACTCTTAATCCTCTTAAACCATGAGGGATTACAAATCTCCAAAGAAATATTACAATTCCTAAACTAGCAATAATTGGGACAAAATCATCAATAGTAACTGTAGATACTAGCGAAAACATGTTCTCCCCGGTTACATTGAAGAGTTAACCCTTCATAGAATATACCGTAAAATTGCTATTGCACCACCCATGCTTTTTAATTGAGAACCTAGGTCATGATCTGAGCTACATTGAACTAATTTACCTCCAAAAAGCTCTAGTTTTTTACACCATTCAGACCAATTAATATTGTTAATTTTTTCATCTTCATCTCTTAATAATTCAACAGAAACTAGTAATGTTTCAATTGCCCCTTCGTCCATTGCTTTGCTTAATTCATATTCTCCATAAGCAACTGCTCCTTGTTTTCCAATTCTAGTAAATGCCTCTTCTAATAATTCTATTTCTTTTATAATTGAGTGGTCTTTTAATAAATCTAAATCTAAACCCTCTTTTAATATTTCATTTGCAGATGCCCGACCACCCATACTAGTTGCGATATTACGTATTGTTCTACCAGACTCTATTTTGTTAAACATATTTTGTAATTTATCTCGTGCCATACCCGGTCCACAAATTACTAATGGAGTCTCTTTGTTTAGTTGTAAATTAATATCAGTTGCTACCTTCTCCATGAAATTGTTGTTGATCTCATGAGATGCTTTTGCATTTCCTGAATATTTACCTCCTCCTCTCATAGAGAATGTTGCAATATCTTTCATACCATGCATAGTTACTAAGAAGAGTAATATTTCATCCATTTCAGCAACAATAATCGCAACTTTACTTGACTTTGAATGATTTTTTGCTGTATTAATTAATTGAATATCTTCATGTGGCCATTCTCCATTGATTGATATGTTGATTTCATCTCCAATTTGGACTATGTGAGTATGATGACTCCCTTTATCGAATGCTGCTTCATGAATAATTCCATGAACTCTTAATGTGTCACTAAATGTTTGAAATTCAGTATATTCGATAATTAATTCAATCCAGGTTTTTTTCCTTGTTGCGGCCTTTGCTCTACCGCCTTCCTCTCCTGCAGTTGTTTGATCTCTTCTTTCTCCTAGCATGCCAATTCTTCTATTCTTTTTACAAAGTTTAGCCGTAGTCCACAAATCATCTTCAGATGAAATTCTAAATTTTATAAAATCAGGACCACGTTTGAGAATCTTCATATTATCTACTCAACCGAACATACCTTCTAATTCTCCATCATCATCAATTGTCATATTTGTTGCTGCTGGAACTTTTGGTAATCCTGGCATTGTCATAATATTGCCAAGTATTGCAACAATAAATCCTGCACCAGCATTCAATCTCAATTCTCTAATTGGAACTTCAAATCCTGTCGGAGAGCCAAGTAATCCTGCATCATGGCTCAATGAATATTGTGTTTTTGCCATACAAATAGGAAGATTGCCATAACCCCATTTTTGAATTTGTTCTAAATCCCTATGTGCTTTTGGATATAAGTTAATTCCTTCTGCTCCATATATCCTTGTTGCAACTCTTAACGCCTTTTCAATTACAGGCATTTCATTTGAAAATAATGGATTAAATGGTCTCCCAGCAGCCATGTGATTTTGACAATTTGCAACAACTGCTTCAGCTAAAGCAGCGCCACCAGGCCCGCCATCAGAATGGACATTTGTTTCTACGCAAGAATTTGCACCTGCTTTTTCTGCAATCTCAATTAATGCTTTAATTTCATCATCATGGTCTGTATAGAATCGATTAATACTTACAACTACAGGAACTCCAAAAATTAACATATTTTTGATATGTTTTGTTAAGTTTGTTTCAGCACCCTTGATTACAGCCTCAACATTCTTTTTTCTAATTATTTCAGGAGATGGACGTTTAGATGCCGAATTTCCAAAAGCACCACCATGTAATTTCATAGAACGAACTGTTACATTGACAATTACACAATCTGGAGGGTTTCCACTGGCAGGGGTTTTGATGTGCATGAATTTTTCAGCACCCATGTCTGAACCAAAGCCTGCTTCTGTAATTACATAATCAGTACAAGTTAAAGCAAGCTTATCTGCAATAATACTTGAATTCCCATGTGCAATATTAGCAAAAGGACCACAATGTATGAATGCAGGATCACCTTCAATTGTTTGCACTAAATTCGGCATTAAAGCATCTCTAAGTAATAATGCCATGGCTCCGTCTGCATTTATGTCTGAGGCCAAAACAGGATATCCGTTTTTTCTTTGACCGATTACAATTCTACCTAATCTTGTTTTCAAATCTGCATAATCCGAAGCGAGTGCTAAAATAGCCATAATTTCTGATGCTGCGGTAATATCAAACCGCTCCTCTCTAACATTTCCATTAGCAGGACCACCCAAACCAATTGCAACTTGCCTCATTGCCCTATCATTCAAATCTAGAACTCTTGGCCATGTGATTCTGCTTGAATCAATATCTAGTTCATTTCCATGTTTGATATGATTATCAATTAATGAAGAGAGCAAATTATGAGTTGAAGTAACGGCATGTAAATCTCCTGTGAAATGTAGGTTTATTTCTTCCATTGGCAATACTTGGGAATATCCCCCACCCGCGGCTCCGCCTTTTATTCCAAATACAGGTCCCATTGATGGTTCTCTAATTACACAACAAGCATTTTTTCCAATTCTATTTAATGCCTGTGACAATCCAATTGTGGTAACGGTTTTACCTTCGCCAAAAGGAGTTGGGTTTACACTAGTGACTAAAACGAGGAATCCTTTAGGTCCATCCAGACGTTTTTTCAAAGCATCCCAACGTATTTTGGCTATTTCTCCACCATATTGTACTATCTCCTCAGCATCAAAACCCATTTTCCAAGCAATGTCTTGGATTGGCACCAATTCCGCTTCGCGGGCGATGTCTAAATCGCTCTTCATGTTATACGCGCGACTTATAGGTATTCAATCATTGATGTTCTAAATACAGTTATAGTTTCATTTAAGCGCTTCTTCGGGTCTGCCATGGGGGACTCAAAAAAGTGCATTGTTGCAGGTTTTCCAATTGAACATTCTTTATCCCTTCATTTGTTTTCACTAGTTCATGAGCACCTAGGAATTTCATGCAAAGAAACCAAAAAAATTTCAACCAATGACTTTGAGAAAATCTTTACGAATGTTCAA
>CETB01054853.1_pt1 | contig 14175 bp, 14 predicted proteins | sample 356381 | NCBI WGS metagenome assembly CETB01 (sample SAMEA2622545, study PRJEB7988) | marine metagenome | biome: marine biome (ENVO:00000447); feature: deep chlorophyll maximum layer (ENVO:xxxxxxxx); material: "saline water (ENVO:00002010), including plankton (ENVO:xxxxxxxx)" | depth 155 m | reverse complement strand
ATGCCCCAAAAGCCTCATAATCTTTTGCTTTACTTACTGGATTAAAATCTTTTGAAATAATTCCAGCGCTTGGTGAAGCTTTTTTTATTTCTGCAATGATTGCCTCATTTTTATTTGAGATATTGCTTTTAAAATTACTTTTAGGAAGACTGAGCTCTCTTAGGGAAGACTTTATTTCTTCCAGAGATAATTTTTTCTTCTTAACCTTTAGGTTTTCTCTTGTGTTCTCGACTATTTTTTGAAGAATGCTCATCAGCTATTAGATATTCTTACATAAGAGGCTAACTTATCGGCGGCCATGCCATTATTCATAAGCTCGAAAGATAGCTCGATACCATCAGCAATAGAATTTACTACCTTTGCTAGATATAAAGCAGCGCCTGAATTAAGAGCAATCATATCTTGAACAGCTGATTGATCTCCTGAGAATGCTTCTCTAATTAATTGCAAACTGTCCTCAGGCGATTGTACTGATATTTCAGAAAGCTTGCCCACATTTAAACCAAAGTCCTTTGGTGAAATTTGATATTCAGTAATTAAATTATCCTTTAATTCTGCAACATAAGTTGAATCAGTAATTGTAATTTCATCCAATCCATCGAAACCATGGACGATGAGAACGTGATCCATGGATAAATTTTTTGCAACTGAAGCAAAAGATTTAACTAAATTTTTTTCATAGACACCTAAAATTTGTCTTTTTGCTCCACAAGGATTAGTGTGAGGCCCAAGAAGGTTAAATAAAGTTTTTTTACCTATCTTCTGTCTTGCAGGCATTACATATTTCATAGATTGATGATGCAAGGGGGCAAATAAAAAAACAAATCCAACTCGATTAAATATAGTTTCGAGCTTTTCCCTTTCATGTGCAATGTCAGCTCCAGCAGCTATTAATAAATCTGCGCTTCCCGATTTGCTGGAAACGGCTTTATTGCCATGTTTTGTAACTGAAGCGCCGCCTGCAGCAGCTACAAATGACGATGCGGTAGAACAATTAAAAGTCTGCAGTCCAGAGCCGCCTGTGCCACAAGTGTCTATATGATCTCCATTGCCAATGTCAAAAGTTAAAGACTTATCTTTCATAACATTTGCAGCTGCAGTTATTTCCTTTTCACTAACGCCTTTTTCGTTTAACGCTAATAAAAATCTTTCAATCAAAAGATCATCAACCTCACCTGTCATAATCGATTCAATTGCAGACTGCATTGAATGAAAATCAAGATCTTCTTTTTTTTCCAATTGTTCAATAAATTCCTTAATCATAAATTTAAAAAGTTTGATATTAGTTTCAAGCCATGTTGAGTATCAATGGATTCGGGATGAAATTGAACACCATATATCGGTCTGGAAATGTGCTCTACTCCCATAATGATATTAGGATCATCAATCAGCGAACTTGTGACTCTTAAATCCTTTGGTAGAGTTGAATTATCTATTATTAGACTATGATATCTCACAACGGAATATGGATCGGGAATACCGTTGTATAGCAAGCTTGAATTTGAATGTCTAATTTGTGATTTTTTTCCATGAAAAACATTTGGGGCTTTTACAATCTTTGCTCCAAAGGCCGCACCAATAGACTGATGACCTAAACATACCCCCAATAATGGTACTTGTGAATCTTGGACAAGCTCTACTGAAATTCCGGCTTCTTTTGGAGTGCATGGACCAGGAGAAATTACGATTTTTTCTGGATTCATGTTCCTGATGTCTGAGATTGAAACTTCATCATTTCTTTTTACTAAAACTTCGTAATCAAATTCTCCAATATAATGTACCAAGTTATAGGTAAACGAATCATAGTTATCAATAACCAAGATCATGAAATCATCTCCATAGCGTCAATAAATACCTTAGATTTTTGTTTGCACTCTTCCCATTCATTCTCTGGAATTGAATCTGCTACAATTCCAGCTCCAGCTCCAACATGTATTTTGTTGTCTTTTATAACAGCAGTTCTTATGGCAATTGCTGTGTCCATGTTGCCATTCCAACCAATATATCCTATTGCACCACCATATATTCCTCTTGAGCTAGGTTCTAATTCATTAATCACTTCCATGGCTCTTATCTTTGGCGCACCAGATAATGTACCTGCAGGCAATGCTGCCTTGAGAACATCAAAAGAAGTAAGACCTGCTTGCAGTCTCCCAACCACATTAGAAACTATATGCATTACGTGTGAATATTTTTCAATGATCATTTTTTCAGTAACATTTACTGTCCCAACCTCTGAAACCCTTCCTATATCATTTCTGCCCAGATCAATTAACATTAAGTGCTCAGCTATTTCTTTAGGATCATTTAATAGATCATCTTCGTTTGCTTTATCTTCTTCGGGATTGTTTCCACGTTTTCTTGTGCCCGCTATTGGTCTTAAGGTTACTTCCTCATTTTCTAATCTCACTAAAATTTCAGGTGAAGCACCAACTATTTGATACTCTCCAAGATCTAAAAAATACATGTACGGTGAGGGATTTAGTTTTCTTATCGCTTTATATAATTCAAATGGATCTTTATCAAAATTTGCTGAAAAATCCTGTGCCAATACCACCTGCATTACATCGCCCTCTTCAATATAACACTTAACTTTTTTAACAGCTTTAAGATATTCTTGCTTTGAAAAATTAGAATCAAATTCGGATGTGTTTGTTATCTCATGAAATTCTTCGATCTGATCAGCAGATGAATTTAAAATGGTATTTTCGATTTCATCTAATCTTGCTTGTGCAAATGAATATGACATATCTCTCAAATTTGCATTAAAAATTATCCTAATTGAATTTTTTAAGTTATCAAAAATAATTAATTGCTCTGCTTTAACCAAAAGTACATCTGGCAAATGATCTGAGAATTTTGAGTTTTTTGCAGGCAAGCTAGATATTTTTTTTTCAGCATATTGAGCACTTTCATATGCAAAAAAACCTACATATCCTCCATAGAAACGAGGCAAGTTGGCTAAACTTGGTGATTGATCTTTAGAAGTTATTTTTTCAATATCTTTAAGAGGCTGATCAGAAATAAATTTTTTATTCATCCCGTTGATTGAAGTCTCAATTACATTTCCATATGCCTTGATAGTATTCAGGCAACCAAAACCAATAATTGAGTATTGAGCCCACTTATCTCCACCTTCAACAGATTCAAACAAGAAATTATTTTTTTTATCAGCAATCTTTGAGAACAGAGATAAAGGATTATCTCCGGGTGAGATAACGTCTCTAGCCATAGGTAGGATAGAAAAATTATTATTTTTATAATCTTCAAATTCTTTTTTTGTAATCATTCTTTTTTTGCTAGAAATTTATTCTATCTCCAACAATAATATTATTCTTTGCAAACCATCCCTGATTAACCTCAACTGCCATTCTAGTTCTTTGATTGGAGCAAATAGATTCTTCAGAAAAGGGGACCATATCATAAATTTCTAAAATTCTCCCATTACTAGAAATGAAGGCAACACTGAGAGGAAGTGGAGTATTTTTCATCCACATACATTGTCTTTTACTTGATGGCCAAATAAAGATCATCCCACTATTTTTTTCTAATACTTTCTGATGCATCAAGCCTTTACGCCTTGTTTCATCTGTATTGGATACTATTAAGGTTAGAGACAAATTTTTATTCTCAAAGGTAGCATCAATCTGAGCAAACGAATAAAGTGAAAATGTTACTAAAAAGAGGCTAAGAAATTTTTTGACGAAAACTTTCAATAGTTTGCTCATAATCTGATGATCCAAAAATAGCAGACCCCGCAACAAAAACATCTGCTCCTGCCTTAGAAACTCTTGAAATAGTTTCATTGTTAATGCCGCCATCAACTTCTAGGTATATTTTATGATCTTGTTTGTCGATTAGATTTCTAGCAGCCTGAATTTTTTTAATTGTATCTTCAATAAACTCTTGTCCACCAAATCCCGGATAAACACTCATCAACAAAATTAAATCGATCTCATTCACAATATCATCCAAAACTGACAATGATGTATCAGGATTTATTGCAATACCAACCTTGCATGAACATTCTTTAATTATATCTATTGTTTCCTTTGGACTTTTTACCGCTTCTGGATGAAAGCTGATCAAATCTGCTCCTGCGCTTGCAAAACTTTTTGCTAAGTCGTTTACAGGCTCAATCATTAAATGCACGTCAATAAAATCTTTAATTCCGTCGTCTCTTAATGACTTGCAAACCATTGGGCCAACAGTAAGGTTTGGTACATAGTGATTATCCATAACATCAAAATGTATCCAGTCTGCGCCTGCAGACATTACTGAATTAATTTCTTCACCTAACCTAGCAAAATTTGCAGATAAAATTGACGGAGCGATTAAAGATTTAGAGTGCATGATTATTAATTTTGATCTTTTAGAACTGTCCTTGCAAGCTTTAATCTCTCAGGTGTGCCAACATCGATCCAAAATGAATCATCATAATGGCCTGTAACTCTTGATGAGTTTATCAATGGTGTCAATATCGTTCCCCACAAATCAAAAGGATAATCTTTTGAGTCATATTCATCTAAAATTCTTGGATTAAGGACAGATATTCCTGAATAGGTATAATCATTTGGTCCTTCATTTACAAAGACTGATTCCTCATTCAATGAAAAATCTCCTCCTTGATTATGGTCTGGATTTCTAGTAGCTAACAAATGTGCTGTATCTACAATATCAGGAACTTTGGATAAATCTGGACTAAACATAATATCTGATGTGCTGAGAATAAATGGATCCGCTCCAAGAGAATCTCTAGCGTTAAGAAGAGCGCCTCCGGTTCCGTATGGAAATGGTTCATCTAAAAAAATAAGCTTGGATATGCCTTCAATGGATTTTAATGAATTTTTAATTTGATCGCCAAGATATGAAACGTTAATTATAAATTCGTTTATTCCATAATTTTTTAGATTATTCATTGAGTGCTCAATTAAAGATAGGCCATTGATTTCTAGTAAAGGTTTTGGCGTATCCTTTGTAAGGGGCTGCATTCTGGAGCCAATGCCTGCAGCTAAAATCATAGCTTTCATATTTTTAATAGTTCCTTCTCAAGAGTTTGTGAGACACCATCACGAAGGAAATTTGCAAGTTTGACTTGATTTAATTCCATGGATAAATCAGCTGTATTAGAAACAATCTGAGGCAGATCTTTCATCCTAAATGAACGACCAAAATTAATATAAAGGTCTGTGAGAGTTCCCATGATCCTTAGATTTCTTTGAAGGCCTCCCCATAAAGTGGCTTTAAAAATATTCTCTGCAGAAATTCTATAAATTGAGAGATCTGCAAAACATTGACAGTATTTTTTTAATATATCCAACTTTAATGGAATGTAATGATCGATGAGAATTCCTGCTAAATCAATTCCTATTGGTCCATGACATAAATCCTGAAAATCTAAAAGAGCAAGCTTTGTATTTTTAATAACATGTATATTTCTTCTTTCGAAATCAAAATGGCAATTAGACCATTGCTGATTTAGTATTTCAAATCTAAGTTCAGGAAAAATGTCTTCATATTCTTTAAACATATTAATTTTTAAGAATTCTTTGCAAAAAATTTTAGAAAATTTCTTTGTATGAGATTCTAGCCCCATCCAAAATGTTGAATGAAGATCTTTATGCTTGGATTGATGCATTTGATTTAGTAACTCAAGAGAAGATAGAACAAGTTTCTCATTCTGATAAAAATTATTTTCGCTAATCAATGAATGATCGCCTAAGTCTTCTAAAATAGTTAGATAGTTTTTTTTATCATAATGAAAAATTTTTGGCACTCTCACATTGGAAGCTGCTAATTCGTTCGCCCGATTAATAAAAACTAGCTGACCATTAATCGGCCTATCATCAAAAGAGATTACGTAAGAAATATTATCCGATGCAACTCTGAAATATTTTCTGCCACTTGCCTCCATTTTTAGAGGCTTAATTGATACTAACTGTGCATCATATTCTTTAGCATATTTGAGAATCTTATTTTTTAATGGCTCAACTATTTTTAATCTCCGACGGCAAAGGGGTATCTTCTGGTAAAAAGAAATCGGGCGCTAGTTGAGAAAATGGCACATCAGCATATTTTTTAAAATCTCTTATGCCTGCATCATATAAAACTAAATCATCAATGCAAAAATTGCCTGTATAATCTAGAGGATCTTTCATAAATATCTCATAAGCAGCATCAGCCATAATTTCAGGGGTTCTTGAAATATTCATTAAAGCTTCTCCACCTAAAACATTTTTAACTGCTGCAGTTGCAATTGCTGTCCTAGGCCATAAGCCATTAACAGCTATAGCATCAGACTTGAGCTCCTCTGCCATTCCTAATACGCACATACTCATAGTGTATTTTGCCATGGTATAGGCTAGATGAGGACCGAACCACTTTGGTTTCATATCAAGAGGAGGTGCTAAGTTTAAAATATGAGCTCCATTAGAATTCTTAAGATGAGGAATACAATATTTGCTCACTAAGTAGGTACCTCTTCCATTGATTTGATGCATCAAGTCATATCTTTTCATATCTGTATCAGGTGTAGTGGTTAAAGAAATAGCTGAGGCATTATTTACACAGATATCAATGCCTCCAAAACGGTCGATTGTTTGGTCAACTGCTTCAATGACATTCTTTTCGTCTCTAACATCTAGTACCAAAGGTAGCGCCTCTCCTCCAGCCTCCTCAATCTCATCAGCAGCGGTATATATAGTGCCAGGAAGTTTTGGATGTGGCTCCGCAGTTTTTGCAGCTAATACTACTTTTGCCCCATCTTTAGCAGCTCTCTTACCAATCTCAAGACCTATGCCTCTACTCCCTCCAGTAATAAATAATACTCTTCCTTTTAAACTCATTTTCTATCTCCAACTTTTTATAATATTTGTTAATTGATGTTGCATTTTTAAACTGGTTGATGCAAGTTAAAGAATTATTATAAGCTTTACAAGTGAGGACGACTATGAATGTAGATTTTATTTTTGACTTTGCCAGCCCAAATGCGTACTTATGTCATAAGGCAATCCAGAATCTTGAAAAAGCTAACAATATAAAATTTAACTACATACCATGCCTGCTTGGAGGTATTATGAAGTTATCAAATAATCAACCCCCAATGGTCACCCTTGCTGAGATCCCTAATAAAATGAAGTATGAATTCGATACAGCTTTTAATAGATTTATGAAAGAGCACAACATTACAAAATTTAAAATGAATGAGCACTTTCCTGTCAATACTATCTCACTTATTAGAGGAGCAATTGTGGCCCAAAAAAATGATTTTTTTGAAACTTATGTTGAAATAGTTCTAAGTGGTCTTTGGGAAAAATCACTTAAGCTAGACTCACCTGAGGCTTTGCATGAGTTATTATCCGAAAATAAGTGTCATGCTGATCTAGTAATTGAAGGGATTGCAAAAGATGAAATTAAACAAGAGTTAATCAAAAATACAAGTGAGGCTGCTGAGAAAGGAGCTTTTGGAATTCCAACATTTTTCGTCAAAGATGAAATGTTTTATGGAAAAGATACCTTAAGAGAGCTAAAAGAGTTGGCCGGTAAAAGCTAAAATTTTTGAAATTCAATAAAGTACAATTTACTAACATAAAGCTCCCTTGCTTTTATTTTTTGGTATTTTTATTATCGGGATCTATTAATACCTTTGCTTCAAATAAAGACAGTTCAGATGAGTCTCAAGATTATTTTCGTGGCTGTAACAATCCAAAATACCCAATGCTTAAAAATGATGTCGACACCGACTCAATAAATGCTGGAATAATAGATATTAAATCAAATGGAGATATTTCTCTTAATGAAGATGTATTCATAGCAATTGATAAAGGAAGAGTTAAAGCTAATAGCGCAACATACCTCCAAAATCAAAATACAATCAAAAATATAAATAATGGAAGTATTTATTACGCGAATAACTATTTTAATTTTTTAAATGGCTCATTAGAAAAGCAATCTGAGATTATAGAACTAAAAAATGGTTCAACATATCTTAGAGAAAGAAATTTGTTAATTAATTATGAATCTTTAACAGGAAATTTAGGAGAAACCTTAAAATTTAAAAATGCTAGCCTTAGTTCTTGTAGAAATAATGATGAGGGCTGGAATATTGAAGCAGAGACTATCAATATTGATCAAATTAAAAAACGTGGACATATCAAGAATTTTAGGCTAGAAATTCTCAATAAAACAATCATAAATTTTCCATATTTGCCATTTCCTGCAACTACAAAAAGATTGAGCGGTTTTCTTGAACCTGAACTCAACTTTACCTCTGATGGTCTTGATCTGTTTTTACCCTACTTTTTTGTAATTTCTGAAAAATCTGATGTCACAGTTGCGCCAAGAATAATAAATGATAGAGGTACAGGTTTTGAAGTTAATCTTCGATATTTATCAGATGCAAATCATGACACATCAAATTTCTTTGATTTTCTTTTTTTGCCCAAGGATAAAGAATTAAAAAAGAATATTAAAAGTAATGATTATGATAGATGGGCATTTAGATTAAAAGAAAATAGGAGTTTTTCAACTTTTAAAACTTCCATTGATTGGGGAAAATCGTCAGACCCCTTAGTATTCCTTGATTTACCTTCAAGTATTACAAACATTGCCAATCAAAGAGATCATTACCTTCCCCAAATAATTTCAATCAAGATGATATTAAAAAACTTTTCAATAAATATTGTTAGAGAGGGATACCAAAGCCTGAATCCTTTCATTAATAGCAGCTTCATCAGAAAACCAGAAGTGAGTTTAAATTATATAAATTATGGCTCTAAATTTTCTTATTTTTTAAATGCAAATTATGTAAATTTTGATACTAATAAAAACAAGCACTTATTTTTAAATTCCGACAAAGACTTAAGGATTGGAAAAAGACTTACTTCTCAATTTGGTGCAGAGATTCAATATGACCTTAAGAATGTAGACATCTCATTAAAGGCAACAATGCTAAATAAAAAGTATAATCTTAGTGAAACTGACCTAAGTGAAAAATCAACCTCAATTCCATCTTTCAAGATAAAAATCTCCTCTTTATTTGGGAAGATGTCTGGAGAAAGTTCTTCATTAATAACTCCTGTGATTATATATGCAAAAACTAACTACAAAGATCAAAGCAAAGATCCAATATTTGATCTTCATCAGAGGAATTTCAGTAATTTTAATTTAGATAATGGATACTTTTATGGAAAAGATAGAATACCTGATAAAGAATTTTTTATCGGAAAGCTGAAATGGTTTAAAAAGATAGATCAAAGTAAAAGATTAAATATTCAGCTTACAAAAAAAAATGAGCTAAAACCTAGCAAAGTAATAAATGCAATGCTTGTGAATCCAATTGACAAAGATAATCAAGCAGGTTTAGATTTAGTATTTGAAACTCCCAATGTAAATGCATACCTTGAAGGCAACTACTCTCAAAAGAGAAATAGCTTAAATTTTGGTAAAATAGGTCTTGAAGTCTCATTTCCGAAAACGAAATTAAGCATATATAGAAACTTCGTAAGTAATATTCCTATCTTAAACTCAAATAATAAAATAAATTTTGCTGAGTTTTCATTAGAACGCACAATTGCAAGAGGATATAGATTAATAGGTGGAATAAGCAAAGATCTTGATTCTAAAAAAAATTTAGAGACATATTTTGGGTTTGGCTATGAGAATTGTTGCTTCGCTTTTAAATTATATGCATCAGATAAACGATTATCTAAATATAATCTATTAAATTTTCAAACAACCCATTTTTATAATGATGATTGGGAAAGAATGATTTCAGTTGAAAATAAAAGCAGAATAAACTTTGATTTTGAACTTAAAGGCCTTACTGGAGGAAATAAAAGACTTAATAGATTTTTTTCAAATAACTTTTTAAACCTCTAAAATAATGTAATCTAAGTTTTTTATTGATTTTGCGTGATAATGCACCCCAAACAGTTAATTAAGTACAATACAAATTATGATAAATAATTTAAAAGCATTTTTTCTACTTTTAATAATTTCTTTTCAAGTAAATGCAAAAATAGAAATACTTGATAGAGTTGCGATTATCGTCGAAGAAGGCGTTGTGCTTGAGTCGCAGGTAATAAGCATGCTTGAGACTGTTAAAAAAAGATATTCTGAACAAGGTGCTGCTTTACCGCCAGAAGAAATATTGCTTGAACAGGTTCACGAAAGATTGATTATCGAAGAGCTGCAACTCCAAATGGGTAGAAGAGCTGGAGTAAGAATTGGAGATGGAGAGCTAAATCAAACATTCGAGAATATTGCTCAGAGCAATGGACTATCCTTAGAAGAATTCATTAAGGCTTTAGAAGCTGAGGGTGAATCTTATGAAGAATTAAGGTCACAAGTCAGAAAAGAAATGATAATTCAAAGAGTGCAAAGAGGAAAAGTTGGTCGAGAAGTACAAATTACTGAGCAAGAATTAGATGGTTTTTTAGCAACTGAAGGAGCCATCAAGGAGCTATCTCCAGAACTTTTTGTGCTTCAAATCCTTGTTGAAGATGAAATTCAGGCAAATTCCATTATAGAAAAAATCAACAATGGAGCTGACTTTAGAAATCTGGCAAAAGATTATTCCAAAGGTAATAATGCTTCCTCAGGAGGTGAGATGGGCTGGAGAAACCTTGTAGATATGCCAACCTTGTTTGCTGAAGCACTTAAAAATAAGAAAAAAGGATACATTTCTGACCCACTAAAAGGAGGTTCTGGTTTTTTTATTTTAAAGCTTGAAGACAAACGAGGCGACTTAGTTCGTTTCGAAGAGCAGTGGAATGTTAGACACATATTAATGATGACAACAAAATTAAGAGATAAAAATTTTACCAAAAAAGAATTAGAAGAAGTTAGGGAAAGAGTGATGAATGGTGAAGATTTTAGCCTATTAGCAAAAGAATTTTCTGAAGATCCTGGTTCAGCTAGTAGAGGTGGAAATTTAGATTGGATAAGTTTAGGCAAGACTGCTCCAGCATTTGAGAAAATGATGCTTGAAACTGCGCAGAATGAAATATCTCCGATATTTGAGTCTGAATTTGGTTTTCATTTTTTACAGATCCTTGATAAAAGAACTGAGGATTTAACTGAAGAAATTATTAAAGATAGGGCTTACGGAATTTTATTTTCGCGAAAATATGATGAAGAACTTGAAAATAGTCTTCGCACATCAAGAGCTGAAGCCTTTATAGAATTTAAACAACTAGATTGAAACAACTACTCTACTCACCAGGAGAGCCTGCAGGAATTGGAGTTGATTCAATTCTTTTTTTATCAAAACAAAATTTTTGGAATCAGCTAAAAGTCAATTTAGTTTGTCTGGCTGATAAGGAGCTTTTAAAGTCAAGAGCTAAAATTCTAAATTTAAAAATTGAATTTCAAGAGATAAAAAATTTAAAAAAGGCTAAGCAAAATAAGAATGGTGTAATTCAGTTTTATCATGTTGACGATTGTAAAGATTTCTCACCGGGAAAGTTAAATCCAAACAATGCTAAATATATTCTGAGAAACCTAAATTTCGGAATTGAGGAGGCCTTAAAGAATAAAAAAATTGGATTAGTTACGGGTCCAATACAAAAAAGCAATATCATTGATGGCGGATTTAAAAGTTTCCAAGGTCATACAGAATGGATTAAGAAAAAAACTAAATCAAAGAATACTGTCATGATGCTTGCATCAAAAAGGATAAAAGTAGCGCTTGCAACAACTCATATTCCATTAGCGGATGTCCCAAAAAAAATAAAAAAATTAAGGCTTGTTGAGATAATCAAAACCTTAGATGCAGCACTTAAAACTAATTTTAAGATTAAATATCCATCAATTACGATACTTGGATTAAATCCTCATGCTGGTGAAAGTGGCAAGATTGGTAAAGAAGAAATTTTTAATATCAACCCTGCTGTAAAAATATGTAAAGAGATGGGAATAAATATTTCAAATGCAGTCTCAGCTGATACTGCTTTTAATACTCATCAAATAGATAAAACAGATGCATTTCTTGCAATGTACCATGACCAAGCTTTACCAGTTTTAAAGGCTTTAAGCTTTGGAAAATCAGTAAATATTTCATTAGGCACACCAATAATAAGAACCTCTGTTGATCATGGAACAGCATTAGAAATTGCTGGAAAAATTAAACCAGATCTTGGATCACTTAAGGAGGCTATTAAACTTGCTGAGATTCAACTTAAATGAATGAAAGAGCATATCGTCGCAAATTAGGTCAAAACTATCTCATTGACCCAGTAATATTATTTGAGATTCAACAAGCGATTAAACCCAGACATAATAATCTATTTTTTGAAATTGGCCCTGGAAGAGGAGCGCTAACTGAGCAATTAATTAATAAAAATATAAAAATTGTAGGTATGGATTTGGATAAAAATAATATAAAAATGCTCATAAAAAAATTTGGCAAGAACAATGAATTTATACATGGAGATGTATTAAATGAATCTTTAGAATTTTTACAGATGGCTAGGCATAGAGTAGTTGGCAATCTTCCATATAATATTTCTACTCAAATAGTTCTAAAGTTGATTAAATATTTTAATAAAATTGAGGATATGCATTTTCTAGTTCAGAAAGAAGTAGCTCATAGGATATGTGCCTCTAATCAATCAAAAAACTGGGGTCGTCTTGGTTTAAAAGTTTCTGCCTTTTTTAAAACAAGTGTCTTATTTGATGTGCCACCTGAATCATTTGATATCAAGCCAAAAGTGCAATCTTCTTTTATAAGATTAATTCCTCGATCGATACCCTTAATTCCGCCTAATGAATTCGATAATTTTTCTAATATAGTAGATAAGGCATTTTCTAATAAAAGAAAAGGTATCAAAAATAATCTTAAAAAATTTGAAATAGATTTCAAGGAGTTAATGATTAGTCCTCTTGCAAGAGCTGAGCAATTATCTATTGAAGAATTTATCTCTATATATCAATTCACAACAATTGAATGAGTACATACGTAATTGGCGATATTCATGGATGCTTTAATCAATTTATAAAATTACTTACGCAAATTAAGTACAACAAAGATGAAGATAAAATTATATTAGTTGGTGATTTAGTAAATAGAGGGCCAGACTCTCTCTCGGTATTAAACTATTGCATTTCGGACCCTAACATAAACTCTGTCCTTGGAAATCATGACTTATATTTGCTTTATTTAATGAGCGCCAATAAAGTCAAAGGTAACTTAAAAGAAATAGTTACGGCTAAAAATAATAAAGAAATTTTTAAATGGTTAATAAGTAGACCGCTTTTTATTGAGGTTTTTGAAAAATCACATAAAAACACCTTTTATATTACTCATGCTGGTATTCCTGAAATTTGGGCGCCTAACAAAGCAAAGAAACTTGCAACAGAAACAGCTTCAATGCTAAAAAAAGAATCTAGGAACATGCTTAAGGCAATGTGGGGCGATCAACCCAATCAATGGAAAGATGAATTAAAAGGTCAAGATAGATATAGAATAATTATCAATTACTTAACAAGAATGAGATTTGTAAGCAATAATTCCATGCTTGATCTGGAAAATACTGGCTCAAAACCTCCAAAAGGCTATAAACCTTGGTTTCATTATGAAACTAAATCTCATGAAAAAAAGAGAGAATATTATATTTTTGGTCATTGGGCTTCTTTGAATGGAAACACTAAAGATAATCACTTTATCGGTTTAGATACTGGCTGTGTATGGGGCAATAAACTTACTGCTATGAGATTAGAAGACAAAAAACTCTTTCAGGTAAAAGCAAAATGAAAATTTATAAAGTTGGTGGCGCTGTAAGAGATCAGTTGCTCGAGCTTGAGCCAACTGATAATGACTGGGTAGTGGTTGGCAGTACTCCAAAGCAAATGCTTTCAATGGGCTATAAGCAAGTTGGAAAAGACTTCCCTGTTTTTCTACATCCTGAAACCAAAGAAGAATATGCATTAGCAAGAAAGGAAAGAAGTACTGGACCGGAACACACTGCTTTTAATTTTAGCTATAGTCCGAATGTTACTCTTGAAGAAGACTTGAGCAGAAGAGACATTACAATTAATGCAATTGCTATGGATGATGCTGGCAATCTTATCGATCCTTTTAATGGTAAAGATGACTTAGATAATAGAATTATAAGGCATGTTTCCGATGCATTTATAGAAGACCCTCTAAGAGTTTTAAGAGTGGCAAGGTTTTAT
>CETB01048674.1_pt1 | contig 14231 bp, 13 predicted proteins | sample 356381 | NCBI WGS metagenome assembly CETB01 (sample SAMEA2622545, study PRJEB7988) | marine metagenome | biome: marine biome (ENVO:00000447); feature: deep chlorophyll maximum layer (ENVO:xxxxxxxx); material: "saline water (ENVO:00002010), including plankton (ENVO:xxxxxxxx)" | depth 155 m | reverse complement strand
ATTAGAATTACAGCATGTTGATTTAACATACAAGAAAATTGCTGAACTATTACCTCCCGGAAATTACTCAAGTAGGGAATTTATCCATGAATGTGGTAAGTGGCTTTCTAAAACTAAAAATTCGAGAGATAGTGTCATGCTTGCTGCCTATGAGATGAACATTCCAATTTTCATACCTGCACTAAACGATTGCTCAATTGGAATTGGATTAGCAATGAATCAGGCTGAATCTGATAATGGAATTTGTATTGATTCTATTAAAGATCTAAGAGAAATTGCAATGATGAAAAACCTATGTGGAGCTTCAGGAATAATCATAGTTGGGGGGGGCGTTCCTAAAAATTATTCTCAAGATTCAGTAGTAATGGCTGAAATGCTTGGCTATAATGTAGAAAAACATAAGTTTGGAATTCAGATAAGCACCGCAGACTCTAGAGATGGGGGGCTGTCTGGATCAACTCTCAAAGAAGCCATATCGTGGGGCAAAAATGACCACGAAATGGAAGAAATCATGATATGGGGTGAGGCATCTGTTTACTTCCCTTTACTATTATCTTACGTTCATATGGTTAAGAGAAATAATAAAAAAGAGTTAAATAAACGCATCAATACAAACAAATTGAAGAAGAGGAAATAATGGAGAAAGGATATCGACAACAATTGCCTGATAGAGACCCGCAAGAGACTGAAGAATGGATAGAATCAATTGCAGCCATCATAGACCTTAAAGGGGAAGAAAGAGCAAGGTACCTTTTACAAACACTAATTAGAGAAGCAAGAACCCGAAATATCTCAATACCCTTACTAACAAACAGCCCTTATGTAAATACAATACCTCCTGAATCTGAACCTAATTATCCCGGTGACGAAGTCATTGAAAAGAAAATTAGAAGAATTATCCGATGGAATGCTGCAATGATGGTTTCCAAAGCAAATAAGAATTTTGCAGGATTAGGTGGACATATCTCAACATATGCATCTGCAGCCAGTCTCTATGAAGTTGGATTTAACCATTTTTTTAAAGGTAAAGATAACGGAATCGGTGATTTCATCTATTATCAGGGACACTCCTCACCAGGAATATACTCAAGAGCTTTCCTTGAAGGAAGATTAACTGATAAACAACTGGATCACTTTAGAAGAGAAGCTTTTACTGATGGACTATCTAGTTATCCACATCCAAGATTAATGCCTGATTTTTGGGAATTTCCTACAGTATCAATGGGACTTGGACCAACAAATGCAATATATCACGCAAGATTCTTGCGCTATTTGCATGAGAGAGGAATCGCTGATACTTCTAACAGTAGGGTATGGGCCTTCTTAGGTGATGGTGAATGTGATGAGCCGGAAACTTTACATGCTTTGCATTTAGCTCACCGAGAGAAATTAGACAATCTTACTTTTGTAATTAATTGTAATCTACAAAGATTAGATGGGCCAGTCAGAGGGAATGGAAAGATTGTTCAGGAATTAGAGGCAATTTTTAGAGGATCTGGATGGAATGTTCTTAAAGTTTTATGGGGAAGAGATTGGGATGAATTATTGCAAAAAGATGATATGGGACATTTATTGAGGAAAATGGAAAATACTGTAGATGGAGATTATCAAAATTTGGCTGCATCTACTGGAGATTATATTCGAGAAAACTTTTTTGGCCCTGAAAAAGAATTAAACCAACTGGTTGAACATCTAGATGACAAAGCATTGACAAAGTTACGTAGAGGGGGGCATGATTCTACAAAATTATTTTCAGCTTACAAGGAAGCTACTGAACATAAAGGCCAACCCTCTGTGGTGCTTGCCAAAACTGTCAAAGGATGGGCTTTAGGAAAAGGATTTGAAGCTCGTAATATGACGCATCAAAAGAAATCATTGGAAAAATCCGATTGGGCCTACTTTAGAGATTTATTAGAAATACCTTTCACAGACTCTGAACTAGAAGAGATGCCTTACTACAAACCTCCCTCAGATAGTGATGAAATAAAATATCTTAGACAAAGAAGAGAAAAGTTAGGCGGATATCTACCTACAAGGAAAAACACCTATAGTGGATTTCACATGCCAAAAAATAGCGCGTTTACAGAATTTGATAAAGGAACGCCTAAAGATCAAGAAGTTTCCACAACAATGGCTTTTGTAAGGTTACTTAGAAATTTAATGAAAGATGACAAAATAGGAAATTTAATAGTCCCTATAGTTCCAGATGAAGCAAGAACATTTGGTATGGAAGCCTTATTTACTGAATTTAAAATATACAATGCTCAAGGACAAGTTTACACGCCTGTAGATTCACAATTATTATTAAGTTATAAAGAATCTGAAAGTGGCCAGATCTTGGAGGAAGGAATCTCTGAGGCTGGAGCCATGAGTAGTTTTACAGCTGCAGGCATGGCTTATTCTACTGTTGGAAAACCAACAATTCCGTTTTATATTTATTACTCAATGTTTGGATTCCAACGAGTAGGTGACCAAATATGGTGTGCTGCAGATTCAAGAACAAAAGGATTTTTGTTAGGTGCAACTGCTGGAAGAACTACACTTAATGGTGAGGGTCTTCAACATCAAGACGGACATAGCCTTTTGACATCTACAACTGTACCAAATTGTTTGTCTTATGATGCAGCCTTTGCGTATGAAATTGGAGTTATAGTGAAAGAGGGGTTAAGGAGAATGTATGAAAATAATGAAGATATATTCTATTATCTAACTCTGTATAATGAAAACTATACAATGCCTCCGATACCAAAGAATTGTGAGGAAGGCATCATTAAAGGAATCTATAAATTTAAAAGTTCTCAAAAAGCTCAAATTCGCTTGATAGGTAGTGGGCCAATAATGCAACAAGTTTTAGAGGCCGAAAAAATATTAAATAATCTTGGAATTAAATGTGAAGTTTGGAGTGCTACTAGTTTTGGTGGACTTCGTAGAGAAGCTACTGAATGTGAAAGGTGGAATAATCTGAATCCTTTGAAAAAAGCTAAAATTCCATACATCACAAAAGTCATGGGAAACAAGGATATCACTACTGTAGCTGCTACTGATCACATAAAATCTGTACCTGATATGATTAAGAGATGGATTCCTGGTGAATACGTCACACTAGGTACTGATGGATTTGGAAGAAGTGATACTCGCGAAAATCTAAGAAAATTCTTTGAAATAAATGATCAATACATTGCAGCTGCAGCAATAAGTTCTCTCCTCAGAGAAGGGAAAATTCCTAAATCTAAAGCTGAAAAAGCCTTAAAAAGTTTAGATATAAATCCTGACGCACCTGACCCCTCAAGGAATTAAGTTTACATCATTCCAGGAGGCATTGCGCCCATACCGTCACTACCATCTGGTTCTGGACCTTCTGGTTGTTTTGAGGCTATGACATCATCAATACGTAATATCATAGTAGCAACATCTGTAGCACTGCTTACTGCTTGAGTTTTAACTCTTAAAGGCTCTACTACATTTCTTGATTGCATATTCACTACTTTACCTGTAAAAGCATCAAGTCCTGCATGTTGATTTCTTCCCTTCTTAGTATGTGATTTTCTTAATCCCATTAGAGTATCTATTACATCAAGACCTGCATTCTCTGCCAAAGTACTTGGCACAACTTCAATAGCATTAGCAAAGGCTTCTATTGCCATTTGCTCTCGACCACCAACTCTTGGAGCAAATTTTCGCAATTTCAAGGCTAATTCTATTTCTGCAGCTCCTCCTCCTGTAACAATTTTACCATCTTTGAAAACTAAAGAAACTACACCTATTGCATCATCCAAATTCCTTTCTATTTCATCAGCGACATGCTCACTACCTGCTCGAACTAAAATGCTAACTGCCTTTGGATTTTTACAGTCTGTAACAAATGTCATATCATCATCGCCAATCTTCCTAACTTTAACCAGACCTGCAAAACCTAAATCTTTTTTACTCATCGAATCAATATTTGAAATTACTCTGCCCCCTGTAGCTTTTGATAAGGCATCAATATCTGATTTCTTTGCTCTTCTTATTGCCATAATATTATTCTTCGCTAAGAAGTGCTGAGCCAAATCATCAATTCCTTTTTGACAAATTAATACATTTGCTCCTGACTTAGCTATTGTATCAACCATTTTCTTAATTGTGGCTTCTTCTTGATCCAAAAAAGCTTGAATTTGAGAAGGATCATTGATTTGTATCTTTGATTCAATTTCTGTTTTCTTAATCTCAAGTGCGGCATCTATCAAAGCAACCTTAGCTTTCTGAACACTTTTAGGCATATCTGTATGTACTGGTTCTTTGTCCATTATTATCCCTGAAACCTGCTCTGTATCTGCAATAGATCCTCCCTGTTTCTTTTGAATTTTAATATTAGTTCGATCTACCTCAACGCGCTTATCTATTTTTTCAGCCACAGCTTTAATTGAATTGACAGTTAAGTCAGCTAAGAATTCTGCATTAGCTTCAGAAGATTTTCCAGTCATCGATGTTATTGCTATGGATTTTAGTGTTTTTACATCTGTACGACTAACTTTTCGTGAGATTTTGTCAAGTAATTCCAATGACTCATTTGAAGCCCTTCTATACCCATTAGAAATGGCTGTAGGATGTACTCCTTTATCCATCAATTCTTCTGCATTCTTAAGAAGTTCGCCTGCAAGAATAACTGCAGTAGTAGTACCATCTCCACATTCTGAATCTTGCGTCTTAGCAATCTCAACTATCATTTTGGCTGCAGGATGTTGAACCTCCACCTCTTTCAAAATTGTAACGCCGTCATTAGTTATGATTACATCACCCATGGAGTCAACGAGCATTTTGTCCATACCCTTAGGGCCTAATGTTGATCTAACTGCCTCTGCAATTGCTTTTGCTGCAGCTATATTATTCTGTGTGGCTCTCTTACCACTATCTCTTTGTGTTCCTTCCTTTAAAATTACTACTGGTGAATTTCCTGGCAACATATATATCCAAATACAAGCGAAGAAAGGATTATATAAAATTGAGCTAAAAAACTACAAAATATCCAAAATAAGTAATGAAAGTAACACTGAAATGGAAATAGATGACAAATTTACGCCATTATTTGATAAAAAACCTCTGTTTTGCAGAGTAGCTCCAAGAAAAGAGTCAATTACACTACCAAAAAACCCAAAGAAAACAGAGATAAAGAGATAATTTAACTCAATTGAGGAATAAAAAGCATGATTCTCTTCAATTAATACAAGAAAGCCAGCATAGGATAACATAGAAATAGAAACTGCAGATAAAAAAGAAGCAGTCAGCCCTTCAAATGAGATTCCTCCATCAACGCCAGGTTCAACCACCTTCCTAGGATTAGTAATCAATACTGGTGAAGGTGATAAAACTCCAATTTCACTAGCCATAGTATCTGCACTTGCCGCTGCCATAGACGTTGTAAAAGCAACTAAAGCCTGCTCAGGCGTTAACAAACCAAAACTATAAGCCAATGCAATTAAAGGAGGGAGTAACCCGTTAGAGATTACGTTAGAACCTCCTCTCGTACCTTCATCGCTCTCTTCAACTCCCAACGCCTTCTTGTAAACTATTGCAAATCTTGTAGCTAAAAATGAACTACCTACAAAAAGAAGAAGAATCAATAACCAACTCCAGTGTCCGAAAACTCCTGAAACAAAACAAATCAAAAAAGCAAGAACTGAACCTCCTTTATCCAAAACTTTAGAATAATGGGCATAAAACGCTAATGAAAAACTAACTACTATTACGAATAATACTGTAAAAGTACTAGGAAGAATCAAATCATCAATCAATGAACTTTTCTACGGATTTATCAAAATAGCCTTTGAACTCACTCTTAATTTCTTCTAGCCGGCCATTATCCGTAGCCTCCACAAACATACGTATTACTGGCTGTGTATTTGATGGCCTCAAAAGCACCCATCCTCCATCTAACCAGATTTTAACACCATCTATTGTTTCAACTTTGTAACCCATCTTAGTAAACGTTTCCTCAAGATCTTTGTTTACTTTAAATTTTATTGAATCAGGACATTTAAATTTTAACTCTTCATAGGGATACGAAGGTATTTCATTAGAATAAGCTCCCAATGTTTTGGAAGAATTAGATAAAAATTCAGCCAATTTCAAACTAAATATTATTGGATCATCAAATATAAATTCAGTCAAACCAGGTGCAAAGAAATGTGCTGAAATTTCCATAGCTATTGCAGCATCATGTTTCTTTAACTCTTCACAAACAAAAACATCACCAACTCTTATCCATATCAATTCTCCACCTATTTTAGGAATTTCCTTTTCTAGAATCATTGAACAAGGAACACCAGCAAGCACTTTATTGGAATCTGGCGTAATCAATCCTTTAGCTACTATAATTCCAATTTTCTCAGCCGAAACTGGGTTTGAATCTTCATCTATGAAAACACACCTATCTGCGTCACCATCAAAAGCAACTGCAAAATCAAATTTACCGTTGTCCATAACTTCTATTAAATCTGCAAGATTCTTTGGAGCTGGTTCAGAAGGTCTATTTGGAAATGTTCCATCTGGTTCATTATTTATGCTAAATGTTTCAGCACCTAACTTTTGAAATATCCTATCCACCACGACACAGCCTACGCCATTGCCTGGATCTAATGCAACCTTAATACCTTTCAAAGTTCCTACCTTTGTAGAAACAAAGTCCATGTAATCTTCTAAAACTTCTTCAGAAGACATTTCTGTAATTGTTCCAGATTCAGACTCTATTAATTCTTCTTCGAAAAATATTCTCTTAATTTCTATATTACCCTCGGTGAAGCCAGTTCCATCTGGATGTCTGAACCTTATTCCATTGTATTCTGCAGGATTGTGACTTGCAGTTATGTAAACGCCTGCAATATATTCTTCAGAATCTAGGTTTGATTTCCAAGTGAAATAATTTGCCACAGGTATAGGAACCATGCCAATAATATCTACATTGAAACCTGCCTTAGAGATTCCTTTTGATACTGCCATTTGAAGCTCTGGTGAGCTAACTCTTGCATCACAGCCAATTGATATTTTACCTGAACTATGCTCCTTCTTCAAATAGTTGCCAAAAGCCAATCCTACTCTTTCACCAATATTGGCATCTAATTCTTCACCATAAACTCCACGAATATCATATGCTCTAAATATATCTTCTGAGGCATTCATAATATACGTTATTTGGGACAGTTTAAAAGAAATACTCTTAATGCCACTCATAATAGGAAATTATGGCACTAACAGAATCAACTATGGTGAAATTAGGCTCTAAGGCTCCATATTTCAACTTACCAAATACTGATGGAGAAAATATATCTCTTGAACATTTTAAAGCTGAAGTTCTTGTCGTTATTTTCACCTGTAACCACTGCCCTTATGCAAAAGCAGTAGAAGATCGATTAATCGAATTAGGAAATAATTATAGCGAAACAGTAGATTTTGTTCTAATTAGTTCAAATGATGTAGAAAACTATCCTGCAGATTCACCTGAGAAAATGGCTGAGCTAGCGAAAAACAAAGGATACCCCTTTCCATATTTATTTGATGAAACCCAAGAAATAGCTAAGGCATATAGTGCAGTTTGCACGCCCGATATTTTTCTATATAATAGTGAAAGAAAATTGAAATATAGAGGAAGATTAGATGATAATTGGCAGAATCCTAATCAAGTAGAACGTGAAGAATTAAAAATGGCTATTGAAGCTACTCTGAATGGTAAAGGAATAGACTTTGAGCAAATACCTTCTATGGGATGCAATATTAAGTGGAAATAATTAATCTTCGTCAACTTGCTCTTTTTTCATATCAATAGAGTCTAAAGTATCATCATTATCAACATTTGAATTATCATCCTCAGAAGTTATGATATTTTCTTCTGAATCAAACTCATCTGACCCTGGTTTATCTCTAGTAAAAAAAGCTATTATTAGAATCAAAAACAAAAAAGTAGTGTTACAGTATCCGATAACTGAACCATTAACTGTTGCAACATCTTGTTTTTCAATCTCCTCACCATCAGAATCCAGTTTTTCAATTTCCTCTAAAACTGCATTAATTCCAGAAGCTTCCACAAAACCCACTGAAAACAGAATCAAACTAACAGCTATCACAGTATAAACAAAGAACTGACGATCGCTAAAGTTAAACTCAGGCACTTTAGAAGATACTACTCCCCTAAAAATATCAGTCCCAGACATTAAACGGAAGGATACATAGAGAAAATAAAGCCCTACAAAAAAGACGAAACCCCATGCAACCTGCCAGATTATAATTTTACCCTGAACAAAATCCATAAAATCCTTAATTTCTTTTTCTTCGTCTTCTGTACACCCAAACATTACATTAGTACATGTTTCATCCGCCATTATGTTAGCATCTTCTTGAAAACTTATTACCGCACCAATAATAGAATATGATGCAAATAGCAAAATAAGTGCTTGGAGAATCCCAAGTCTTCCCATCCACTTATCACTTTTTTTAACATCAGGCATAATATATATACTAAAACTATCTATTTAGTTCTTCTCAAACATTCTTTTTGTCTGTTTTATAGTTTCACCTGCTGTAATTAGAGCATCTCCTGTTGAGTCTACAATATCTCCAACCTTGTCAGTAACTCCTTCTGCATTATCTACTGCTTTTTTTGCTAAATCTTTAGACATATCGGAAACTTTCTGAGCCAAAAATTTCAAATCTGCTAAAGCTTCATCCAAACCTAGTGATTCAATTGTATCTTTTTTCTTCTCAGACATGTAAAAGCAAAGTAGCGCTTATACTTAAAGTATTAGTATTTGTAAAAACCTTCACCTGATTTCCGACCAAACTTCCCAGCAGATACCATTTCTTCAAGAAGAGGGCATGGTCTATACTTATCATCTTTCATATCCTTATGCAAAACTTTCATTATCGCTAAACACGTATCTAGTCCAATAAAGTCAGCCAAAGTCAAAGGACCCATTGGGTGGCTCATTCCTAACTTCATTACAGTGTCTATTGCTTCAGGTTCTGCTACACCTTCCATAACACAAAACATTGCCTCATTAAGCATTGGCAACAGAATCCTATTACTAACAAAACCTGGAAAATCATTAACTAAAACTGGTACCTTCTGCAAATCTTCAGCCAATTTAAACGTTGTATCAAATGTATCATCACTTGTTGATTTAGCCCTAATAACTTCTACCAACTTCATGACTGGAACTGGATTCATGAAATGCATTCCTACCACTTTATCTTCTCTTCCACTTGCATCAGCTAAGATACCTATAGGAATACTAGACGTGTTTGAAGCCAGTATTGTCCTCTCATCACAAATAACTCCTAAACTAGAAAAAAGGTTTTTTTTGATATCCACATCTTCAATGATTGCTTCAATTATAATGTCACAATTATTCAAGTCTTTATTATCTAAACTCGTACTTACATTGGCAAGAGTATTATCCATCTGCTTTTGACTTATGCGATCTTTGGAAACACCCCTCTGGAGATTCTTAGTAATTGAAGCTATTCCATTATCCACAAAATCTTGCTTTATATCACACAACGTAACTACTTTACCAATAGATGCGCAGACCTGGGCAATACCTGCACCCATTTGCCCTGCACCAATAATACCTATACGTTTTATTTCCATTTCTCACTCAACATAATCATTATTGCATTCTGAACATGCATTCTATTCTCAGCTTGATCAAATACTATTGAATTATCAGATTCCATAACTCCATCAGTAACCTCACGATCTCTTTCTGCAGGCAAACAATGCATGAACAATGTCTCTTTACCTGTTAAACTCATTAACTTTTCGTTAACTTGAAAATCTTTGAAAATTCTCTCACGCTCTTCAGCCTCTTCTTTTTGACCCATAGATGCCCAAACATCGGTATAAATTACATCAGCTCCATTTACTGCAAACGCAGGATCATTAGTGATTGTTATATTAGAAACTCCAGATTCTTTTGCAAGTTTTACAAGTTCTACATCTGGTTCATAGCCTACTGGACAACAGCAAACAAAATTTAAAGGAAATCTCATGGACAAATGAAGCCAGGAATGGACAATATTGTTTCCATCACCCATATAGACTATTTTGGCATTATCTATATCTTTCAAATGCTCCCAGACTGTAAAAATATCGGCCATTATCTGACATGGATGATTATAATCTGTTAAACCATTCACAATAGGAACTGTAGAGTGTTCAGCCAATTCCACAATATGCTCATGATCAAATAAACGTGCCATTATTACATCATTATATCTACTAAAAACTCTTGATATGTCTTTAATTGCTTCTCTTTTACCAATACCAATATCATTGGGCCCAAGAAACAAAGCGTGACCGCCCATCCACTCAAAACCAGTTTCAAAAGATACACGAGTTCTTGCAGAAGGTTTAGCAAAAATCATAGCTAATGACTTATTATGAAACACTTTATAATCTTCTCTTTTATGAAATTTGGACTTTACAATTTTTGACAATTCAAGAATATCCCATAATTCTTCTCTACTGTAGTCTGATATATGAAGAAAATGCTTAACAGACATCTAATCTCTATCTATTCTTGGAGCGAGAAGGAACTTAACATTACCTTGTGCACCAGTAACGTCATCAACTGCTAAATCTGCATCAATCTTAACTGGAAGATCTGAACCTAACATAATGTGAAGTATACGATCTGCAGGAAGTGAATTTACCATCAAAGAGAAATATTCTAATGAGAACAAGGATGTACAGTCTTCTGAAGAACTTAGCTTCTCAAGCTGCTCCTTTCCTAATGATAGATCTACCCTATTTTGGTTATCTCCTTCACATACTAACCTAAAATTATCTTTAGACGTTGAAAGAGCTATATGATCAGATACTGCCTTAGAAGCTTTGATACCCTGACCTATCTCACCTGAAGCTACACTTACTGTAGCTGGCAAATCTAAGGAGGGGACTTTTGGATCTGGCATCCCTGAAGTATCTAACAAAGGCATAGCTCTTGTCAGATTGCCTATGTTAACAACCAATCTGTTAAGTTCATCATCTTTTTCTAAAATAACCATCTCATCATTTCTAGCCATAGCTAAAACACTCTTGAATTTATCTATATCCAAACCCATTTCAATATCTTTAACTTCAAAGCTATCAAATGCTGATTTCATAAGATTAGCCTCAATCATTGCTACATGTGACGGATCTACGGCTTTAACTTGAAGACCATCCTCACTCACATTTATCTTTGCTTCATCCACTAATGAACCCACGGTCCCAATAAATTCTTTCAGGCTATCTGCTTTAATTCTGGCTTTAAACACTGCTTACCTCGAGTGTCGATTGGTGACCGATATTTAACTATTGTTTATGTTTTTGTCACTAACATTAATCTAATATACTTGGCCCCGTTGAATCATTAGTTTTACTCGTGGAGGAGTTTTTTGTCAGAAAAAGATTTGAAAAAAGGCACAACGACTGTTGGATTAGTCTGCAAAGACGGTATTGTATTGGCTACAGAAATGAGAGCCACAATGGGAAATCTCATTGGACACAAAACCACGCAAAAACTTTTCAGAATATCTGACAATATGGGATTAACTGTTGCAGGCCTCGTAGGAGATGCACAAATGCTTGCTAGATGGCTGTCTGCTGAGGTTAAGCTTTATGAACTAAAACATGGAACAAATATGTCCCTAAAAGCTGCATCGACATTAATGGCAAATATCATGAATGGTAGAAGATACATGCCATTCTGGGTACAATTATTACTTGGTGGAATTGATTCCAAAGGTGGACACGTTTACTCACTAGATGCCGCAGGAGGATCAATACCTGATAAATTCCAAACTACTGGATCAGGTTCTCCTTTTGTATATGGAGTTCTTGAAGATCGATTCAAAGAAAACATGTCTGTAAAAGAAGGAAAGGAATTAGGAGTTAGAGCACTAACTGCAGCCATGAAAAGAGATTCAGCTTCAGGTGATGGAATATCCATGTGTGTTATAGACTCAAAGGGATATCACAAAGTTTCCTTTGAAGAAATAGAAAAAATTCAAGCTAATTTGTAGACGAAAGTCAGCAATTAAGGAAGGTCAAATGGCCGTAGAGGACGTAATAAAATTAGTAAAAAAAGTCGCAACAGAAGTTATTCCAGACAACATAACATTTACAGATGTAAAGGTCGAAGCTTCAAACGTAGTTCTATATACTCCTAATTTAGAAATTTTCTCTGATAATAATGACTTAATCAGAAAATTAGCTCAAAACGTTAGAAAGAGAATTGTAATCAAGGCTGATTCTAGTGTTAGAAAGCCAATTATATCTGCAAAACAGAAACTTAAAGAATTGATGCCTGAAGAAGCTGGAATAGTTGATACGCGTTTTGATGAAACTAACGGAGATGTAATCTTAGAAGCTACTAATCCTGGAAGAGCCATTGGAAAACATGGAGTTGTTTTAAATCAAATTAGAAGAGAAATTGGATGGAATCCTGTAGTAATAAGATCATCACCAATGGAATCAAGAACTTTAAAAGATATTCGAAATTATATGCTAGAAGAAAAAATAGCTGAGGGGAGGAAAAAATTCTTAACCAGAGTTGGGAAAAAAATTTTCAGAGACACTATTCCTGGTGAACAACATGTAAGAGTTACTGCTCTTGGAGGATATAGAGAGGTAGGAAGATCTTGTCACCTCTTGATGACGAAGGACAGTAAGGTCCTAGTAGATTGCGGATTTAATCCAGGTAATGAAAAGGAACCAAGTCCTTTTTTGAGTGCGCCTGAAGTTACCCCATTAGAAGGTATTGATGCAGTTGTACTAACACATGCACACTTAGATCATTCTGCCTTATTGCCAATGCTATTTGTTTATGGCTTTGACGGACCCATTTATTGTACTCCACCTACAAGAGAACTATCTTCATTGTTGCAGAATGACTTCATTAAAATTCAAAATTCCGAAGGGAAAAAAGTACCATACAATACTGAACAGATACGCCAAGCAATAAGAAATACTATTCCATTAAATTATGGAGACACTACTGACGTCTCACCAGACCTAAAACTAACATTTCATAACTCAGGACATATTCTTGGCTCTGCCGCTGCACATTTCCATGTTGGAGATGGACAATACAATCTTGTTTTTTCTGGAGATATTAAATTTGAAAATACATGGCTCTTTGACAGGGCTGTAAACCATTTCCCAAGACTGGAAGCGTTAATTATGGAATCTACATATGGTGGGTATAATGATTTCCAACCTGCTAGAGAAGAAGGTTCAAGGGCGCTATATGATATAATTAATAGAACTGTAGAGAAGAAGGGTAAGATTTTGATACCTGTATTCGCAGTTGGTAGATCTCAAGAAGTAATGCTAGTTTTAGAGAAGCTGCACTCTGAAGGCAAGCTAAAAGACATGCCAGTTTATCTCGATGGGATGATATGGGAAGCTACAGCCTTGCATTCAGCTTATCCAGAATACTTAAATAATAATTTACGAAATAAAGTTTATCAAAATCAAGATAATCCTTTTAGATCTGAAATTTTTAACAAAGTAGAAAGCAGTGAAATGAGACAGGAAATTTGTGGAAGAGAGGAACCAGCCATAGTTCTAGCGACTTCTGGAATGGTGAACGGAGGACCTGTTATGGAATACCTTAGACACTGGGCACCTGACTCAAACAGTACTATGGTTTTTGTAGGATATCAGGCCGCAGGAACTATGGGCCAACGTGTTCAACAAGGTGCAAAAGAGATACATCTACATGATCGTGAAAAAGGAGGGACTATACCTGTTAAAGTTAACATGAATATTGAGACGTGTGAAGGTTTTTCAGGACATAGTGATAAAAGACAATTGATGAGATATCTAAGGACAATAAGGCCAAGACCTAAAATTGTACTGTTAAATCACGGTGATCCTCAAAAATGTGAACAATTTGCTAATGACATTCGAAGAAAAGTTAGATTGGATGCCAGAGTGCCAAGTAATTTAGAAACTATAAGGTTTATGTAATATGAAAAGCGTTGAAAAGAAAATTGTAGAGGTTCTAGATGAATTAGAAAAGTGGGAGAACCGTAAAGAAAAAGTAAAAGAGAGATATGATAGAGGAGATGCTGATAAGACTGAACTTGAAAGAATTAATGAACAAATATATCATTATAAAACTCTTTTAAGTGATATGAAAAAGAAAATGAATACTACTGACATATCAAGAACTATAGCAAGATCAGGGAACTAATAATTAATATCCGTTCTT
>CETB01094634.1_pt1 | contig 14386 bp, 16 predicted proteins | sample 356381 | NCBI WGS metagenome assembly CETB01 (sample SAMEA2622545, study PRJEB7988) | marine metagenome | biome: marine biome (ENVO:00000447); feature: deep chlorophyll maximum layer (ENVO:xxxxxxxx); material: "saline water (ENVO:00002010), including plankton (ENVO:xxxxxxxx)" | depth 155 m | reverse complement strand
CATTAGCAGAAGACATTTGGGGCGCTGAAACAGTGGGAAATCAATTATCTACAGACAACTCTAGAGTCGATCTATTATTCGAAGACAAAACAGTATTTGACTCTGATGAATTAGTTTCAGAGGTTAATGCTACTCTAAACAAAAAAATCCCAGTTAATATCCATGAATGGGGCCGTGATCAAATAACATCACATGAACAAATGCGCCATACGAAATTTATGGACAGAATTCCTAAATCGATAACTAATCTAAGAGTAGTGGAAGTGGAGGGTGTAGATCTATGTCCATGTGCTGGGACACATGTTGACAATACCTCGAATATACCCAACATACAATTTCTTGCAAAGAAGAATAAGGGGAAGGGTAGAATTAGATTTTCTTATTCCTTTGTAATATGATAGTTCGTGATATAATTCATCTGGTGGGCTCGGCAGGAATTGAACCTGCGATCTTCGCCATGTCAAGGCGACGTCATAACCCCTAGACCACGAGCCCAGAATAACTCGGCGATTCTATCCTCCCAAATGAATGATTCTCCGTGAGGTATTCTGACTAGGATATGATTTTTGATATGGAACCCGTACAATCCTGCGAGCTACATTTTCCACTTACTCGCATTCTACCATTGGACATGGTTATGCGATCAGGATTTTCGATGACTCTAAGATGTTTACACTTCATACAGAATCCTGTAACAACCTCAGCCATGTCCCCCTCCTAGCACTCAATCATATCAACCCGTCTATGTAGGGCTAAATTACAGTATTATTGAGATTTAGTTAAAAACGTAGTACTGAAAGCCTATTCGAACTTTCCATAGGAATATTTTGGCCGATAACCGTGATTATCGGGGAGGCGTGGGGCCACAATAGTACGGACAATTCGCAATATATGTAAAAACTAATAATTTGAATAATAGACTCTGCATGAAATATTCGTATACTAGAGTTAAATAACTTTTATTATTTAGAGTGAATTGTTTCAATCGTTGCTAATTTACAATGTCTCCTGATTTTATTGTTTTGTAAATTGGGTTGTCACCGGGCATTTGGCACCAAGCGTCGATATATTGCGAATTAAGTAACAACAAATCAGCGGGCCCTCCTTCCCTGATTGATCCAGCTACTTGCCCTGGGGTAGAATTGATTAGTGTAGTAGCAGGATTCCTAGTAACTGCAACTAATGCTTCCATAGGAGAGAGGCCCAATCTATGTGTTGCTAGACTTCCTACAAAGGGTATAGACAGAGTCCTGCAGTTTGGATTAAAATCCGTGGCTAAAGAAAAGGACCAATTATTTTCAATACATTGTCTTAGTGGAGTTTCGATATCGAGCCCAAGGATGTAAGGAGTTCCTGGTAGGAAAGTTTGCATAACGCCTGAGTCAGATGCTGATTGTCTAGCGGCTTCTGAAGAGTGTCCGACATGGTCGCCACTAATTGCTCCTAGCTCTGTTGCTAATTGTAATCCACCCCCGTCTACAAATTCATCAACATGAAGTCTGGAAGGTAAACCTAATTTTTTCGCCGCATTGACTATCTGTTCCGTATGTTCTAGTGAAAACCATCCAGGTTCGCAAAATACATCTGCGTACTTGGCATATCCTTGTTCTACAACGGCTGGCAATTGTACATGAATTAATTCTTCAACATATTCATCTATATTCGTGCCCTTTGGCACATCGTGTGCTCCTAACCATGTTGAATGGATATCCATTGGGGATTGATCTGACAAAAATTGGTTAACTTCTAATAATTTTAATTCTGAATTAACCGTTAATCCATAACCACTTTTGCATTCCATGGATGTGGTTCCAAATTGAAAGGCTCTAGAGATTCTTCTCTGACCTAATTTGATTAAACTTTCAATGCTAGCTCTACGAGTGAAATCTACCGTTTTTTGTATCCCACCACCCGATTTAGCAATATCAGAATAAGTAAGTCCTTTATGTCGTAATTGCATTTCATTAGATCTATCTCCTTCCCACAACAAATGAGTATGTGAATCAACAAAACCAGGAATTATGGCTTTACCCTCACAATCTATGATGCGGAGAGTAGAATTATCCTCTATACCAAATTCATGAGATAATTCTTCAGATTGAGAAATTTTAGCTATAGTATCGTTATCTATCAATATTCCATTATGGTCGTCCTGAACAATTGATTCTGTGTCTGACATATCTGCTCCCGTGAGAGGTGAATTCAAGTCGCCACATGCTAGTGTCGCGACTGGTCCAGAGTTGAGCAACAATAGGCGCATGGAGGGAATTGGAACGTTCCATTGATATGTAGTTCTCGACTCAAAAGTGTGTGTCAGGGGTAATCATCGGGGTGGAGAGCACCGCCCATACGTTCTCTTTCGGCTTAGTGACAGATGAAGGAAGGCCTCACAAATCCTACTCTGCATTGTATCGCCCAGAGAAAGGGGGGATACATCCACGGGAAGCAGCAGATCATCATTCCAATCTGGCTCCGGAACTTATTTCGAGATTGATGAAGGAAGAGGGTCTTAAGCCAGACGATGTGACAGCGATTGCATATAGTCAAGGTCCTGGATTAGGGCCCTGTTTACGCGTCGGGGCGAATGTTTCTCGAGCATTATCACAACAATGGAATGTACCTCTCGTCGGAGTCAATCATTGTGTCGCTCACATAGAAATTGGGCGTAATCAAACTGGTTGTTTAGATCCTGTTTTGCTATATGTTAGTGGAGGGAATACACAAGTCATTGCGAGGGCAGGTGAACGTTATCAGGTGTTAGGAGAAACCTTAGACATTGGGATCGGGAATATGTTAGATAAATTTGCCAGAACTCAGGGTTTAGCCTTCCCCGGAGGCCCTAAAATTGAACAATTAGCACGAGATTGGTACCAAAATAATCCCGAGGCTGATGTCAATTTGGTTGAATTACCTTACAGTGTTCAAGGTATGGATTTGAATTTCTCCGGTCTACTAAATGCAGCTATTCTAAAGGTGAAGGAGGGATTCGAATTAGGAGCTGTCTGTTGGTCATTGCAAGAACATGCATTTGCAGCATGTATAGAGGTAGCTGAAAGGGCATTGGCTCATTCCGGAAAATCCGAATTATTACTTGGTGGAGGAGTTGCTTGCAATGAACGTATAAGGGAAATGGCCCGAGTTATGTGCGAGCAACGAGGTTCTGTTGGAACCTGGCCCGAGAAGCAATACTGTATCGATAATGGGACTATGATTGCAGAATTAGGGCGGAGGATGTTGGAAACCCAAAATCCAACAAATTTAGGTTCTAGTGAAATCAATCCCTCGCTCAGAACAGACCATACAATCGTAACGTGGAAATGACCGTCTTTTTGCGAAGTCTTAACTATCAACGGTCCTGCCGGTGGATTAGGAGGCAGAAATTCTAGTGCAGCGCCGTAGGAAGCCTAAGAGTGAGCCTCGAAACATTTTCGATAAGTCCTCTGGCGGCAAACCTCCAAAAAGTAGCCAGAAAAACAGAAGGGATACAGTTTCCGAAAAACCTCGTAGACCCGAAGCAATATCACCACCCACTCCGGTTATCTCTAAACCTCCCACTGCACCTAAGGTCACCAATAAATCAAAATCTCAACCAAATGATACCGAAAAGAAATCTCTTGAACAAGAAGATGCAATATTAGAGGAACAATTACTTGGCGTTACTAAGAGACCCACAAGAGGCTTAACTGAGTCTGTTAAAGAAGTGCAAAAAACCGATCAGGCTAGTGCTACTAGCTCAAAAGCCCAGGAAATTATCGAAGCCTCCAAAGCTCGAGCAAATGCAAATGCCAAGATTAAGGTTGAAGAAAAGAAACCTCAGCCTGTAATTCCCGCTAAGAAACCTACCCGCCCATTCCGTAGAAATAAACCAGATTTTCAACCCGCTATCAGAGAAAAACGTCTCGATAGATCTAGACATATGGAGTACAAATATGAGATGCGCGGTTTATTGCAAGAAATCGATGTAGCGGAAGAACATCGGTCTGCACTACTTGGTTCTATTTGGGCCAAAGGCGAAAGACAGAATACCGAAGAATCAAAACAATATATTTTCGACAAGGAAAAAGAAGGAATCCTAAATGAAGAACAAGTATCTGGTTTATTGGCTATTGTAGATGATTATACTATTCGTCGTTAAAGAGTATAAAATAGCATATACTTCATTCATAGAACGCCCTTCGGTCATAGTATGGGAGTGGGTCGGGATGGTTTTGATTCACATACTGAACGGTCTACTCATCCTTCTGTAAAGACCCTCGCGGAAACTGATACTTCATTCACTGAACATAACAATTCAGGAACCTCTCCCTATACCCGAGGAATCCACAAAAATATGTATCTAGATCGGCTATGGACGATGAGGCAATATGCTGGTTTTTCTGATGCGAAGTCGACCAACAAGCGTTTTCTGGAATTGCTAGATAATGGGCAATCTGGTTTATCTGTAGCTTTCGATTTACCTACTCAATTAGGATTGAATTCTAATTCAGATTTGGCTGAAGGAGAAGTAGGTAAAGTTGGAGTAGCAATTGACTCTATTCATGATATTCGAATCCTATTCCAAGGTATTGACTTATCCGAAGTTTCCACCTCAATGACGATTAATGCTCCAGCCATCTCATTATTTGCTCTGTACATTGCTTATGCTGATGAATGCGGAATTCCCAGAGAAAGTTTACGAGGTACCGTACAAAACGATATTCTGAAAGAATATATTGCTAGAGGCCTGTACATATTCCCACCTGAAGAATCTATGAGGTTGACTACTGACTTAATGTCTTGGAGTAAGTTAAACACGCCTCAATGGAATACAATATCTGTTAGTGGTTACCACATGAGAGAAGCTGGTTGTACTGCTACACAAGAAATAGCATTCACATTATCGAACGGATTGGAATACCTGACTCAGGCGATAAAAGCGGGTATGGATATCGATGACGTAGCGCCAAGAATGTCGTTCTTTTTTGGGTGCCATAATGATTTCTTTGAAGAGGTAGCCAAATTTAGGGCAGCTAGGCAATTGTGGCATGATTTGGTAATCGAACGATATGAACCAAGAAATCGAAAATCTACCATGTTACGATTCCATACACAAACTGCGGGTGTAACATTAACCGCTCAACAACCTCTCAATAATGCAGTACGGGTGTCCTATCAAGCACTTTCTGCAGTTCTTGGTGGAACTCAGAGTCTCCACACTAATTCCTATGATGAAGCGATTGGATTACCAACCGAGGAGTCTGCATTGTTAGCATTAAGAACACAACAGATTTTGGCCAATGAGACAAATATTACCAAATCCGTGGATCCCCTTGCTGGATCATATTTAGTCGAAGAATTAACATCCAAACTATACAATAACTCCAAACGATTGGTAGAGGAGATAGAAGCCAATGGTGGAGCAATGAACTGTGTCGTTTCAGGCTATCAACAACGCCAGATTCACGAGGCTGCGTGGAACCAACTAAAATCTGTTGAAGATGGGACTACAAGTGTTATTGGAGTGAATAAATTTTCAGAAAAAGATACTTCTGCTTTAATGGGTCAAATTCATGATCAGGCCAATGCAGAATCGCAATCTAAAATGGTACAACAAATTATTCAAAATAGAGAGAAATCCAAAGCCGAACAATGCATTCTTGAAATTGAAAAAGCAGCAATAAAGGGGACCAATTTGATGGAACCTTTGATTGATGCTTTTAAGGCTGAAGTCACACTAGGAGAAGTGAACGAAGTTCTCAGGGTCAATTTTGGCACCTGGGTCGCCCCAAGTGGTGTTTGATATGACTGAGGGGGTTGATCATATCGGGATTGCTACCCATTCATTGGATGCTCATACCAAGTTTTGGACATCTTTGGGATTCATACATAAAAACGACGAAATTAATGAAGAACAAGGAGTGAAAATACGATTCTTGCAAACACCTTCTGGAGGTCCTAAAATAGAGCTATTAGAGCCCTTATCCGTAGATACACCAATTGCCAAATTTCTACAAAATAGAGGAGAAGGAGTGCAACAGATAGCTGTGAAAACAGAGGATATATTATCAACAATAAAACAATTGCAATCATCTGGTATCAGGATGATAAATCAAGAGCCTGTGGAAGGAGCAAATGGAACAAGGATAGCATTCGTCCACCCGTCATCAACAGGTGGTGTTTTGGTAGAACTTGTCGAGTACCATAAAGTGTAATATTACTCCAATATTACCAGAGTAATATCTAAAACACCTATGTTCTCGCGAAAACATGCCTAAGATTAGTCTAGACATGCCTAACGAACTTCTTGATGACCTGAAGTTGCATGTGGGTGATGAACACAAATTCGTATCAGTAGCAGACGCTATTCGCACTGCTTGCCGTAAAATGTTAGACCAATTAGATGAGATAGATCTCCGTCATGGTCGTACAAAGGGGGAATGAAACATGGTTAGTGAATCAGAAGCTCAACAAGCTATTTCGACCATCCTAGAATATATTGAACCTGGAGAATCTAATAGAGAAGGATTACGTGACACTCCTTCGCGAGTTGTGGATTCGTGGAAAGAAATTTTTTCTGGGTATGCTGATGATCCTGCCGAAGTTCTGAGTTCTACATTCAACGCGGAGGACTATGACGGAATTGTGTTGTTAAGAGACATAGAATTCCATTCTACCTGCGAACACCATTTGCAACCATTTACTGGTAGGGCTCATATTGCCTACATTCCAATAGAACGAATTGTAGGGATTAGTAAATTAGCAAGAATTGTTGATTTACATGCTAGAAGACTACAAAATCAAGAAAGAATAACAAAAGGAATAGCAGATGATTTGGAACAGCATCTCAATCCATTAGGAGCAGCCGTAATCATAGAAGCTTCTCATGGTTGCATGAAGTGTCGCGGAGTGAAGAAACAAAATAGTGTAATGACAACTTCAGCAATGAGAGGCGTATTCTTCGATAAGAACGAGGCTAGAGCCGAGCTGATGCAATTAATTCAATCGCTCCCACTATAAAGGTGAATATGATGCCTACTTACCCCATAGTAGAGATATTTCATTCGGTCCAGGGTGAGGCTTTTCACACAGGTGTGCCTCATGTATTCATCCGTTTTGGGAATTGTAACCTTCGTTGTGAATGGTGCGATACAGACTTCCTAACCTTCGAAGATTTAGAGTTGGAAGATATTGTTAATCAAGTACTAGAATTCGATTGTAAAAGAGTAATATTCACTGGTGGAGAACCAGCTATGCAAGATTTGGAGGCTATAGGTAGTAGACTGAAAGAATATGACATACACCTCTCAATAGAAACGAATGGGACTATCCCCATTCCTGAAATTATCGACTGGATTTGTGTATCCCCCAAGGATCAATTATATCCCAATGTGAGTATCAAACAGAAAACCGGAGACGAACTCAAAGTTGTATATTGTGGACAGTCTCTAGATATGTATGAGGAGTTAAAGATTGGATTTGAACATCATTACTTACAACCTTGCTATATAGATGAAGAAGATGTAGAATGGAATGGTAAGAGTTTTGCTGCAGTTGAAAAATTGGTTAAAGAGAATCCTGGTTGGCGGTTAAGTCTGCAGACACACAAATGGATGGGGGTGCTATAATTCGAGCAGTAATGGCATTGAGTGGTGGTATGGATTCCACCGCACTACTATGTCGTCTATTAGCTGATGGATATACTGTAAGTTGCATAAGTTACCGTTACGGACAGAAACATGTGATAGAAATTGAAAGGGCTCAAGCGAATATAGAGTACTTAGCAGAAAATAACCTCGCCGTAGAACACAGAATAGTGGATCTCTCGGGAGTAATGAGCATATTCAATTCTGCATTAACAAAGAAGGATATTGAGATTCCAGAAGGTCATTATGAAGAAGAACAAATGAAGGCAACGGTCGTCCCTAATCGCAATGCGATATTTTCATCCATCCTTTACGGATATGGCCTATCTATAGCAACACAAGAGGATACAGAGATTAGTATCGCTCTAGGAGTACATTCTGGTGACCATGCAATATATCCTGATTGTAGACCGGAATTTTATCAATCGCTTGGGGAATCTTTTGCAATAGGAAACTGGGGTAGTGAACGAATTTCATTCCACCTACCATATATTGACGGCGACAAGGAAACAATACTCAGAGATGCATTAGAATCATGCAATAAATTGAATATCGACTTTGACACAATATTCAGGAATACAAACACATCATACAATCCTGATGAAGATGGTAGAAGCAGCGGAACGAGTGGTGCAGATGTTGAGAGAATTCTCGCTTTCCATGCTATCGGTAGAGAGGACCCTGTAGAATACGTCTCATCATGGAACGAGGTGTTACAAGGAGCTCTAAAGGCTCAATTACGGTTTCATGTAATGAAACAAAATGGTACAGAGAGACCATTTACTGGCGAATATGATAAACACTTCGACAAAGGGAGATACTATTGTGCAGAGTGTGATAAGTTGCTGTTTTCTTCTGAAGCGAAATTCGATTCCGGATGTGGTTGGCCCGCATTTAGTGAGGAAGTTCCTGAGGCTGAAATTACTCAACTCAAGGATAATAGTCACGGGATGGTTAGAATTGAGGTGAGATGTTCAAAATGTGATTCTCATCTAGGTCATTTATTCCATGAAGCGAGAGGCCCACGATATTGTATAAACTCGATATGCTTGAATTTTAGGGGTGATTGATTTGAATAAATATTTTTCTTTGAAGAAATATGGACACGAAAGAGGACTATCGGCAGCTTTCAGGCAGTGGAGAGCAGATAGTCACTGCAAATTCTTACATGGCTACTCACTTGAATTTGAGTTTGAATTTGGTGCGGATGAATTGGATGAAAAAAATTGGGTGGTTGATTTTGGTGGACTTAAAGAGTTGGAGATTTGGCTCAGGAGTAATTTCGATCACAAGACCTTAGTTGCTTCAGATGATCCCCAATTTTCCGAATTTGAATTACTGAATAAAAACGGTATTATCGACATGGTAGTTGTAGAATCAACAGGAGCAGAAATGTTTGCTAAAATGGCTATGGAATATTGTAGTAAAATGATTCAAGAGAAATATGGCGAAAGATGCTGGGTTGAAAGTGTTACAGTAAGGGAACACGGCGCAAATAGTGCAAGGTGTAAGAGACTAAATTAGGTTATGATACGGATTCTTCAAAGGAATCTGCAGCGGCTGAAAGAATCCCTAAGATACGATGAATTTCATCATCTTTAGGCAGGCCCCTCATTATTACTCGAACTAGCGTTTCCTCCACACCCTGTCTTTTGTGGTCTTTAGTTGGACTTAATTGCACCAACCTAGTAACTTCTTCTCTCAACATTCGTTTTAATTCAGGGTCTAAGATTCTACCACCAGTTCCAGGTACTGAATTATCAGATACTCCAGTGAACCAAGAGAAACAGAGCACAGTAACTGCATGACTTAGATTCAGTATTGGATAACCTTCCCACGTTGGAATTGTTACCAATAAATCGCATAATCTAAGTTGGTCGTTTACCAATCCTTTACCTTCTGGACCGAATACTAAGGCAGACTTGGCATCAACCCCTGATAAGCGGTCTGGTAGTTCATCAGGTAATAGGAAATGTCTCATTGCTGTCTTATCCCCGTGCTCTCTCTTTCCAGATGTCCCCACTACCAATGAGCAGTCAAATGTAGCATCTTGAAGAGTCTCGAAGCCTCGAGCGTTTTCGAGGACATACTGGGCATTCTTCGCTCTCTTCCTGGTCTCCTCAGACCATTCTATTGTTCTGCCTACAATACGGAGATCAGTGATTCCAAAGTTCATCATGCTCCTAGCGACAGCACCAATGTTACCATCGTGTTCAGGAGCTACCAAGACGATGCAGAAATTACTAGCGAATGCGGGAAATGATAGCTCAGCATAGTCACCCATACCAATCAATCGGTACGGCGCTGGATATAACGAGTGATATAGCCCGCTATCCAATTTCTCATGCGCTTGTTATTGCCAACATCGGTGAACTCAACAACTAGATGTTTGTTGGTTTCGAAGTCATCTGTAAATTTATCAGGATAAATCTCCAATAAATGTAAGGCTCTGGTCTTGATGAATGAAGGTCGAATATTACCCATAAATCTCAGTCCTCCGCCAATTTTACTTCAAGAGGGAAACCTTCTTCCCTAGTGCAAACGATTCTAATCTTACGTGGAGGCTTTTGCATTCCTCGCGACCAGATGACTTCGTTAACAGCTTGGTCTATCCATATTTCTTCATCTTCTTGAATCTTCATGTGTTGAGAAACGTGGTTGCGAATCTCGGCCATGGCCCGGTTGGCACGCTTTGTTCGAGGAACATTCCAAGCAGCACGAAGCGGGATTACCATTTCCTTTACCTCAGCCAACCAAATCACCTCTGAAGTTTCGATCTACGCCAGTGGTGGCGCTTAGGATGAGATGTGGTGTTCCTGGCAGTTCGAAGCATAACCCAAACGGGAACTCTCCGATTTTGCTTAGTGACCTTGTTTAGTCGCTGCTTCTTACCGAATGGTTTGTGCCGCGCCATCATTTCACCTCATCAATATCTTGCTAGTTCCGGATACCTTTCCTCTGCTAAAGGGCGGACACTATGTGCACTCGCGTCCAAAAGTGACTGACCGGTTGGAGAAATTATCTTTCCAAGTGTTACAGTCCCGGCAGTGTTGTAAGAATCCGTGATATATCCGGCAGCTACTAATTGCTGTAGAGCAGTTCTAGCAACCTTTCTCGAACCAGAGACGGCCCGGTTAGGCTTTACTCCGCGGTTTTTTGGACCACCGAATTGTTGTGACATGTGATTAGCACCAATCGGACCTTTCATGGCGACCTTACGAAGGATTGCTGCGCATCGAATATACCACCAATCTGATTGTTCCGGAGGATTCTCTCTGTGAGTCCCTGTCTTTACAAAATTAGCCCATGCAGGAGTATCGATTGAGTCATTGTCAGCCAATCTCAGAGCCAGGTCCGCAATCAGAAGGTCGGCTGGTATATCGTGAAACGTCGTCATACACTCACCTTGTAGCGCCCGGCCGACCTTGAGGCTGTATATAACGGTGATGACCTGCCTGAAACCTATAGCGGCTTGGTACTGCATTCTTGCGCACTCCACACAATGGTTCAAACCACCCTTGTGGTTCGCCGTAGTAATGAGGAAGTCACTATCAAGGAACCCGAACATGCTTCGGACTATGATAGGTTTAGGTTTAGTGCTAATTTTGGTATTATCCTATGCAGTATATTCCGCTACAGTAGATAGTGAATATTACAGATATGAGACTACTAATAATAGTGTGGATTATCAACTTCAATTAGAAAATGAAAATGAGTCTTCTTGGTACACTGCAACAACTTCATCCCCTACCTGGATTAATATCTCTGTAACAAATGCACCCAATAACGCTGTATTGATAGTTACTTCGACGAGCTCCACATGGTATCATTCGCCTCTTTTGGGTGAAGAGGGTGATTCGATATTCAATTGTAAGGAATTTGATGAAATTTCCGATTCTTGCGATGAAGCCTACGGGCATAATATGATTATTGAATCGGAAGAAGTAGTAATGAGAGGTAGATCTTCACTAGATTTACCTATTGAAGGTGTAGGTTATGAAAGAGCAGATGATGAATCTCAGGCCGAGTTAAAGATATTGGAGTTGATTTCCAAAGAGAGGGTAACCACTACTTGGATAATTGGAATATATGTAGACGGCGAGTTAGTATCACCTGAAGGGATTATAGTGAGTTTTTCCCTCACAGAACATGAATTAGTTTCTATTTCAGAATTTGAAATCGATCCTGTCCAAGAGACATTATACGGAATAGCTACATTAGTTGGTTGCTTTTTCCTTCTAATCGCCGTACCCATGATGGTATATTTCGCAGGTATAGCAAAAGCGCGGCTCGACGAGGAGAATCGTCTGGAAGATCCGGCTCCTAGTGAATAGGACGATGCATAAGCACTCATCGATTCAGAAATCTTATCCCTTGTTCATATCTCGATAAGTTTGTGTCTACTGAGATTTTTGACCGAGCTCAACTATTCGTCACTAATGGCGACTATGTTTCGGCAAAATCAGAATATGAGAATCTCATAGATTCCGAATCGGATAATTCTGCTGCTTGGTATGGATTAGGAGTAGTAAACCACACTCTTGGTGATATTGATGCCGCGATAGTAGCGTTTGAAAGAGCTTTTCTAATCAATCGTTTTCATGCCCCTACTGCTGCTAATTTAGCATTCTTGTTTTCACAACGTGATTCGTCCCTAGCTGCCAAATACGCTGCGGCTGCTGTAGATCTAGGATTGGATAATGACCAATTACAAGATTTGCTAACGCCAAAAGAAGTTTCCACAAACGTAACTGAAGAAGAAGTGCCTGTAATTATTGCAGAGGCAATTCCTTCAGAATCCATTAATCTAATAGATGAAGTCGCATTGTTAATTGAGAATTCGGATTTCCGATCTGCTATGGGAAAGATATCACCCGCGTTAGAAGGAGACTATTCTGCAGAACCGATGATGTGGTATTATTGCGGATTATGCCTACAAGCATTAAATCTGAGAGAGGATGCAATTCAATCTTTGAATTATTGTTTACAATTAGATGCGGACCTAAACATAGCCGCGGAATTGTTATCAAAGATAGAAGAGGATATAATAGAGCCGGAAGAAGAGATAGCAGAATTCACACCCATCGCAACCGAAGAAGTTCAATACGCAGAATTTGTTCCGGAAGAAGAAGAGGAAGAATTAGAAATCTCACTTGAAAACACATTAGTCGTTCTGGAAAGAAAAGCAAAGGACGCTACCCAATTTGGCAATCATGCATTGGCAATTCAGACATGGAAGAAAATTATCGAAGGAAATGATTCCACATATGATTCATGGATAGGTTTGGCTGAGGCATTGGAATCTGCAGGGGAATCAGAGAAGGCGACGCAATGTAGGCAAAAGGCTCTGGAATTTGAGAAACCTACACCATCTTCAGATGAAGAAATGAGTGTCGATCTTATTACTGCGGCAGAAGAAGCGAAATTATCTGTCTCGCAGAAAGAAACGATTGGCGAGAGTAGTGTGAATGTAGCTATAGAATGGTACAACAAGGGGCTAACTTTGCTGGGTGAAGATAAGGGAAATCAGGCATTGAATTGTTTCGATAAAGCGATTTCATCAGCCCCTAGAGAAGAAAAAGAGCTCCGTGTAAGGTGTCATAATGGACGAGGGCATGCCCTCCATCAATTGGGAGAATTTTTCGACAGTATACAATCTTACCACCAAGCTATCTCGATGGACCCTACTATGGTCACTGGTAGAACACTGTACAATATGGGATCGTCATATGCCGCGATGGAACATTTCGCTGATGCCGTAAAATGTTTTGACCAGGCATTGAATAGAGATTTGGACGAGGAGGAAATTCGTTTGTGTAAAACCCAAATGAATAGATGCTCATTACTACTGAAAGAACAGAATAAGTCCGCGAAACTTCAATCCTGAGATTTGCGAACCCTCACTATTACCGATTTACTTGTCGGTGTATTACTACCAGATGCGGTTGAATTTAAGGGAATTAATTCGTTTGCCTCTGGGAAATATGTCGCAACATTCCCTCTCGGAATATCATATTCGACTAAATACCAATTTGGAGAGCGCCGAAGTTCATCTTCGAAAACCGAGGTTAGGTTAACTAAATCCCCGGCAATAAGATTACTTTCTTTAATATCAATTGGATTCATCATTACTATTCTTCTGCCTGATTTAATCCCACGGTATCTATCCTCACTTGAATAGACAGTTGTATTGTATTGGTCATGAGACCTTATGGTCATCATCACATATTCATTTTTATCGGGAGACAATCTCGATATACTGTGGAATCTGAAATTGGCCTTTTCTGTTTGTGTATCGAAAGTTAGATTATCCCTTGGTGGGTTGGGTAAATAGAAACCCGCTTTTTCCCTGACTCGAGAATTATAATCATTGAATCCTGGTATTGTTTGCTCGATTATATCTCTAATTCGATCATAATCTTCGACTAAATTATTCCAATCTAAATCGCTCATAGGTCGTCTACACTCAAGGGCCGAAGCGATGCCGGCAACAATAGCTACTTCGGATAATAATTCATCAGAAGCTGGCTTCATATGACCCTGAGAACTATGCACGATACCCATGGAATTCTCGACACTAACGAATTGTTTTCCAGTAGTTTGTTCGTCTACTTCAGTCCTACCAAGACAGGGGAGAATAATTGATTTTTTGCCTGTTACCAAATGATTACGATTTAATTTTGTAGAAACGAAAGCAGTTAGTTGACAATTATTCATAGCTTTAGCGATTAATTTGGTATCAGACATGGCTGAGAGATAATTAC
>CETB01017707.1_pt1 | contig 14393 bp, 10 predicted proteins | sample 356381 | NCBI WGS metagenome assembly CETB01 (sample SAMEA2622545, study PRJEB7988) | marine metagenome | biome: marine biome (ENVO:00000447); feature: deep chlorophyll maximum layer (ENVO:xxxxxxxx); material: "saline water (ENVO:00002010), including plankton (ENVO:xxxxxxxx)" | depth 155 m | reverse complement strand
TCCAAACTCAGATTTGATGATGCATCTGGAGACTACAGGTACAACCGCTTTGTATCGAGCGGTTTGGGTAACTGTAGATGAGGGTGAAATCACAGTTAACCTAGCCGCCCGGTGCCCTATTGATGGGTGTGAATAGATGCGAATCGCAGTTCTTGGAGTAGGTTCAATCGGGGGGGTTATTCTCGGCGCTCTTTCGGATACAGATGCAGACCTTGTGGCAGTATCTCGTGGCCAAGTTGCTAGCAATCTGGAAATGATTGGCTTGATTCTACACACTCCAGAGGGTTCGATAGAGATGATTCCTCCAGACCGATTTAGTGTCGTCGATAGTCAAGAAGGGCCAATTTCTGAACAGATTAGAGGTACTTGTGATGTTGCTATAATATGTGGAAAGGCCTCCTCAACTTCAGTTTTAGCGCAAATCGCTGAAGAAGTTCTAACTCCAAATGGACTCGCAATCAGCATACAGAATGGTCTTGGTCACTCAGAGATGTTAGCTCATCGTTTAGGTAGGGAAAGAATACTTGGGGGTTCGATTACTCATGGTGCTTGGAAGGATGGTGAAACTGGAGTTCATTGGGTAGGTCGAGGAGCCATTCGAATGGGCAACCTCGATGGAGGAGGTGCCGTCGAGGTGGGCTTAGCTCTAATGCAAGTATTTGAGGATGCAAACTTGAATCCGATATGGTCCGATGATGTACAAAACATAGTCTGGAGAAAGCTACTGTTGAATGTTGCAATCAATCCAGTCTGTGCGATTGCCGGAGTTAGAAATGGTGCCCTTATCGCCGTACCTGAACTCTGGGATCAAGCGATGACCGCCATGCTAGAAGCAGCGGCAGTGGGTAGAGCCTCCGGTGTCGACTTAGGCGATGTCGATTTGGAAGAACACCTACGAAAGGTGGTCGAGGCAACGTCCGAAAATCGTTGTTCGATGTTACAAGATGTGATGGCTGGACGCGCCACAGAAATAGAATCACTTTGTGGTGCTATTGTAGAAAGAGGTGAGTCGATTGGGATTCCAACTCCTGCAAATCAGTCCCTCTACGCATTGGTCAAAGGTATCGAAAGGTCTAGTGAGTTCGCCTAATTACTCGCAATCGATATTGTAGTGAAGTCCGACGTTCTTCCTTCTAGCAATCGAGGCCTCGATAACCAGTTCAGCACAAATAATCAGATTACGTAATTCCACCATTACCTGAGTAGGTTTAGTCGCATGCCAGACAGGAACTACATCGGCTCTGATTTGTGTAATCTTCTCTCTGGCTTTTTCTAATCGAGAATCACTCTTGACCAAACCAACATCGTTTGTCATCATCATTCTAAGTGCCAATAAATCACTTTGGAGAGTTCCGTGGTCTGCTAACTCCTCAAGGTCTTCTCCTCTCCAATAAGTGATGTCTTCAACGATATCTGGAAGTAATCCATCTTCTGCTCTCGAAATAATATCAGTAGCCGCTCTCTCAGAGTACACTACCGCTTCTAGTAGCGAATTGGAAGCGAGGCGGTTAGCGCCATGAAGTCCGGTTCTAGCAACTTCTCCGATAGAGTATAGCCCAGGTAGAACTTTTCCCTCATGCATTGCCCTGCCTTTCTTGTCAACCTTTACTCCTCCAACAAGATAGTGTGCGGCAGGGCGCACAGGAATAGGATCAGGCCCTAGATCGATTCCATGTTCAGACAATTTATGTGTAATCGTGGGAAACTCTTGTCGGATTGCCTCAACATCTAGATGTTCGGTTACTAGGAGTACGTGAGAATCTCCACTTCTCTTCAATTCTCTATCAGTGGCTCTTGCCACGACGTCTCTAGTGTCCAATGAGCCTTTGTCTGAATATCGGTTCATGTAGGATAAATCATCAGGAGAGTCGCCAACCTCCTTCCATTTGTGATATTCGGAACGGGTCATCAAAATCGCCCCATGCCCTCTCATAGCTTCTGTAATCAAAAACGGATTTTGTGAATCGACGGCTAATGCAGTTGGGTGGAATTGAATGAATTCCATATCGCATATATCTGCTCCTAATCTATGCGCCATGGCTACACCATCACCTGTGGAAACCATTGGATTTGTAGTTGCAAGATGAAGCATACCCGCTCCTCCAGAAGCTAACACAACACAGCGTGATGCCAAGGTGTAGACCTTACCATCTGGGGCTAGGCACCACAAACCTGCAACTCCTTTCCCGGGCTTATGTAAATCCCTCCTCACAAGATCTAGAACCATCCAGTCCTCTAGAATTCTCAGACCGGATTCGTATTCATCTGCCGCACCTTCAGTCAAGGCCCGCTCGATTTCGGCTCCGGTTCTATCGCGAGAATGTAATATTCTATGCTCGGAGTGGCCACCTTCTTTGGTTAGATCATAGAGGCCATCCGCACTCAAATCGAATTGCACTCCATGATTTACCAAATCACGAATCCTATCGGCAGCATCGTACACAACCGAACGTACAACCTCCTCATTACACAAACCTCCTCCTGATGCTAACGTGTCCTCAACATGAGCCTCTAGGGCCGCTTTGTTATCGATATCGAGAACTCCAGCAATTCCTCCTTGAGCCCAGTTCGTAGATGAGGTTGAGAGACTCTTCTTTGTGATGATTGCAACAGAGAGTCCGGCTCGGAAGCAACGCAAGCCAAGAAACAGTCCAGCGATGCCCGAGCCGATAACAGCGACGTCGACTGGCGGCAGGTCGCGGTTCGGTGCATCCCCTGCCATGCTGATTCCTCAAACTATCTTGCATTGAAGATAACCATTCTTCACCCACACTTCCGGCTCTTGGTAATAGTGTCTGCAAACACTCTCCGAACCGCTATGATGCCTCAACCTTCATAGTCTTGGAAGGGGGCAGGGAAAGAATGACGTCGGGTAAATTCCTTTCGTCATTTAGGTGATGGGATGCACTTACTGAGAATAGAAGTGGAGAACTTCAAGTCCTTTGGCGGTGAGATTACCATACCCTTCGATGAAGGGTTTACTGCGATAACCGGCCCTAATGGGTCAGGGAAGTCAAATTCTGGTGATGCCATACAATTTGTACTCGGCACTCGCTCGACAAAAGTCATGCGAGCAGACAATGTTGGCGACTTAATATTCAACGGTGGAAAGCGCGGTAAGCCTGCCCGTCACATGTCGGTGACTCTAGTTTTTGCAAACAAGCCCGAATTAGGCGGGCGACGAAGGTTACGTATCGATGAGGATGAAGCATCATTCACAAGGTCTGTCCGCCTGAACAGAAAGAATCAACCGATTTCATCTTACAAAATTGGGGAACGCAGTGTCACTGCAACTGAGATGAGAAGAACTCTTGCAGAAGCCGGATTACACGGCGACGGATACAACATAGTTCTGCAGGGGGACGTAACAAATCTTGCAACCATGACTGATTGGAAGAGAAGAGGTGTTCTAGAAGAGGTAGCTGGAGTTACTGCTTATGATTCAGAAATTCGCTCAGCAAATAATCAACGTAAAGTGGTTGAGAATGATATTGAGACTATCGAATTGTTTGAGTCGGACCAGAAGACTCGTTTGAAGAAGTTGGAAAAGGAGAGAGAACAGGCTCTCAAGTATCGCGACCTTAAAGAGCAATTAGATCAAGCTAGAATCATATTGGCTCAGGCCAAGTATCGTAACCGAGTCGAAGAGATTCGTATGCTCAATGAAGACCATGGAAAGTATCTGGAAAAGAGCAACAGGGTCCGTGAAAGTGTCAGAAGTAACGAATCTCGTCTTTTACAACTCGAAGAAGAATTGGTCAATGTCTCTCGTGAACTTGAGGATATGGCGACTGGAGAATCAAAGGCAGTCATGGATGAGATTCGGACTTTAGAAATCGAAGTAGAGACCAGCCGTGATAGAATTGGCGACCAAAACCGAGCCTCTGAAGACGCGACGGATGAAATCGAATTTTTCCAATCCGACCTAGAATCAGCCGAGGCAGCCATTCAACAACTCGTGGACGAAATCGAGGCGGCCAAACAATCTGTCACGGATGCCGACAACGCCCTGGATGAGGCGGAACAAAATGAGTCGGAGGCTCGAAAAGCCATTGAATCCGGAGATAAGCATTCCCGTGATTTGAATCGAGCCTTAGGATTAGCAAATGAGGAACTATCCGAGGTACATGACAAGATGGCTGAAGCCAGACTAGAATCTGATAGAGCCGAGCAAGCGGCAAGAATTGCATCGGACAATCTAGCGGATTTGGAGGAACAATACGAGGTCGTATCACTTGAGAGAGACGACCTCGAGCTAACCGGCGAGGATCTACAAGAAGAAAAGCCGGTAGAGGATAGAGAATCATTGGCTGTTAAACTAACACAATTGCAGAAACAGGAGGTCGCACTTCGCGGCGATCGCGATAGTGCGGAGGAACAATTGAGAAATGCAAATCGGTCACTTGACCGCGCTCGTGCCGCACAGGAGGCTCGAGCCTCGAAACCAGGTTCCGCAGTAACTCTACGCGCATTATCAAAACTTAGACAGAGTGGGGAAATCCGGGGGATTCTTGGGTCGCTTGGAGAATTGACTTCACCAAAGGATGACTCACACGAAGAGGCATTAGCATTCGCACTTGGTGGCGGTATTAACTCAATCGTTGTCAGCGATGATGAGGTTGCTGCAAGTTGTATCAAGTGGCTTGGTGCAAATGGTGGTGGAAGAGCAACATTCCTGCCTCTCAACAAGATTAGTGCCTCTCGTGCTCAAGGCCGTGCGCTAATGGTTGCTAGAAACCCCGGAATTATTGGATTTGCGCATGACCTATTGGATTACGATGAGGAAATTGAAACTGCTGTGCGCTTCGCCTGTAGAAATACATTGATTGTTCAGTCGATGGACGTTGCACGCCGCAATATGGGCGGAGTTAGAATGGTGACTCTTGATGGTTCAATAGTCGAAGCGACTGGCGCTATGACAGGTGGTTCTTCAGCAAAGGGAACACGTCCTTCATTCGGTGGTGCTGGTGCAGCTGGCGCCGGAATGGAGAAACTAGAATCAGCAGTTAATAGAGCCAACTTGAGGTATTCAACAGTGGAAGCTGCACTGAAAGAAATCCGTGACAACATGAATAATCTTCGAAACCAAATTCATGGACTCGATGATAGCGATCACTCTGTAAAAGTTAGGAATTGGAAGGCTGATGTTAAGATTGCACAGAAGCAAGTGGATGATATCTCAAAGAAGGTAGTCGATGCTCGCAAAGAATACGAGAGATTAGAATCCGCGAGCCAAAACGCTACTGCTGCGGCTGTTGAATCAGAAAAAGAACACACAGCCGCTGTCGATGCTCGTAGATTAGCCGCGGAGGCATTACAGAATCATACACCCGATCATCTCTCGCAAATTCTTCGAAGCGCTCAGGACACACGAACTGAGGCTGAGCGCACTAAACTTAGAGCTGAATCTGACATTATAACCGGTGGCGAGAAACTCAAGGTTCTCGAAGATAGAAAGAAAGATCTCGCCAGGTCTGTTGAGAGACAAAACGAAATCATTACAGAAGCCACAAAGACGATTGAGACACTTCAGAATTCAATTCAAAAGGCGGAAGAAAGTCTCAAAGAACTCAAATTACAAGCTTCACAATTCAATGAAGAGCATCAGATTCTCAGCCAGCGTAAGGACGAGATAGTCGACGAGCGTGCAAGTCTTCGAGCTCACGTAGAACAGATGCAGACTCAGCGTGAAACAATCAAAGCGAGATTGGAAGGTCTTGTGGAGAGCATCAGGAACAAGGAAGAGACCTTGGTCGAATTACAGAGTGATTTAGCCGAGAATCAAATCGAAATCCCTGATTTAGAAATTCAATTGCCAACAGTGGCCGAGGCGGAGAAGGGGGTGCAGGGCCTAGATCGCCGCCTCGGCCAACTCGGCGACGTCAATATGCTAGCGATAGAGGACTACGACATAACTCTAGAGAGAATCGCCGGACTCGTCGCCGACGGAAAACTCTGCAAGGAGAGGCATGCAATGTTGGTTAGTCTTGCAGAACAACTCGAAGACGAGAGGAAGACAAGACTTCTCGCCGTCTTCAATGAAGTCAACCAGAACTTCACTCGTGCCTACAAGTTGCTACAGCCTGGTGGCGAGGGTGAATTGCAACTTGAGAACACCAAGAATCCATTTGAGGGTGGACTCAGGATGGCTTGTATTCCTCCTGGTAAGAGTAAGAGAACTCGTCGAAGTTTCCTCTCCGGGGGAGAAAAGTCGATGGCGGCCTTGGCTTTCGTTTTCGCGATCCAAGATTACGAACCTAGCCCATTCTACTACTTTGACGAGGTTGACCAGAATCTTGATCCATTCAACGCTGAGCGAATCGCTACTCTCTGTAGAATTCGTAGTACCCACGCTCAATTCATCATGGTGACTCTAAGAAAGGTCAGCCTTACACTTGCTGACCACCACATTGGAATTACCCATGCGGGAGATGGCCGCAGTCGTCGAATTACCGACTTCGACAGAGCAGCGGCAATCGAACTTGGAGAAGAATTCGAGGCCGAGCAAGAGGCACTGAAAGAAGCACAAAGTGCCAAGGAAGGAATGGGCGACTTGCCAAGCGCTGAGACCATGCCAAAGGTGCCTGAACCAATGGATCGTCCGTTGAGCCTAGGCGGCCTTGCCGATAGGGCTGGCGTTGAAGTGTCCGATGATACTGAAGAAGAGGACTTAGACTCAAGTGAATCAACCATGTCTTCACTGAAGGAAAGAACTGACGAATGGAGTGAAGATATCGCAGAGAAGGAAGCAGCAATTCCTCAACAGGAAGAGGAAGAAGAGCAGGTTGACAGCGAAGCAGTAATCGAGCAGGAGTTGGAGAGAGAAGAATGACAGTCTTCGATGCCACTGCAATGAGGGACGATATCGTCGAAAGGCTATTGCAAGGTGAGGAAGACCTTGAAACCAGCCGTTATCTAGACCGATTGGTTGAGCTAGCTAGTTTAGAAGAAGCTGAACATCAATTCCTAATCGAACCATTTGATCGCTCGGTAGCATTGGTATTCCAATTATTCAGATCAAAGGACTTAGATCCCTGGGACGTCGATCTTACAAGCTTCCTAGAGATGTTTGAGGCGCGAATCAAAACTACTGACAATATCGATTTACCAACCTGTGGTCGACTTATCCGAATGGCTTGGCAGATTCTAAGAGGTCAATCATCCACACTTATCGAGAGACAAGACCGAGCATGGGATGAACACGAGGAAGAATTCCTTGACTTTGATGTAAGTGGCTGGGAAACAGAATTCACTGAGGATGATTACAACTTCTCTGTAGGAGTTATGACAGGGGCGGCGGACAATGTACTCCCCTCGATGTTCGAAGGTAGAATTCATCGAGAGGAAAGCCGTCCTGTAACTCTCGGAGAATTACTAATGGGATTACAGAGCGCTAAACAAATCTCCGAGGATTTGAAACTCAGAGAACAAATCGCCAAAGAGAGGAGAGATGCTCATGCAAAGGCAAGGGCTAGATTTTCCGGGAGTCTTCACGTCGAGGATTTGGAAGGAGATCTTCGACGAACATGGAATGCCCTTAGAGACCGGTCTGACGAAGGCGATATGGCGGTCGACCTCAAAGATATTGCAACCTACCTTAGAGACAAATCACTGGAAGGTGGGTTAGAGTTCGATGAAGCGGAGGCCGAAGCACAGGTTACTGCCTTGGTCTCAGCACTATTCCTGACTCACAGAGGTTATGCAGACTTAACTCAGAAATCAGGCCGTGATGGATTGATTTCCATCAAGGATTTACACCCCGATTACAATGATTTTGATGTGCTAACAGAGAAAATTAACCCAAAGCCAGAGATGGAGGTGGTAGTAGATGTCTGATTCTGTCGAATTATCCACTATTCTTGAAGCTATTTTGTTCAGTGCCGGTCGCTCCATGACGGTTGAAGAATTAATGGAGCAAACTGGTAAAACTCGTACAGAGGTTTCCGGCGCTTTGGAGAACTTACGTGCTACAATCAAGCGCCGTAGAGACTCTGCTTTGCAATTAACCGAAGTTGCGGGCCGATGGATTTTCGAAGTTAGACCCACACTTTCCTCTCATCTACCAGAGTCGGTTAGACCGGATGTTCCAGCTAGATTGCTACCTGCGGCCGCACTAATCGCTTACCATCAACCTATGAAGCAAGCGCAACTGGTCGATATGATTGGACCTAAGGCCTATGATAGGGTCAGGGAATTAGCAGGATTAGGATTCGTCGATAGACGCAGGGATGGGTTGACTCGTCGATTAACAACAACTCGAAGATTTGCAGAATACTTCGGTTGCCCCGATGTCGAATATCAAAAGGTACGCCAATGGTTCAGGGCAGAAGCCGGAAAGGCTGGACTTACCAGTGCACAGTTGGCTGCATCACTTTCTGATGAACAGATGACTATCGAAGAGTTCTCTGAAGCACCATCCAAAGAGGCGCTAGCGATGGAAGCGGCTCATGGCGACGAGTGATTACTCGCCACGAACCTGTTGCAATGCAGACTCAACCGCTGCCATGGTGATTCTTTCACCACTTTCTCGAACAATCGCCGCCACAGGCTCGATTTCATTTGGAGAGGCCCCCGCACTGGCAATCATGTTGCGTAAGTGCAGTTTCATGTGGCCCGCCTGTATACCAACTGTTGCAAGAGCTCGAAGAGCACCGAGATTCTGTGCGAGACCTGCAGCAGCCATTACTTTCGCTAGATCATCTGCGGAGTTAATGCCCAGGAGTGCTACATTTGCTTGGGCGCCTGGGTGGATTGTAATCGCCCCTCCGACTAATCCTACAGCCATTGGTATCTCAATGGAACCAACTAGGTTCCCATCTGTGTCCTTTTCCCAATGAGTCATTGAACCATATCGTCGCTCATGCGATGCATAGGAGTGGGCACCAGATTCTACAGCCCTCCAGTCTTGTCCGCAGGCAATTGCAATGGGCGATATTGCATTCATTATTCCCTTGTTATGGGTAGTTGCGCGGAATGGGTCTGCTGCCGCGAAATGGTAGGCTTGTAAGACACCGTCAATCACTTCTGTACCTCTAGATGGATCGTCACCAGTATCGGACATCTCTTCTGGAGTGAAGGTAGCGCTGACTCTGGCCAACCTATGGACTGCTAGATTGCTAATTATTCGAAGAATGACTGTTCCTCCAGAGATATTTTCTACTCTTGGAGCAATTGTTTCGGCCATTGTATTGACTGCATTTGCTCCCATTGCATCTCGACAATCTACCAGAATGTGAACAATTATCATTGGGCCTGAATCTGTTTCGATTATTCTGGCTTCAACATCTCTGCACCCTCCACCAAATTTCACTAATATTGGATCGACCTCATTACAGGATTCTACCAATTCTTCTTTAGCAGCAAGAATAGCATCCCGAGATGCCTCTGGGTCTTCACACCCTACTACCTGAATCTGTCCAATCATAACCGGATCTGTATTGTTTGAGACGAAGCCACCATTCTTCTGACATCTCTTGGCCATGTTTGAAGCGGCTGCAACAACACTAGCCTCTTCAACCACAAATGGAATTACATAGTGTTCGCCATCGATAATGAAGTTAGTCGCAACACCGATGGGTAGTGAGTATCTACCAATTACATTCTCAATCATTCTGTCAGCTGTACCCTCGTCCAACTCAGCATCTGCCCAAGCCTGGACTTGTTCATCACTGAGGCCAGCAAGTTCTGCGAGCATGGCTCTTCGTTCTGGAATTGATAGTTTGTAGAATCCACTCAATCGGCTGTTGTCAACAGGCATTGTTTCACCAAACCGTGCGACAACCTTCCGGTTCTAAGGACTTCGTGGTGACTAATCCCAAATTGCCTATTTTAGACCCAGATGAGGCCCAAGCCAAGAATGCTGATAATCACCTTCTAATTGGGGCAAATCAAACCGAATAGGTTCATTTCTAGTCTCAATAAAGCGTTAATTTACCCATTAACGCGTTGTTAACGTATTAAGAAAGCGTTAGTAAAGCGTTAATATTTATTGCTATTATTCAAATTACTGCAAGCCTACTAAACTTTTTATCTATCTGAAAAAATCCAATAATACGTTAATTTCGCATCATTGATGCGTGAGAATACGTGAATATTATGTACCCCTAGGCTCACGTGTGTGATAATGGCTGAAGGGCCCGCATCGGTACTCGATTTGCCTCCATTACGAGGCAACCCCTTCGATTTACGTCCTATCGAAGCAAATCGCGCAGAATATCTAGTGGGGCGGGATCGATTGCTGGCGGAATGTCGCGAGCACCTAATTTCCCAAACCCCACGAATGCTACTATTGGTGGGGGATCGTGGATCGGGTAGAACGTCATTCCTCAACGCCCTTGCCTCGACAACATCTCGCCGCCCGTTCATAGGACAATTCTGGCCAGAAGACGATGACCCTGTTCAGGGGATAATCCATGAGTTATCTGTACATCTCGGTGGCTTCGATATTCCACCATCTATCCAACAGGCCTCTGACAAGATGGTTGAGATTCTAGACAAAGAGACAGGAACTTTGCCTCTAGTCGCACTGGATTATCCTGCTAATGTAGATTTGAACCATATGCTATCTCGATTAGCACCCTTACTACAGAGGCTTCGAGCACTTATCGTGGTCGCTGTTACCCCCTCTCAATTGGCTGGGTTAGATGAGGGGGTGTTGGATATTTTCGACGACCCTCATCATTTACGGAATTTAGATGAAAAACAAATTCAGATTCTTAGCAATCGTAGAATCTCTCGCGCTGCCAATCAAAAGTGGAATATCAGGGCGAGTCTTCTAACTGCAATTCACCAACATACAGATGGTAATCCGCGTAGGATAATTCGCCTATTGAGGGACTTAATCGATGAGCGACATAATCCAGTCGACGGGGGTGTCTTAGATCGGTTAACTACCTGGAGAGCTCCACCAGTCCAATCGGAACCCGAAATATTCGAAGAAGAGGAGATAGAATCCGAGATACAAGAACCTACTGAAGAGTTCGATGAAGTAGAAATAGAGTCAGAAGATGAAATTTCTCAAATAGATGATTTTGAACTAGAAGAAGAAGAACCAGATGATCTTTGGGATGATGATGACGACGAGGAAGAGTCATGGAACGATGAATTCGAGGCACCTGATGAAATCTGGACTACTCCTGAGGAGCCAGAATCACTAGAAGTTGAAGAAGAAAGATTCCATCAAGCAGAGCAAATCCCTGAACCTGAACCTAGCGAAGTGTACCAGAGAGCTGATGATGAGTCTGGATTCTATTTCGTTGAAGAAGGAACAGAGCCGCCTGAATTGCCCGAATCTAGGAAACCTAAGGGCAATTTTGGACGCTTACTAGGTCGCACATTACAAGCCAATGATAGGATGCCAACAACAGGCGACGATACACCAATTCAAGTCGCTGAACCTCACAAGAGTTTGGTGCCAAGAACTCCGGTAAAGGAAATGCCTCCCGAAAGCGTAGAGGATGAACAATCGACTGCAAGAATCGATACATCGGTAGAGTCTGGTATAGAAGAGTCCGTTTTCCATGACGACCAGTCAGTTTGGATGGTTGATTCAGATTCCAAATCTACCTTGCCCAACAATCCTAGGGTATTCGAACCAATAGCACCAGAGCCAGAGCCTGTTGTCGAAGAAATTGATACTGAATGGTTCGTCGATGACGCACCTGTAGAAGATGAATTCGAAACAATTCCTGAGCCTATTTTTGAGCCGGAACCCCCCCAAGTTAGTATCCCATCAATTCCAACAACACCACCACCACCACCACCAACACCTGTACAAGTCCCAGTCCAAGTTCCAGTTTCATTAGGTCCGACATGGGAACCAGATTTACCATTCAACCCCATCGTTTTGCAAACACTGACCGAGGCCGAGAGAATGATTGTCGAGGCTTCGTCGATTCGCGAAGTCTCTCCCTCGGATAATGAATTACAAGCTCGTTTAGAGGTCGGTCGTTCTCGTCTTTCGCAGATATACAATGGAATGCGACGCAAGGGTCTTCTGTCGGTTAGAAAGCAAGGTAGAACTCGATACTTCAAACTCAGTGAGGCTGCAAATCAGCACTTGCGTGGGGCGCCACAGGAGGCTGCATAATGTCAGACGAAGGTTCTACGGTAACGAAAGAAAAAGTCGAGAAGTATCTCGAATTAACAGCAGAAGCACGAGGAAAAGCATCACCGATTGCAGAGTCTGAAGAAGATGTAGCCAGACTCGATTCAATGATGAGAATGTGTGATGATTACCAAGCAGACGCCAAGCATTTCCTGGAGAAGGGAGATTTGGTCCGAGCCTTTGGAGCGATCAATTACGCACATGCTTGGATTGATGCTGCAGTAAGGATTGGCTTGATGGACGGGCATGATGATGATCGCCTCTTCACCCTTCCATGACTGCTAACAATTATTTCCTTCATGTTTTGAGGTGAATACAATGTCCGATTGTCTCGATGATTTCCCCAATCAATTAGAACCAAGTTTTTCTTGTTTCCAAGACTCTATGTCTGCAGGACCTGCCTCAGGGATTCTAATTTTGATACTCGGAATTCCTTTGATTGGAATAGTTAAGAGATATTTACGAAGGTTCCTAGATAAAACCGACTTTGATGAAGGACTGGAAAATTTTCTTTTCCGAGTTGCAAATGTCGTACTATGGGCGGTTGTTATCCTAACCGCAGCAAATGAATTCGGAATAAATGTCACAGGTTTGGTTGTCGGTTTAGGGTTTGTAGGATTAGCAGTAGCTTTTGCGGCACAAGATACTGTAGAGAACGTAATTGCTGGTATTTTCATCATAATTGACAGGCCATTCAGAGAGGGTGAGAGAATACTATTGCCGAAGAGTCTAGGTGGAACTTATTCAAAATGGGGTGATGTTAGTTACATTGGTTTGAGGACTACCAGAGTAAGATCAACAGATGGAGTATTACTTACCGTTCCAAACAAGATTCTAACAAAAGATGCAGTTGCAAATTTCAGCCACAGCTCGGATATGGAACTCAGGGTGAGAATTAGACTTGGACTTACTGCAACTTGGGCGAACGTAACAAAGGCGGAAGAGATTGTGCAAAATATCGCAGACAATCATCAAGACATTGTTAGCAAACCAAAACCACCAGAGGTTGTTTTGAGAGGATTCGGAGACCAAGAAATAGTCATGGAAATACGATATTATGTGGACAATGCAAAGAAAATGAGGCCTTCTAAATCATTTTTTGTTACAGAGATTTTGAGAAGATTCGAGGAAGATGGAGTGACCTTAGCCTTCCCCGTTCGAGTCAATATGAATAGTGATGTGAATCTAGAAGATCTTGGATTCTAAGTGATTCAAAGGGCACCCTTAGATTCATAATACTCTTAGTTGGCGGACAAACATGCGTTCAATCACTGTGCTGTTATTTTTGGCATTGATTACTTTGTTTTTATCTGGTTGCATTTCTGTTGATGATTTCATTCAATAGTTCTAGTACGTAGCAAACTCATGGGGACCCCTTAGATACAGGGGTGATCGGAACAGTACCCATTGATTCAAACAACGAGTCGTAGAGAAGGTCCACTAGTGACTTCGATATATGAACCACCAGCACTAACCAATCGCTCCTTCAATCTCCTGTCAACAGTCAAGACAGGCCAACCGGATTCAACTGAAAGTTCAACCAACATATCGTCGGTATGCTTCATCCCTTCAATATCTGACATTCTCTCAGATTTCTGCTCTAGCAAATCGAGTAGTAGACCGCCGCGCGTCTGCGATAATTTCTGTAATTCCGCATCCACTGAATCGAGAACTAATAATCTCGGTGAGCCTGCAACTGAAGCCATTGCCACATCAAGATTCAATCTAGCATCGACTAATGCCACCCAACCACAAGCGTCGATGAGGACGCTGGACATCACTTCACCCCGTGATGGTTCCATGACCTATTAGTCGCCATCGTGTTCCGATTCTTCGAGACAAAGTGATTCGACTTCCCTCAAGTGCACAAATTGGCAAACGTAGGCGCAGTGTGCATTTTTTCCCTTTAATTGCAGTAACTTGGCCTACACTTGTAGCGGTTGCAGAGTTGATCATTAACATTTCATTCGGCTGTAGCGGCCTTACCTTTTCAGGAGCATCATCGCCACTTGCCACCATATGTTCTAACAAATCCAGATCAAGATTGAACTCCTCCCATATCGGTGGTAGTTCACCTTGACGAGCCATCACTTGTCCCGATAGGTCATCAGCTTTGGTGACGTTAGGGTCCATCGGAGTAGCAACTCCACAAAGTCCACCAGCGTGAATCGTCTCTAGGTCTAGGCCGCCACCTTGTACAGATTCGATGACTGTCTTGATTGGTTCCCATCGGGTTTTACTTCCCTCTTGGATTCGGCGACCTGGAGCGATTAGGATGTCATCTCCA
>CETB01078559.1_pt1 | contig 14394 bp, 31 predicted proteins | sample 356381 | NCBI WGS metagenome assembly CETB01 (sample SAMEA2622545, study PRJEB7988) | marine metagenome | biome: marine biome (ENVO:00000447); feature: deep chlorophyll maximum layer (ENVO:xxxxxxxx); material: "saline water (ENVO:00002010), including plankton (ENVO:xxxxxxxx)" | depth 155 m | reverse complement strand
CCTGATAAGTTCCCTTTTGTAACACAAATAGGACAAAAACTTATAGTTCATGAAAGCGTTTATAAAAGATGGACAAAACTTGGTTCATGTTTATTAAAAGTAAGAATATTAGACAATTAAAAAATTAAATGTTGGAAAGGAGTATAGGAAAATGAAATATTACTTAATAAAAGAAAGAAAAATATTCTCAGATCTTGGTTCTTATTGGGATTGGGTAGAACCGATATCATTTGGTTATGATTCAGATGGAAACTTAAAAACAATGGTTTGTAATACAAATGGTGGTACAATGTTTGAATTAGAATATCCAAGTGATTTTACTGATATCGCACGTAACTTTATTCAATTAGATGATGCAGAAGATAAAACAGAATACTTTTATAAACTGGATCAGAAAATGAGTATGCTAAAAAGACTTACGATTACAATGGCATTGGATTTAGAACAGTTTGAAAAAATTTATTTGCATAGTGGTAAAGATTTTGATGAATTAGAAGTGGAGTTTGATTCTAAAGAATATGCAAGAAAAAAAGAAGAATATGAAAAAGAAACAAAAAATAAATGAAAGGATTAAGAAAATGAAAACATTTAACAAAAAAGAAACTAAGCATATTTTAATGTATCTAGTAGGAGAACATTTTAGGAAACAAGAAAAATACCATAAGGGTTTTCAGTCTTCAGATATTAAAAAGCATACTACAAAATTGCAAAATTTATTAACTGATATACAAAACGCTGATGATATTTTAATAAAGAAAGGATTAACAAAATGAAAACAAAAATAAAAAAAATAGGATATACACCAGTAGATAGTGGACAGATAATGTTAGTAGACCCTTGTTATGTTTTGTCGAGCAAGTCAGCCCCACAGGTAAAAGGTTATACAGAGTTAATGAATGAATACAAACTGCTTTACAGACAACCTGAAGGCACTAATGGATTTGGAGTGGAATTAGAAAAAGGTAATGAATTTGAGCATGGGGTTATCGTAACAGGATTTGGGGGAGATGGTACCTATCCTGTAACAGTAGAAATTTTTAATGATAAAGATAGTGATTATTATGGTGCAACAAAGTCAGTAACCATAACTTTTATAGAAAGCGAGGACTAAAAAAATGAGTAGATTATTAGTTTATGTTTACGCTTTTGTAGTTTGGATAGGGATTAATTCTCATGCTTTTTTTAATACTAAATCAAGAATACAAATTGAAAATTATAACAACGATAAAACTATTAGTGAATGGATTTTATATTCTTTGATGGTGTTATCTACAACTGCTTTAGTGTATTTAGTTTTTTGGTTTTTGGAACAGGTGGAAGAAAAAGAATAAATAGTTAATAGAAAATAAAAAGAAAGGATAGAAAGATGAGTACAGATATAATTTATTTTTTAGCAGGAATGTTTACAATCCCTGCTACGATAATAGGTTGGGAGTATTATGCCAAATACAAAAAAGATAAAAAGCAAGAAGAAAAGAAAAACAAATAAACTCTTAACCTTTAGGAACGCTAACAAGAGGAGTTATAAAATGTTTTATGATGTAGATAGAACACCTATAAATGTAACAAAAAAAGATTTTGTTGTTTATGTGGAAGGATTAAAAAAAGGGGCTTATACAACTTTGTCTTCAGATAATTTTAAGGCAAGAAAGGTAACAAGTTTAAGCCCTGACCAAATAATGTTTATAAAAACTAATTTTAAAAAATTAGCACTAGAGCATAACTTTGATATGCTTCGTCAAGAGTTTGTAAGCCCTTGACAAAAAAGGAAACAAAATATTATAATTATAAGTAAATATAGAAAGGAGTAAAAATGGAACTGATAGCATTATTTTTTGGAGTGTTTGGAATTGGTTTTTGGTTAGGTATTTTAATACAAAGACTAGCTATGAGAAATAACAATACTACTACACTTAACCAAAATAAAATTAAAGAAAGGAAATAAAATGGCAGAAGAAAAGGATACTAAAGTAGACTTAGATGCTGTGCATACTGCTATTTTAATAAACGCTTTTGAAATCTTATTAGAGATAAATGAAAATGAAGAAGAAGTAAAACCAGTAGTACAAAATATTGCTGATGTTACGTGTAATCATCTTCAATATTGGAAAGATACAGGGCAAATATGATACCTAAAGAAGATAGATGGATATGGCTAGAGAATAAAATAAAAACGCTTTTTTGGGACATACAATTAATAAAAGAAAAATTAGAAATAATAGAAAAGAATAATGATAATGAAAATGAATAGAAAAGAATGGGAATACGCCCAACACTTAAATAATAAGTATGATGAGTTTGAAGACCTTAAGAAGCATTTAGGATACACCATAGGAGAAATGTTTATGGCTACAGACCCTTCAAAGTTTAGGACTTTACAAAACAAATGGGAACAAACAATAGCAAAAGAAGGGTGGGAATAATGCCAAAAGGATTAGAGTGGTTTCCTGAAAGTTCAGGGGCTATGCAACCACGTAGCAGGGCTAAGAAAGAAGGCGAGATTGTTTTTTGTGGCTTCTGCCAATGTGGAATATATGTAACTGACTTTGGTTATGGAGTTGTTACACAAACAGAGTGCCCTAGTTGTTTTAGGGTGCTTCAAAAGAATCAATTAGTATTAGACCTTATAAAATGGAGAAAGTTCAATGGGCTTGATATAAACCATGTAGGGAATATAAAGGTTGATGATAGCAAAAAAGAAACAGGTACTAGTGAGTGGTACAACAAATAAATAGAAAAAGATAAGAAAATAAAGCAGGGCTTTCCTTCTTTCAAGCCCTGCTTGTTCCCCCTATGAACATACACGTACACCTTGCAAGTTTTATACTAATAATAACTATTACATTCTTAATAATAGTAAAACTTTTTTTATTTAAAAATTGAGACTGGGTCTCAAAGATAGTGCTATTATTGATACTAAGTCTCAAAGATAGTGCCAAAATACCCCCCTAAATTAGGACTATGCCCTTGACAATAGCTGTCGCATAGTGTATAATGTTAAAGAGGGTAAGAAAAAACTAACTCTCTTGCACATTGAAAACTGAATATAGAAAGGAAGGTTCTTATGAACAGGAAGCAGATAGTTCGTAAGCTAAAAGCTACGAACAAGCTAACTTTCATGTGTACGTTTTGTTTTAGTTATTTACAAGTAACTAAAAATCATTTTTGCAACGAAGCTTTAGAAATTGATGGAGTTATCCACCCAAAGATGATGAAAGATATGAGGAAAGAATATCTTAAGAAACAAAAAGCAGGTTTGCTGTAACAACTGAATATGGAACATTAAAAAAACAATAGCCCCTGATGTTTCAGGGGCAATAGAAAAGGAAAAAGTTATGAAGTCCCTAAAAGACCTAACTACATTTGAAAGTGAATACTACTTAGTGCCAAAACAAAAAGCTTTTGTAATAAAGGCTTTTGAAAAATTAGAGATGGTAAAAAACAACCCTGAAAAAATAGGAGTGGCAATAGTCAAAACAACAAAAGAAGTAGACGAGAATACAACAGAGTATCATCTAGTTCTAATGTTGGGCACAAGACCTATTGCAGAAATTCTAACCCATGAAAGGTCTAGCTTTGAGTTAGAGCCTGACTATAAAAAGTCAGAAAGGTTAAACGAAATTTTTAGCCAAGCTTCTAAGCTAGAGGAAAGAAAATCAGAAGAAGAATTTGATTACCATAATTCTAAGGTTGAAAATTTTATACACCAAGAAGTAGATTCTCTTTTAGAACAATAAATAAAAACAACTGCCCTGCTGAAAGGCAGGGCATATAGAAAGGAAATTTTCAAATGAAAAACAAGGATCATCAAAATTTGCTATTACTAAAAAAATATGAACAGTCTGAAAACATTAAAAACAGAATCAAAAAAATTAACACAGAAAAAATATCCAAAAGCGAAGAATATCAGGCTTATTTAAAAGAAGAAGATAAAAAATATAAAAAACATTTTATTTTTTATATTTGTTTAGGATTATCATTGCTTTATATTCTATTTCTGCTTATGCCTTTGCTAATGGGAAAGTCGCTGACTGACCCTCAATACAACGAAGGGTTTGCTACAGGTACAGGTGGAGACCAAGAAGCTATATTAGATAGAGGGGAAGAAAGACTAAGGTGGTTTCCTGAACAAAGAAACATAAATGAAGAATTGTTGTATCAATTAGAAGATGCTTATTCAGGGCACCCAAAAGAGTGGGAAGAATACAAAGCACAGTTTAATATCAACTTAAAAGAAAGAGGTATAAATGTTTCTATGGAAGAATACCTAAAAGGTGGAGCATTAAAATACGAGACTGTTCCTGCATGGGATTTTAAAACACAAGAGTTAAGCTTTGAATTTAATAAAGGCTTTATAGTAAACAATAAATAGTTAGGAAACAAAACTATACAAAAAGTTTCTTTTATTATATTATAAGAAAAGTAAGAGGTGGGTTTTCCCTCCTGATGGCTTGTTCCCTCCTCTTACAACCAAGTAAAAAAAGAAACAATAAAAATGAAACGTATCCAAAAGCTTCCACAATACTTAACCCAAGACCAAACAAAAGCTTTTGTAAGGGTAGCTAATAGCTTTCAAGAAAAAAAGTTGGCTTTCAGGAAAAACAATGTTTTGCTTTGTATAAAGCTTCAGCTATATGCAGGGTTAAGGGTTCAAGAAGCTTTAGACCTAAAGCCTGAAGATGTTGTCTTAGGGGAAGGCACAAAAGAAATAAAAGTTGTTCAGGGCAAAGGTAACAAAGATAGGATAGTTCCTATGGCTTCTGCTGTAGTAGATATCATTAGCTTTATTAATAGTTACCTTAAACCAAAACCTAATGTCCCTTATATTAACTTTAAGACTAGAAAGCCTGTTTGGGAGTGGTATAAGAAAATTGGCGTTGAAGCAGGGATAACTAACTTTAAAGGTACGCATACACTAAGACACACTTTTGCAAGAAACTGTTTAAGGAATGGAGTGCCTATAAATGTTTTACAAAATTTGTTAGGACATTCTTCTATGCAAACTACTTTAGAGTATTTAAAAATCAATCCTTCAGCAGAAGAATTAAATTTAGCTATGGATAAAATAAAAGAGGAAACTGAATAATGTTTATTTTTAAATTACTTTCTTTGCCTTTTGCTATAGTTTCATTTTTGATGTCTATAGGAGTGTTAGTTTTTATAGGATTTGTAATATATGGACTTTTATTTAATTAAAGGAGACAAAAATGGTTAATGAAAATGATATACAAGTGCTTCAGCAACAGTTGATAGATGAGATGATAGATAAATTAGCAAAAGAAACACGTGCCCTTGAAAAATGTATAAGAACTGTAAAAAAATATGAATCTATCAGCTCAAGGGCACCTGTTTATTTTGCTAAAAAAGAAATCGAAAATATTAATAATAGAATGAAACATATATATTCAGATGCTATTAAATTCAATATGTGGCATAAAGCCTTCGAAGTTCAAGGCTTATCCGAAGAAGATATTTTTGTAGAATTAAGGGGATTATATAAAAATGAAATAATAGGCAGAATGGAGGACAAAAATGGTAAATGAAAATGATATGCAACCACCTGAAAATTCAGGGGTAAATATAATGAATGGCTTTGCTCTTGATGAGCAAAACCAAGATGGGTTCTTTAAAACCACTAGAGTTTATTTAGAACCTGCTAAAAGTAAAAATCAGTTATTAGGAACTTCTATAGTTAATACTGAACAAGCTATGGACACAGCAACTATTTTAGCTAAAGCAGAAAACACTAGAAATAGAATTGCAAGAGTTGAAAACAAAAGTAAAAAGAAAGAGCCCCCTAAAAGTAAAAAAGAAGATGGTATAGATTATACAGATATGACTTATGCAGAAACACACGTATATAAGTTTTTAGAAGTATCAAAGTCTATTAATGGTATAGCTAGAAAAGAAGGGGTAGGAATCTTAACAGGAAACTATCAGCCTTATATAGATAGAGGGGCTTCAAGCTTCTTGCCAAGAAAGAAAGGATAACAAATGAATATATTTAGGTTTTTGCCAAATGGCTCTGCTGAAATACATAAAGGGGAATTAAGAAATAGGGTTTTATATGTAAGCCCTAAAGAGTGTTATGGTATGAAGACAGAAGCTATTGGTTACATTTGGCGTTCAAGGTTGTTTGGTTTTTTAAAGCCAAAGAGAGAACAGATAGTTACAGTTAGGGTAGGAGATGGAACCCCTTTGTCTCCATTGTCTGAAAGGTATTTGTCGGAGAACCCTGTAGATGAATATGATTTAAGGGATTATGAAAATGAGTTTTTTTTATCCACACAACTTGATGTGGAAAAAAAGAAAAAAAGCACAGAAAGAACTAACTTAGATAAGTTGTTATTTGTATTAATAGGATTTGCTGTAGCTGTATTTTTAATAATAGCTGTTGGTAAAAACTTTACATCTGTCCTTGATGGATTTTCAGGAGAAAGTGGTGCAACTAATTTATTTTCACAAGCACCTATAGAAAAATAAAATGGAATATATTGAAGCAATAGAATTTAAGAAAGGAATTGATATGAAAGAAGGAGCACCTTTGAAGGGTAGAGTATGGAAGCTAGAAACACAAGTAGAAGAATTGCAAAAAGAGTTAGCTATACATAAAGCACAAATAAGAAAATTATTTAATATAACCACTAAGCTAGGAGAAAAAGTTTATGGCACACCTGACTAATGGACACAATATAGATTTGAAAAAATATTATCCAAAGAGTGCTTTAATTGGATTTGGTTTGTTATTTATTTTATCAGTAATCTTATTAGTATTTCCATCTACATATTATCTAGGGTTCTTTATGTTTTTATTATGTTTAGTAGGTGGAGCAGGGTTTACTTTAAGAAAACTTAATAAAGAACTAATAAAGGTTTATCATTTAGTAAAATATGATGATTCGGTTTTTGAATGGATAGAAAGGTGGGAGCCAAGAAAACAAGTGGAAGAAGGTATGTCTCCTGCTTACTTTTATAAAGTTGGCAAACAGCTTGTACCTGTAATAGATTTTATTGACCCTGATAACCCCAAACCATTTAGACCTTTTGAATCTACCTTTAATTCTGTTCAGTCTATGGACATAGGAAGAACAACAGACCAGTCTTCTGCTGAAAGAATGTTAAATACTAAAAGTAGTTTATGGTCAAAACAAGAAGTTAGGCTTATTACTTATTTAGCTATATTAGGTGGAATAATGTTTGGAATAATAGCAATAACAGGTGGCGACCCCCCACCCCCTGAAATAATCCAATGAAAATTAACAGAAAGTTTTACGAAGATTTTTTAGAACTACACAAAGGTTCTCCAACTTTTACTTGTTATAGGTATAAAGAAGTTTTGTGTAAGGTTTGTATAAAACTAAAATCTGAAACCCCTTGTGAAATTTTAGCTTGTGTTGATTGTAACCAACATTTGTTTCCCTTAGATTTTAAACACTTAACTAATTTTGAATAAAATGACTACTGAAGAAAAAGACAAACAACCTGAAAGCAAATTACTTGTAGACTCCTCGGTACTAGGCGTGGAGGGAATAAGGGGTTCAGGCAAAACCCTCTTTGCGACATACCTCACGCTTCATGCCCAAGAGGTTTTAGGTGCTAAAGTTTTTCATAATGGGGCATTATCTTTTGGGGAATACATTCCAGTAGAAGATTTGATTAGCTTGGGAGATAGGCTTAGGAACGCTATTATATTTATTGATGAAATACAAACCTTACAGGATAGCTACAGGGCTACAGGTACAATGTCTTACCTGTTTACCCAAATGCTTATGCAACTAAGAAAAAGAAAAATTATTATTATATGGACTTCACAAAACATTAGGCAATTAAATTCTCGGTTATTGTGGCAAACAGATTTTCTTTGTAAAACAAAGTTTGATAAAAAAAATAATATTTTATTTTGGGAAATGGTTTCCCAAGGTAATGTAGCCCCTTATGGTATGAAAAAAATTGGTAGAGTTTGGAGAGTAAATAGGTTTTTTAAATATTACGATACAGACCAATTAGTAGACCCAACTAAAGCAATAACATTAACTTCAGAAGGTATCAGAGAAAACAAAGAACAAGAATTAAAAAACAAATTTTATGAAGTTATGAAAGAAATAAAAAAAGCAGGGTATGATGATATTTACTTTAATGATATTCAGACTGTAATGAAAAACAACGAAATACAAATTACAGATAAAAAGCTAGGCACTTGGCTTAAAGATACTTTTGGTGCCCCTAGACGAACATCTAATGGAAGAATATACTCTATAGACAACATATAATTTTAAAAACTACTACATCTTGTGGTTTGATACACAATCTCAATTCTATTGCATTATACATTTTGTTAGTGTATATATCTAACTATATAAGATTAGTTATAAGGCAAGATGTATTTCTATAACCTAGGTAAAGTTGCGTTTGCGTTCATATTTTGTATGTTAGCATTTGCTTTTTTCCTTCCCAGTATTATTAGTACTGGGGAATCTGCAAGACTTACTTCAGCTACAGTCCCCTTAAGTTGCACAACAGGTAATACTGCTGTGAGTTGTAATATACAACTTCAAACTTCAGGTGGAGTTCCAAGCCCTAGTGCTAATACCACTATGGAAGGAATAACTGTAGTAGAACAAACTCCTGCTGTTATAGACAGAACTTCATCTACTACGCTTTCTACAGACCAATCTTATATTACTGTAGCAGGACTAACTGGCAACACTACTTATACCTTTAATGTTACTTACCCTCAAATTAATGCAGGAGTAGGTACAGGGTTAAATTCCTTATTAAGAGCACTACCTCTACTTGTCGTTATTGGAATGGCAGTTGTTTTAGTTTTAGGAGGTGGGCGTTGGCTCTCAGCAAGTTAGATAAAGGTCGAACTGTTATGTATTTAAACATACAAAGTAAACAAACCCTTACACACTACGTGAAAGGTATTGTTTAGATAGGAGACACACTATGTCCGCGCAGATGAAGGGTATTTTAAGTGCCACAATTGTGCTAATAGTTTTCTTAGCGTTACTTCCTACTATTGTTACTTCGGTGTCAACTGCCGCAGGAACAACAGGACTATCAGCTAGTGCTATTGCAATAGTAAACCTTATACCTTTGGTGGTAGTAGCGGGGGGAATATTTCTTGCTACTAAAATCGCTTGGGATAAGTTTGGTGGTAACTAATAATATAGATACTACCTTTATGATACTTAGGAGGGGAGACTGCCACCCTTTGTTTCAAAGGAAATAGACTTCCCCCTAAGTATTTTTTTTTACAAACAGTTATAAGGAAACAGAATTGAATTTAATATTTGTTATATTAGGCACAGTATGTGCAGTTTATTTAGCAGGAGAAGTTTCAGGTACAGCTAATGTGCCACCTATAATGATTGGGATTTCTTGGTTTTTTGCTTTAGGAATGGCTATGTGGACAATATTAGAAGCTTGGTTATTGTTTCAAGAGAATCAATAATGAAACGATTATTTTATTTATTTATATTTACATTTGTAAGCTTGGTATCAATATCAAGCACAAATTCTATTTATGCACAACAACCTGTGATAGATGGGTGGTCTTCTGACCCTAACTGTTCTTTTAATGGTGGGGCTATTGGAGTTAATTGTTATATTGCTAACCCACCTGCTATAACTGGAGATGTAAATGGAATATTAGAAGTAAAAGGTTTTGAAAACGTATATACATTTGGAGATGCTTTAGTAGTTGCAAGATATAGATTACCTATGAGAGACTTGCCTTTATTAAACAACCCAAGTAACACTCCACCCTCTTGGGGCTCTACTTGGTGTGATTTATTGGCAGATAACACTAATTGCCATGTAGACCCACCTAACCCACCTTATATTCAAAGTATAAGCCCTGCTATAGGAATAACTAATACTGGAGCAAGGGTAAGTGATTATGGGTTAAACCCTTTAATACTTGGTTATTGCAAAGATGCAAGAACTTCAGGACAATGGAATAATTGTTGGGACACTACAACATCTTTACAAAATTTTTCTTTACAACAAATTTATATGCCTAGAGTGGGGTATGGTTTAGTTTCTTTATATTCTTCTTCACAATCTTCTAGCAGTATAATATTTGGGGAACAAACAGGAAATTTTATTACAGGTTTATCTGAAGCAGGTAGGGTTTGTTTATATCCTAATAAATCTATATGGAGTTCTGTTACTTCAGCTTCAGCTAGTTGTAGAGTAGTAGAATGGGTTTCAGAACAAAACCCACCTACAACAAACACAGAACCATTAGTTCATACAGATTTTAGAAAAACTGTTTTAGATATGACAAAAAGCTTAGAATCTAATTTAAACTTAGGAACTAATTATATAGTTAGTGCCAACGAAAAAGTAACTGTTTTAGGTTCAACATATATAGCTGAAGGAATACCAAGGGCAAACGAAGTATTAAGTCCTATATATGAAATTGGTGTTACTAAAGCAATAACTGAAACACACTCAAACTCTAGTGCTTTACCTTTACAAAGTAACATAGACACAGCCTATGCAAACACTTCTTTAAAAAATAGCTTTGATAATGTAGGGCAATTTTTTATGGGGTTTCAAGGCGTAAGTACAGGGCTATGGGTTATAGTAATGCTTGTAGTAATTGTAGCTTTGTCTTTTGCTTTTACATACGTGCAGGGTATGGGGTCAGGAGGAGGAAGAATGGTGCTTGTATTAGGGACAACTCCATTGTTTGTATTTATGTTTGCAGGGTTCCCAAGCGTAGCCTTTGTATTTACTTTTATAGCTTTGATTTCTGTCTTTGGTGCATATTATATATTTAGTAGGGCAGGGTAATGAATTATAGAGTAACAATTACACTTCTTGTTCCTTATTTTGTAATGGTTATATTAGGAGTTATATCTCAAATGTCTTACACCCAAAGTGGAGGGGCAGGAGAACTTTCTACGTTTTTGGCTGATGGGGGTAACCCTGATTTAATTATTTTTGATTCTCCTAAAATATCTTCAGATGCTTCAGGAATAACAGGGGTTTTTCAAAGTGCTTATAATTTAGCAAATGTTACTTTAGGGGCTTTTACATCTCTTATAAGAATGGGAACATTAGATTTTGATTTTTTTGACCAACACCCATTTTTTACTTTAGTTAGATATGTAATGTTATTTATGTGGGCACCTTTTATAATTCAATTATCAATAGATTTAATGAAAGTATTGTCAGGAGTATTCAGATTTTAAAAAAACTATACAATTTAAGGCACGTTACTTTTAAAAGCATAGGTAAACACACACTTAAGGTTTTAGAAGACCCTAAAAACACAAGGAATTTTGCTCTTGCAAGTTTGATGTTAATAGTTGCAATAATAATTAAAGGAGATGTTTCTGCAAGGTGTTTAAGTGCTTCTTATGTTTCTAATACAGAATATTGTTATTCTTTTTCTGTAAATGCAAGTAACAGTTCAGTTTCAGGTTATAGTTATTTTGATTTTCCTTTACGAGTTAACCTTCCTTTAGATTCATGGTCTTTTAGTGAAAAAATAGATAAAGCAAATAGTGGTGGGGGTATATATAGAAAAGCTTGGGACATTAATGCTTATCAAGGTTCTAACGCTAACCAATTTGATATAGTAGCACAAAACCTTAATAGTTCAGGAGCAAACCCAGTTTATGTAATACAACCTTTTATTCAAAACGCTACTACTACAACTACAAATTATAATTTAGGTAACAAGTCTGCTAAACGAGACCAAGGGCTTTATTTTTATAGACCTGTAGATACTGCAACTATAATGGACTGCCACAATGGGGATTCTCCATGTGTAACAAACCCTATTGATTACTCTATAAACTTTAGGATTGAAGCAAACATAAAACCATTAAATTCAGCAAGTGATTATGTTACTACAAGTGGAATTAATATACCTACAAATGAAGCACAAACATTAATTTGTGATACTGCTGTAACTAATCCATGTTATTCTGATTTGATTTCTAAATATAATGAAACTTCTAATACTGGATATAGGTTAAGAATAAAAAGGCAAGAATCGTTAGGTATTTTATATACCTATTTAGTTTGCCAGTTAGATTCTGATATTCAAGAAACAGCTTTTACTTCATTTGAAGGTAAAAACTCTACACAAAATGTAATGTACAAAACATATTTAGACTTAAGTGGTAATACACAATTAGATTGTGGTTACACATCACAAGGCACATCTTCTTTAAGTAACAATTCAACCTTAACTTCAGCAGGAGCAGGGCACTTACTTGGAGCCACAACAAATAATACAAATTTAGAAATTTGTAAAAATTGCTATAAAACAATGTTATATGATGTTAAGTTTTCAAATAAAACAACTAATACACAAAATGCAAGATATATGATGAACGCTAATCAAACTAATGAAACAAGTTCAACTGTTCCATATACTTCACAAATAGAAGAATCAACAGGGAATTATGTAGATGGTGTAGGCACAGGTATTAATTTGGTTTGGAGTATATCTACTACTAATTCTGCAAACGATATGAGTGTAACTACTACAGATGTAATTCAGCAATCTGCTTCTCAAATGCCTATACAGTATTCGTCAGACGTAGCTTGGGTTCCTAATTTTTATGGAAGTGGAAACCCTGTGGCTTTAGCCAATCCTGATAGAGCCCAAAACTCTTTTCTTTATTGGTTATATGGAAAACCTGCAAGTTGGGATATTCCTGATAATTTTTATTACACTATGCTTTTTTTAAGCATAGGTAGTATCTTTGCTATGATGATGTTTATGCTTACAAGAGAAGTTTTTATTGCCACAATTATTTTAGGTATGCCTTTGTTATTTGGAATTACCCAAGGGCTAGTTCCTCTTTGGTTTGGGTTTGTTTGGCTTCTTAGTGTAATGGGTGTTATTAGTGGTAAATCATATTTTAGAGGGATATAATGTCAAGTAAGAATGTATTTATATATTATGCAGTTCCTGTAATATTAGGAACAAGTGCAGGGTTATTAACTTGTCAAATAGTAATAAATAAAATATTAGGAGTAATAAATTGAAAGAAAAATTAAGTAAAATAAAATATTTTTTACCTGCTGAAAAAATGCAATCTAATTTAGCGATATTTTTAAGCATATTTGCTTTATTTTTTGCAGTAGGCAATTCTAACGTACCATGTTTAAATGCAGACACTTGTGCAGTAGGAAGTGATGAAGTGTTTAGTGGAACAGTAAGTATACAAAATGGAACAAACTATAATTTACAATTAACAGGGAGCCCTACAGCTAACAGAGTTTTAACCTTGCCTGATAATACTGGTACAGTTGCATTAACAAGTGATATCCCAAGCGTCCCATCTTTAACTGCTTCAAAAATAATGGCAACTGATGGAACAGGAGCATATAGCACAACTGATATTTATCCATTAAGTGTGGGAACGACTGGGCAAGTTTTAACTGTTAATAGTTTAGCAACTGCATTAGAATACTCATCTATTACAGGAGTTCCAAGTTTAACAGCTAGCAAAAGTGTAGCTACTGATGGTACAGGAGCTTTAACTACTACTGATGTTTATCCATTAACTCTTACTGCTTCTAAAGTAGCAAAGACAGATTCTAGTGGAAACTTAACTACAGGAACAATAGATATTACTACAGATATTACAGCAGGTACCAGTTTACAACAAATACGAACTAATGCTGGAGGTACAGCATTAGAATATTTTACTCCTACGAGTGGAAGTCCTGTTACTTTATTAGATAGTGGTTCAGTATCAGTAAGTGGAGATGAGTTTTTGATTTGTTGGCATGGTACTACTTTTGATCCTGATAAAAAATATAAATTGGTTTTATGGGGAGGAGATGGAAACATAGGAACTATAGGGTATCAAGCAAATATTAAATTAACTAATAATGATTGTATTAATAATTATAGAGCTGAGTTTACGGCTGAAATAAGCACAAGTGGAAGGTGGTTAGGTTCAGGAACTGCAAGCAATCCTTATACGGCGTCTTCAGGTGTTTGGGCGTATTCTCAAACAGGCTTTAGAAATATGGGGCAATGCTTTCCATTAACAGGGAATCAGTATAGCACATTTTATAGACCTGCAAATATTGGAGGAGAATTTACTTTTCAAACAGCTGGTGGATTTACAACAACTACAGGCGATAGAGGAGCATTAATGCACTTTGACATGTATGCTGATACTTTTGACTATTCACAGAGTTATTTTATGGGAGTGAATACAGGGGAAGGATTTTGTAGTTGGCAAAACACTACAAATATGTTTGCAGACATAACAGGAATGTATGGTCAACTAGAAGGTGGTAATCCTCATCCTGTTACTAATAAAAAATGGTCATTGTATGAAGTGGCTTCACAATAAGAGTTAAAAATGGCAATAAACGTAAATAATAGGAACAAAAAATTAAATA
>CETB01022560.1_pt1 | contig 14394 bp, 12 predicted proteins | sample 356381 | NCBI WGS metagenome assembly CETB01 (sample SAMEA2622545, study PRJEB7988) | marine metagenome | biome: marine biome (ENVO:00000447); feature: deep chlorophyll maximum layer (ENVO:xxxxxxxx); material: "saline water (ENVO:00002010), including plankton (ENVO:xxxxxxxx)" | depth 155 m | reverse complement strand
GATTGATCCAGCACTGTTAGCGCTTTTTCTTCAATTGTGATTGGTAAATTATAAGCATAAATACTAGCATCCTCGGCTAATTCATTAAGCGTTTTTGCTCTTACTTTTAGGTTATCCATTGCCAGTAAGACCTTTTTCTTAACTTCTATCTGAATATTAAAACCTAAAAAATCATTCAGAATTGGGGTGATTAGTTTCAATAATTCGTCATTTTTTGAGGAACTGATGTAGTGTGCGTTAAGATGGTTGAGTTTATCTATATCAAAACGAGATGGGGATTTCCCCACATTTTTTAGTTCGAACCAGTCGATTGCTTCTTTTAAGTTTATGATTTCATGATCTTTATGAGACCACCCTAGCCTAAGCAGATAGTTGTTAAGAGCTTGGGGTAGAATACCATCTTCTTTATAGCTATTAACCCCGAGAGCTCCATGTCGTTTAGATAGTTTTTTTCCATCAGATCCATGTATTAAGGGTATATGTGCAAAGTAAGGAACTTTCCAGCCAAGGGCTTGGTATATTTGGATCTGACGAAATGTATTTGTTAGATGGTCATCTCCTCTGATGACATGAGTAATTTTCATGTCATGATCATCGACAGCAACTGCAAGCATGTAGGTAGGTGTTCCGTCGGATCGAACGAGCACCATATCATCTATTTCTTTATTTGAGACTTCCACATTTCCTTGTATCAAATCCTTTATAGCTGTTTTTCCTTCATTATTTGTTTTAAGCCTAATAGATGGGGACATATTTGGGGGGTGCTTGGAAGCGTCTACATTACGCCATTTTCCGTTATATCCTCCAAAACCTCCAGCAGATATTGATTTCTCTCTCATTATTTTAAGTTCTTCGGGAGTACAAAAGCATTTATAGGCCATGTCATTGCTCATAAGTAGTTGAGCGACCTCTAGGTGCCTTTCTCTTCGAGAAACTTGTGAAACTGGTTCTTCGTCCCAAGTTAATCCTAGCCAATTAAGCCCTTCATATATTGCATTTGTTGCCTCTTTGGTAGATCTCTTTAAATCAGTATTTTCGATCCTTAGTAGAAATTTTCCTTGATAATGTCTCGAAAACAAGTAGTTGAAAAGCGCTGTCCTGGCTCCCCCTATGTGAAGCAGTCCCGTTGGGGAGGGTGCAAATCTAGTTACAACTAATTCTTGCATATTATTACGTTCCTAGTTTGTGATTCTAGAAAAAACAAAAACACTAATTGGATATTATAGTTAGCTAGCAGCTTAATTTCTAATAATATTATTTGAAGTTAGATATTTTTAGGTGTATTTATCCCATATTATTAGCTGAGCGCACTAAGGGCTAAAGTTATTAATAACTTCTTAGTAAGCCTGCTAATCGACCTTGAATTACGACTCTGTCTGGAGAATAAATTTGAGTTTGGAAGCTTTTATTTGCAGGCTCTAACGCAATACGTTCGCCTTTGCTCATTAATTTTTTTAGTGTGACTTCATCATTATCTATTAGTGCGACAACAATCTCTCCTATCGATGCCGAGTCGCACTGTTCAATAAGAATTGTATCACCATGATGGATCCCCGCCTCAATCATGGAGTCGCCATCTACTTCCAGAAGATAATGTTCACCGTTTCCTATCATATTACCCGGTATGGGTATATTTTGTCCTGGATTGCTAATTGCTTCAAGTGGGGTACCAGCTGCTATTTTTCCGTATAATGGCAGGTTAACAGTATCTGTATTTCTAGTTACATTTTTCAATGAAACTACATTATTTGAATACTGCCCCTCTATTTTGCCGGCTGGTTGTTCTTGTTGCTTATTATCTGGAGATTTTAGAACTTCAAGTGCTCTGGCCCTATTAGGAAGTCGCCTAACATATCCCCTGTCTTCTAAATTAGAGATGAGTCGATGGATCCCTGATTTAGACTTTAAATTTAAGGCTACTTTCATTTCTTCATAAGAAGGGCAGACACCGGTTTCTAAAAAATAGTCCTGTATATACACTAGCAATCTATGCTGTTTTTTGGTTAACATGCGGAAACCTATGTATAATTGTTAACAAATAAAAAGAAGAACCAAGAAAAATTGCTATTTTGTTCTACTTTAGTTCATCTTTTGTGTCAATACTTTTTATAAAAATTAGATAAAGTTAATCTGTACTTAGATAAATTATTTTGACCTTACTGCCAGCTTTTAGGGACTTTGCTGCTGGTTTACGCAAGATTAAACAGTCAGATGCCGTGAATGTGGCTAGCATCGAACTATCTTGCTTTAAAAAGGGAGTTACCTTCAATCGCCCATCCCTTCCAGAAGCAAGCTTAGCTCTTAGATAGTCTTGTCGGAAATCATTTTTTGGAATATCTCGTGTTAAAAAGGCATTATCAAAATTATTTTCCTTCAGCTTTTGTCCTAACATTAAATTTATAACTGGCTTTAGAAACAGTATTGCAGTAACGCCAGCCGAGACTGGATTGCCGGGTAACCCGAACATTGGCAGTTTGTCAATTTTTCCAAAAATTAATGGTTTGCCAGGCCGCATTGCCACTTTATTAAACTTAATCTTTAGACCCTTTTTTATTAAGACGGGCCGAACAAGATCGTATTCTCCAACTGATGCACCTCCAATCGTGACCAGCAAATCAGTCGTATCTATCTGTGATACTAGTTTTAAAATAGATTCTGGCTTATCCTCGGCGATACCCAAATTTAAGGCTTCTCCTCCACACGCAGTTACAAATGTTGCCAGCCCAATACTATTCGAGCTAACAATTTGGTTTTCGTCATTAATTTCTCCAGGCATTGCTAATTCATTGCCTGTAGCCAAAATAGCTATTCTAGGTTTTCTGACAACATTTACCCATGGTACGTTCATCGCGGCTATTAACGACAGGTGTCTATAATTTAGCTTCTGTCCAGCTGTAATAAGTTTTTTACCTTTTTTAAAATCTAGTCCTTTGGGCCTCACATAATCGCCTTTTTTTGCTGAGGTTAAAATAGTTACCGTGCCACTATGCTTTATCGTATTTTCTTGTATCACTATAGAGTCTGCACCTCTTGGCAGGGCCGCCCCGGTGAATATTCTGACGGTTTGACCTTCTGACACACTACCACCAAAACTTGAGCCAGCTGCTGATTCACCAATTAACTTCAGTTTGCTGGGAGCAGTTCTTACATCAATCGTTCTAACTGCATAGCCATCCATTGAAGAGACTGCTACTGGTGGTTGGTTAACCCGCGAGTAAATGTCTTCAGCCAAAACTCGTCCAAATGCATTGCTGACAGCTATTTGTTCCGACCCTAAAATTGAGAATGAGGAGAAAACCTTAGATTTTGCTTCTTCTACACTTATCATTTGGTTATTATTGTTTTTCATTTAACTTTCTTTTTAAAAACCCCCGATTTACCGCCAGATTTATAGTTAAGTTGTATATCGGATATTTTCATCTCCCTATCAACAGCTTTACACATGTCATAAATTGTTAAACATGCGACGGATACAGCCGTTAAAGCTTCCATTTCCACCCCAGTTTTGCCAAACACTTTGCAGGTTGCTCTCACGTTTATCGAATTCTTTTTGCTATTAGAGGTAAGTTTTACTTTTATTGATGAGAGATTTAATGGATGACAAAGCGGTATAAGTTCAGGAGTCTTTTTTGCGCCCATGATGCCTGCTAATTGGGAAATATTTAGCACTTCTCCTTTTTCTATTTTACTTTTCTCAATTAATTCTAAAGTTTTTGGCAGCATATAGACTGCTCCAGTGGCTTCAGCTATTCTGAAGGTCTCCTTTTTTTCGGAAACATCAACCATCGAAGGTTTCCCGGTACTATCTATATGAGTAAATTTACTCATTCATCTCAACTTTCTTTATTAATATTTTTTCCAATTAATTTTGATAAAGCAGAGCCTATATTCTTCTCTCTCATTAGTGACTCGCCCACTAAAAAGCAATTTACACCACAAGCAATTATTCTTTCTATATCACTTCTGTGTCTTATTCCACTCTCACTTACCAAAATAGAGTCTTTTGGGGCCTTTTTGACCAACTCTTCTGTCACAGATAAATCTACTTGGAGTGTTTTTAAATTACGATTATTAATCCCAAGCAGGTTAGAATTTAGAGCGATAGCTCTATCAAGTTCTTCTATGTTATGAATTTCCACTAATACATCCATATCAAGATCCAAAGCTAATTTATATAATGTCTTTGCCTTGGAGTCAGTAAGTGCTGCCATTATTAGCAGAATACAATCTGCACCCATTGCTCGGGACTCAAACACTTGGTAGGGATCAATAATAAAATCTTTTCTAATTACAGGCAGATCAACTGCTTTTCTAACCGCTTCTAGATCTTCTGGTCGGCCTTGAAAGAAGGGAGTATCCGTTAAAACAGAAATACAAGATGCCCCAGCAGATTTATATGAAGTTGCGATGGATTGGGGGTCAAATTCATTGCGGATTAGCCCACTTGAGGGAGACGCTTTCTTAATTTCTGCAATTATACCAATTTCTATTGTGTTTAATGATTTTTCTAGCGCCTCAGTAAATAATCTAACTGGCCCATTTTTATGTAACTGCCTCTCTAACTGATCTTGGGGCACAACTATTTTCTTTTTATCAACATCATTCTGTTTTTGGGCACATATTTTTTTTAGGATATCTGTCATGGTTAGAGCAGCCCAAGTAAGCTTTTTAGGAGTTTGTAATTGTAACTAAGCATTCCAGGACTCTAGATGCCCTTCCGCTATCAATAGATTCTTCTGCCATTTTAATACCCTCTTTGAGATTATTTGTTTTTTCAGCAACAATTAGGGTTGCAGCGGAATTTAGTAAAACAATATTTCTATAAGGTGTTAATTTTCCCCCTAACATTTCTTTTATGGCTATTGCGTTAAATTTACTGTCGCCCCCTTTTAATTCGCTTAGTTTGGCTTCTGGCAAGCCTGCGTCTTTGGGGGTTATTTCAAACTTATCTATATTTCCTTTATCTAAACTTGCGACATAAGAAACACCTGTTGTAGTTAACTCGTCCATCCCGTCGGAACCACAAACTACCCATGTTTTTGTAATTCCCAGATTTTTTAGCGCCTGGGCGATAGGCTCCACTAGATTTTTTGAATAGACACCAGTTAGTTGGCGCGTAACTCCTGCGGGGTTACTTAACGGTCCTAAGACATTAAATAGAGTTCTCGTGGCTAACTCAACCCTAGTTCCTGCAACATGTCTCATGGCACTATGATGCCTGGGAGCCATCATAAATCCCACACCACATTTTTGGATAGCCTTTTCGATTACACTAAATTCTGCATCGGTATTCACTCCAAGTTCGGAGAGCACATCAGCGGAGCCAGATTTAGAGGAGATGGCGCGATTTCCATGTTTTGCTATAGTAACCCCGGCTCCAGCTGCCACTAATGTGGATCCGGTTGAGATGTTAAAGGTCCCTGTGCTATCTCCGCCTGTGCCAACTATATCTAATGCGTCTTTTGGGGCTTTGATTTTCTTTGATTTTTTTCTCATGGCCCTAGCAGCACCTGTTATTTCTTCGATAGTTTCTCCGCGGAGCCTAAGTCCCATTAAAAATGCCCCCATTTGCGAGGGAGTTGCATCACCAGACATTATAATACCAAAAGCTTCCTCAGCTTCAGATTCGCTTAATGATAGTCCGTTGGCAACTTTTGAAAGGAAGACTTTCATTTTTTTTTCACCAAATTAAAAACAATTAGTTATCTACTAGAGTTTAAAATATGCAAGTTATACGGTTATATAATCATTAATCACATTATAAGTGAGATGACAAAGCTTAGGTTTTATATATGTTCATGATGTTTTTTTCAATGAAGGTGTATAATTAGCTTAATTAATACCAAGAGTACGTATACAAAAAAAGCTTCCGGGTACCCTAATGAGATTAAGTATTGTGTTAAAATATCTGAGCATTACTGCTTTTTTTATAGCTATAATTAGTTTGATTGGGTTTAAATTATTTTTTCAAAAAGGAGCTGGGCTAGATAATGCTAATAGGGATGTAGTAGCCCAACTGCAATTACCTGCAGAAAATGAATTAGGAAAAGAGTTAACTTCCAATAATATTTCTACCCCCACACAAAAACTTGCAAAAATAAACGCTAATAAGTTGGAAACAAAATCAGTAACAATTGGTGATAATATAAAAGAGAAAGCCTATGGATCGAGAGAAAAAATCGCCCAGGGTATGGTTAAAACAACAGAAGAATTTCCATCTGAAATTTTAGATAGTCTGTCACATGAATCAGACCTTGAAGTTAGCAGTTTAGTGACAAAAAAAAATGAGGTTAGTTCAAGAGATCCAAAAGTTTTAGAAGAAGAAACAGGAGGCTCTCAGCCAGCTTGGATAACAAATGCTACTAGTTTTAGGTTCACTGACTCCAGATTGCCGAAAATAGCTATTATTATAGATGATGCAGGTTTAAATAAGACCATGACAAAATATGCTATTAATTTGCCCGGTCCCTTGACTATATCATTCATGAGTTACGCCTCTAGGCTGGAGCAGCAAGTTAATCTAGCAAAAAAGGCAGGCCATGAGGTGATAGCCCACATACCTATGGAGCCATTTAATTCATCATTAAACCCTGGCCCAAGATTTCTCTCTACTAGGCACTCCGATAAACAGATATTGAAAAATTTTAGGTGGTCTTTATCTAAGGTGCCGGGGATTGTGGGGGTTAACAATCATATGGGTAGCAGATTTACTAGTGATCAGCGCGGAATGCAAATTGTGATGTCAGAGCTAAAAAGACAGGGTTTACTTTTTCTGGATAGCAGAACTTCTATAGATACCATAGGAGTTAAATTAGCAAAAAAGTTCGGGGTGCCGCATGCTGCTAGGAATATATTTTTGGATCATGACCCAAGTATCAAGGCTATAAAGAGACAATTGGCTGCTCTAACAAAATTTGCCACTAAGACAGGTTACGGCATTGCCCTTGGCCATCCCAGAAAAACAACCATTGAAGCGTTATCTCAGTGGTTACCTGTTCTTCCAGAACATGGAGTTCTATTAGCACCATTGACAGAAATTGTATTGAATTATCAAAATCAAGAAAAAAGATGAGCGAAATTTTTATTTTTTCATATAGAAATTAACTATTGGCTTTGATAAAACATTTTTTCAATTGGTTTTTTATTAATGGTGACATCAAGTTTTGTCCGTATGGCATTTGCAAATTGTTCCCTTAAGTCGCGTCTAATATTTTCTTGCAGCTCATTTTCTATATTAACGATTAGTTCTGCGTTGTTCGAGGGATTTATTGGCAGTATCTTCTCAACAGTTGCCATGTAAGTCTGTTTCTCACCCTTTGTCCAAACGGTCTCTTTGGGTTTTGCATTAAATATTTTGGAGATAAGATCCCCCGGTATAGCGATATCTAAACCTTTACCTTCTCTTGTTAATGGTTTTGTTTGTCCCAAGCTAGTTACAAATTTTGTAGTCTTTATTTCCTTATTTAACGAAGAAAGTTTGTTTGCGAGCTCCGCAGCATTATTTTCTCTCTGCTCTTTTTCCCATGTTTTTATAACGTCTTTCCTAATAATTTTTAGGGGACGGAGTTTAGGTGGAAAAATCTCGTTAACATGCAAAATAAAGAAGCTGGAGTCATCGTAATCGGTTAAAGGGCTATTTTGGTTTTGTGCAGTATTAAAAGCTGTTTCCAATATTTCAGGCCTAGTTTGCAGTATTTTTATGGGTTTCCCTAAATCATCTAAACCCAATCTATCAGATTTTATCAATTTGACTGTCTGAAGGTTTAAAGTATTAGCTGCTTCTTGGATAGTTGCACCTGAGCCAAGTTCGTCCTCAAGTTTATTTGCTAGGCCAACTAAAGCATCCGTTGCCTTATCCAATTGCATTTCTTTACGAATCTTGTTTTTTACTTGGCTAAGAGGTATTACGGAAGCAGGAGTTATCTTATCTATCTTAATTACATGCCAACCAAGACTTGTCTTGATTGGCTCACTAAACGTTTTTAGAGATAGACTGAATGCTTTTTCAGCTATTATTTTAATTGGTAACTGAGATTTTGTAAATTCCCCCAAGTTTATTTGGCTTGCATCCATTTCCCCTATTTTCTTTCCAGTTTCTAGAAAGCTAATTCCTTTATTTAAACTTTTTATTATTTCTTTTGCCTGCTCCTGTTTTGGCACAATTATTTGCTGAATAGAGCGGGTTTCAGTCGTACTAAATTCCAATACTCGGTCTTCATATTCTTGGCTTATAGCCGTATCTAGTATATCAATCTCGCCTGCTATTTGTGTTGGGGTAAGTGTTAATAAAGTAAGCGATCTATATTCCGGTGAGATAAATTTTTTCTCATTTTTTTTGTAAAAGTCACCTATAACTTGTTTTGTTGGTCTATTCGTTATTCTCATAGATTGATGATTGATCTTAAAAATCTGCGCTATTCTTCGCTCACCCCGGTGCTGCGCAAGATCGCTTAAAAGTTGTTTAGGTTTAACTTCCGCGAAATTGATGGTTGAAAGTAGCTGTCTCTGTATTAATTCTTTTCTATAAAGCTCCATAAATGTTTTTTCATTATAACCCAAACGATTTATTAGCTGTCTAAATTTATCTCGGTGAAATTTACCGGATGAATCTAAAAATTGTTTGTCTGTCCTAATTTCTGTGCCAAGAATCTCATCTGAAATTACTAATCCAAGTTTTTGTGCGTATTGTGTAAAAAGTGACTCTTCAATAAGGTTATCTAATGTTTGGTCAATAACCCCCATTGCCATTAGTTGCTCCGAGGAGACCTTTTCACCAAAAATTTTTCGCATACGATCAACTGAATTATTTACTCGAAATTTTAAATCTCTTCCTGAAATTGTTTGATCGCCAACTTGCGCTACAATTTCATCGCCATCTTTGCCACCCATTGTGTAATCGCCAATGCCCCAAAGCGCAAAACTTATAATGAGCAGTCCCAGTAAAAGTTTTGCTCCCCAAGATATTATCTTTTTACGAAAATTTTCCATTGTTCTTACCGTTTAGAAAAATTAGTCTCGCCAATTATATAAAAACAATACAATTGCAGGCTTGTATACTTTATCGCATTGCATCATAAAAGCGTGATACACTCTCGACAACAAGCAATTTGATTTAAATTGGTTATAAGGGTTATATGAAGCCATGAAAATAGAGAAAACAGCTCTTATAGCTGGCAATTGGAAAATGAATGGGACTATTAAAGAAGCAAAGCGATTGGTAAGTGGCTTGCTGGAAAAGTACAATGGCACCCGTAGTTTAGATGCAAAGATACTGATTTGTCCGCCCATGACACTGTTAAATTACGTTGGCAACCTATTGGAGGGTACAAATATTTTGCTTGGGGGACAAAACTGCCATTATGAAGTTTCTGGGGCCCATACTGGAGAAGTAAGTGCCAATATGATGCGAGACTCTGGTTGTTCTCACGTTATAGTTGGGCATTCGGAAAGGAGGAGCCAATATGGAGAGACAGATAAAGAGATTTTTCGCAAGGTAGAGGCAGTGCTTGAGCATGGCATGAAGGCAATCATGTGTGTAGGGGAGACTTTGAAGAGCCGCCAAGAAGGAAATGCAATTAATTATGTTACAAGGCAGTTAGATGAAGTGTTTAATAGTCGCTTAAGCCTTGAAAATTTAGTAATTGCCTATGAACCTATTTGGGCGATTGGTTCTGGAAAAACACCAGAGATTTCAGAAATTGAAGAAATTCATGAGGTTATTAAAAAGGTATTATCTAAATCCCTATCACAAAACTACGAAGTGCCAGTTATTTATGGTGGTTCTGTAAACCCCACCAATGCCGAGGAGGTCTTGGGGTTAGAGGCAGTTAATGGAGTTCTTGTTGGTGGTGCTAGCCTAAATACCAATGATTTTTGGGAAATTGTAAATGCAGCTAGTTAAAATAAAGGCTGTACAACAGGGAAAAAGTGGTTATTAACTACGGCGAGTAGTAAGTTTCCAGTTATTGAAGATTGAATATGGTTGCTGTTGTTTTATCAATTCATTTAATTTTGGCTATCGCCCTTATTTTAGTTGTAATGGTGCAGCAAAGCGAGGGCGGGGGTTTAGGTATAGGTGGAAGCTCCAGTGGAGGTATGGGAGGGTTTCTCTCAGGTAGAGCTGCGGCTAATCTTTTAACCCGAACTACAGGAGCAATTGCGGCTGCCTTCATGGCTACAAGTTTGATACTTGCAATACTAGCGGATCAAGGTAGGTCCTCTAAACGATCAATTCTTGATGAAAAGCCTAAAGAGACAACGAATCAACCGCAAGTTCCGAGTTTGCCAAAGCTTCCACCGTTGCCAAAAGGCGAAGGGCGATAAGATATTATGAAATATATTACAATAACTTATTTAGAGGCGGCTTTTTAGCCGCCTCTTCACTTTTATGAACATGGGGCTTGTTGTAGAATAAATAAATGACGCGCTTTATATTTATAACTGGCGGAGTTGTGTCTTCCCTTGGCAAGGGCTTGGCCTCTGCTGCACTTGGTACTTTATTGCAGGCGAGGGGATTTTCAGTCAGACTAAGAAAATTAGACCCTTACATTAATGTTGACCCAGGTACAATGAGCCCATATCAGCATGGCGAGGTATTCGTCACCGATGATGGCGCTGAAACTGATTTAGATTTAGGGCATTATGAGAGGTTTACCTGTGTTGATGCTAAAAAAAGTGATAATGTAACCACAGGTCGTATCTATTCTGATGTAATAGCCCGGGAAAGACGGGGAGATTATCTCGGTGCAACTATTCAGGTAATCCCCCACATAACGGATGCTATTAAAGATTTTGTTATCGCAGATATTGATAAAGAAGATTTCGTACTATGCGAAATCGGTGGTACCGTTGGAGATATAGAGGGTTTGCCATTTCTTGAAGCAATAAGGCAGCTAGGAAATGAAATGGGTAAAGAAAGAACAATGTTTGTTCACCTCACTTTGATACCCTACTTAGATGCTGCTGGTGAATTAAAAACAAAACCTACACAGCATTCTGTAAAAGAATTGCTTAATGTAGGTATTCAGACTGATTTATTATTGTGCCGTACTGAAAGAGAAATTCCTGATTCTGAAAGAAAGAAAGTTGCGCTTTTTTGCAATGTCCGTGAGGATGCTGTAGTTCAGGCTTTAGATGTTGATACTATCTATAGGGTTCCCATTAATTATCACAATGCTGGTCTAGACGAGCAGGTTTGCAAGCATTTTGGCCTGGATAAGACCTTAAAACCAAATTTGGAGGATTGGAAGACTATTGTTAGATTATCTACAAAGCCAGAGGGTTCTGTAAAAATTGGAATAATTGGCAAATATACGGGATTAAAGGATGCTTATAAATCTCTTTCCGAGGCTTTAGCCCATGGAGGAATAGCTAATAATGTTTTAGTTGAACTAAAATGGATAGATGCCGAAAGCTTCGATGACGAAGAGTTTTCTGGTGAACTTGACGATATAAATGGTATTTTAGTGCCAGGAGGTTTTGGTGAAAGAGGTTCTAATGGGAAGATTAGAGCCGCTAGTTTTGCTAGAGAGGGGAATATACCATTTTTTGGAATCTGTTTGGGTATGCAAATGGCTGTAATTGAAATTGCCAGGAATGTTGCGGGGATTGTGGGTGCCGGCACAACAGAATTTGGACCTTGTCAGGATCCAGTAGTAGGCTTAATGATTGAATGGGAACAAAATGGTGAGACTCAAATAAGGGATGAGGAGTCGGAAAAGGGAGGCACTATGAGGCTGGGTGCTTATGAATGCAGTCTGAGGAAAAATAGTAAGGTGAGAAAAATATATGGCGTTGATACTGTAAGTGAGCGTCATAGACATAGATATGAAGCTAACATTTCATATGAGTCAGTTTTAGAGAAAGCGGGTATTATTTATTCGGGAAAATCTCCAGATGGGGTTTTGCCGGAAATAGTAGAAATTGTTGATCACCCTTGGTTTATTGGAGTCCAATTTCATCCTGAATTGAAGTCTAGACCATTTGAGCCTCACCCACTATTTACTGATTTTATTAGGGCAGCGGTGGAACAATCTCGATTAGTTTAAGGGGTTTATCGGATGGAAAAAACTCATACTGTGTCTGTCGGTGAGGTCGTCTTTTCAAATACTAGCAGACTAAATATTATTGCGGGACCTTGTGTTATGGAGTCCCTTGGGCACGCCTTGGACATTGCAGGAAAGTTGTGTGAATTATCACAAGAATTAGATTTCGGATTAATTTATAAAACTTCCTATGATAAAGCTAACCGCACCAGCTTAGATAGTCACAGAGGACCTGGCATAGAGACAGCCATACCTATATTTTCAGAAATAAAAAAACAATGTGGATGTCCAGTTTTAACAGATATTCATAGCGTTGAGGATGCCAAAGCACTAGCAGAAGTCACAGATGTTTTGCAGATACCTGCATTTTTGTGCAGGCAGACTGATTTACTTAGGGCTGCTGGTGAAACTGGTAAAGTAATTAATATAAAAAAAGGCCAATTTTTGGCGCCCTGGGATATGGGTAATGTAGCTGAGAAAGTAGAAAAAACTGGCAATAAGAATATTTTTCTTTGTGAGAGAGGGACAAGTTTTGGTTATAACAATCTAGTTTCAGACATGAGATCTCTTCCAATCTTAAGAAAACTTGGCTATCCCGTCATTTTTGATGCTACACATTCTGTTCAGCAACCTGGTGGTTTAGGAAGCTCTTCCGGTGGGCAAAGAGAGTTTGCGCCAGTTTTGGCAAAAGCAGCTGTCGCTGTTGGAGTAGCGGGTGTATTTATGGAAACACATCAAGACCCAGATAACGCTCCCAGCGATGGACCAAATATGATTAAAATCACGGAGATGAGAGATCTTATTAGTTTATTACTTGAAATCGATATTGTGACAAAAAGATCTATGGGGGATATGTAAATTTATGGCAACTATTGTTGATATTCATGCAAGGGAGATCATTGACTCTAGAGGAAATCCAACCGTGGAGGTCGATTTGTCTCTTGACGATGGAGCTTTCGGTAGAGCATCTGTTCCTTCTGGAGCTTCTACAGGTAGTTTTGAAGCCATGGAACTCAGAGATTCCAATAACAAACGATTTGGTTTTAAGGGGGTGCGTGGGGCTTGTAACTTTATTAATGGTGAAATTTCTCATGCTATTGTTGGGATGGAGGCCGACGAGCAACTTCATTTGGATAATATCTTAAACAAGTTGGATGGAACTGATAATAAATCTAGGTTAGGAGCAAACTCTATATTGGGTGTGAGTCTTGCCTTATCAAGAGCAGCAGCCAGTTCAGCTGGTTTGCCATTGTATAGGTATCTTGGTGGTGCCAATGCACATATACTCCCAGTTCCCATGATGAATATTATTAATGGTGGTATGCATGCTGATAATAATATTGACCTGCAGGAATTTATGATAATGCCAGTAGGTGCTGATACTTTTGCTCACTCTATACAAATAGGATGTGAGATCTTTCACAAGTTGAAAGACATACTTTCTGAAAGCGGCCACAGCACAAGTATTGGAGATGAGGGTGGGTTTGCTCCCAAACTTGAAAGTAACATTGAAGCTCTGGATTTGATAATGAAAGCTGTTGAAAGTAGTGGTTATGTTCCAGGAGATGATGTTTTTCTTGCCATTGATTCTGCTTCAAGTGAGTTTTATAAAGATGGCAAATATAAAATGGGTGGAGAAGGAACTTTAGACTCAAAAAAGATGGTTGCTTATTATAAGGAACTGTTGGCGAGTTATCCAATATACTCTATCGAAGATGGGTTAGCGGAGGATGATTGGGGTGGGTGGAAAGTTTTAACCAATGAGCTTGCAAAAAATGTGCAATTAGTTGGCGATGACTTATTTGTAACAAATCCGAAACGGTTAGTGAAAGGCATCAATGAAGGGGTAGCAAACTCAATTTTAATCAAGGTTAACCAAATTGGTACACTGAGTGAAAGCCTTGAAGCTGTATCAATAGCCCACAAATCTGGTTATTCGGCAGTTATTTCTCATAGGTCTGGAGAGACTGAGGATAATATTATTGCCGATATTGCTGTTGCGACTAGTGCCGGGCAAATAAAAGCGGGGTCATTATCTCGTTCAGATAGATTAGCCAAATATAATCAGCTTCTTAGGATAGAAGAAGACTTGGGGCAGGAGGCTGTCTTTTCAGGGAAAACAATACTTAAAGATTAAGTTAAGTATAGTCCTGTAATTAATTTGTATTAATTTACTATTATTTCATACTATAGGAACTACAGATAGAATTCTGCTTTATTAAACATTTAAATGGTTTTTTATGAGGCTTTTTTCTGAGCTTAGAATTAGAGCGAAACATGTATTCTGGCCATTTTGCTGGATCGCTCTAGTGGTTTACCTGTCTTTTCATATGATACAAGGAGACAGGGG
>CETB01005049.1_pt1 | contig 14560 bp, 12 predicted proteins | sample 356381 | NCBI WGS metagenome assembly CETB01 (sample SAMEA2622545, study PRJEB7988) | marine metagenome | biome: marine biome (ENVO:00000447); feature: deep chlorophyll maximum layer (ENVO:xxxxxxxx); material: "saline water (ENVO:00002010), including plankton (ENVO:xxxxxxxx)" | depth 155 m | reverse complement strand
TTCTCAATGCGCATAGAAAATTTTTCCTTTCTTTCGCAGCTCCTATCGTTTGGAACGCAGCCCAAATTTTCCTTGCCGTATTTGCATGGGCTAATGGGTGGAATGAGGGAGAAATAGCCAAAGCAGCAGCTTGGGGCGTTCTCATCGGAGGGTTTTTACAATTCGCTATACAGCTGCCCGCCGTATACAAGGCTGCCCCTTCCATTCGAACAAGTTTCCGCATTCGCCTTAAGCCTGTTCAGGATATTTTCGCTAGGTTCACTCCGGCTCTTTTGGGAAGAGGAGTTATCCAACTGTCAGCTTTTTTCGATCTGTTTCTCGCTGGCTTCTTAGCAGCTGGAGCTTTTGCTGGCTTATCTATAGCTCAAATCATCTACTTGCTCCCTATTGGCATCTTTGCGATGTCGATTGTTTCCGCTGACCTTCCCGAACTATCACGCGATCAAAAAGAAATAAGCAAAGTGATAAAACGTCTAGAAATAAGTCATGAGAGACTTGTCTTTTACGTCGCATTTTCGGCTATTGCATTTTTCTCAATTGGAAAACCTATAATCGGGGCTCTTTTTGAACGCGGCGAATTTACCGAAGAAGATACTTTGTTTGTATGGCTTATTTTATGCGCATACAGCTTCGGATTAATCACTTCTAGCGTCAGCCGACTATTTCAAAATGTCTGTTACGCAGGTGGAGACACTAGAGGCCCAGCAAAGTTTGCTGCACTTAGAGTTTGCTTTTCAGGTGTTATCGGCGTGATATTAATGTTTCAATTTGACCGTTTTGCTATCAACGTTGATGAGATTGTCAAGATAGGTGATCTACCGGTTTTCAAGCCGCTTCCAGAGTCCATACGCTCGACAGATATGGGGCCCCAAGCTTTAGGTGCTATAGGCCTAGCCCTGGGTAGTGCCTGTGGGTCTTGGATAGAGTATGCGCGACTGAAAAAGCGGATGGTTAGTATTCTCCCCTCTGGTTATCATCTACCTAAACCATTAGTGAATCTCTATATTCCTCTTGTGGTTAGTGGACTAATTGGCGGAGTTCTCACATGGGTTTTTGATGGGGTTCACAATTTGATACTAGGACCATCTCTCCTCATAGTTACGGGGGTTGTGTATGTCTATTTGTCCTACTTAAAAGGATCTGACCCCGCAAGAGAGCTACTTCGTCTTGCCAAAGTCCCTCATAAATAATCAGTTACTAGATGAAGGTAACAGCACTAGGTCATCACGGTGGATAACTTCTTCTGGCGACCCTCTAGGATGCTCTTGAGTAGAAAGGCCTAATAGAGGAGCGAGATCGATAGAGCTTACCGCACACAAGCCGCGGGCAATGTGCTTCCCCGTAGCATTGATAATAGAAACTGCTTCGCCACTTTCCCATTGTCCAGAAATACTCTTTACACCGACAGCCAACAAGGAACCTCCCCTATTCAAAAGAGCTTCTTCCGCTCCGTGGTCTATTTGAAGCGTTCCATTGGCTTCTAGGGCAAAGGCTATCCATAGCTTCTTTGCTGAAAGTTTCTGCTGATTAGGGCGCACAATGGTACCTGTTTCGGGCGATTCATTTAATGCGTTAATCAGAACTCTATCACTAGCTGCAGAAGCGATAGTCGTCGTAACGCCAGACCATGCAGCCATCCTCGCTGCAGCTAGTTTTGAACTCATGCCCCCGCTACCCTGATTCCCACCGGATTTCCCAATCTCTGCACTCAACTCAGCAGTAGAGTCGATTTCTGGTATTAAGGTTGCGCTTTCATCCAAATGGGGATCTGCTGAGTAAATACCTTCTGTGTCAGTAAGAATAATTAGCTTCTCCGCTTTAACTAGGTGCGCAAGCAATGCCGCAATGCGATCATTATCTCCCCACCTAATAGCGTCATCCGCTACAGCATCATTCTCATTAACAATTGGGACGATTCCGGCTTCCAACAAAGACTCAAGGGTTGATCGCGCATGAAGATAACGAGAACGAACAAAAAAATCATCAGGGGCTAGGAGCAGCTGGCCATACTCTAGGTTATGCCGAGCTAATTCTTCTCCATAGATCGCCATGAGCTTTGGTTGCCCTACCGCAGAAGCAGCTTGAAGAACACGCGAGTCCTCAGGGCGACCTGAGGTATAGCCTAACATCGGCAGCCCAACTCCAATAGCGCCACTACTTACCAAAATAATATGGCTGTATTCTTTTCTGACTTCGGCAACTTCATCACACAATTTGGCGATTGCCTCGCGCTTTATGGAACCATCAACTTTGGTTAATGAAGAAGTACCTATTTTAACGACAACTTTCACGCTTCTATTGTCGCAGCATCGGAGATGAATTTCTTGTATTTAGACCTAAGTAATTAGAAGTCAAAGTTTCCATCTTCTTGAAATTCAAACTCCAGTTGACCGATCTTAACAATATCCCCTTCTTTCACGCCAGCGCGCCTAAGCGCCTTATTGACACCCAGTTTCTCCAGAGAGCTCTGAACAAACTGGAGGGCTTCTATGTTAGTTAGATCATTTAACGAGACAGCACGCTCAGCGCTTCTTCCAAAGACGGTGAATAGGTTGTTACCACTCTTTTCTACTCGAATGCCTTTGGGAGTAGGGCGGTGAATGACTTCATCAGTATCTGTAACAGTTGCTTGGCTTCGGTCGTACTTAACTAGCCGCTCCATTTCTGCGACAGCGCTTTCTAATCCATAACCAGTAACTGATGAAATTGGCAGGCAGGAATCTGGTACCTCCGCAGTACCTACATCATGTTTCGATCCTAGAAGCAAACGAGGCCTTTGAAGAAGATCGGGTTTATAGGTTCCGAGCTCTCTTAGAAGCGTCTCGAGTTGCTCATCAGGAGATATCCCCTCGTAGGCTGCTAGGTCAAGAAGGACTACCAATACTCTCGCTCTTTCAACATGCTTAAGGAACTGGTGGCCTAACCCTTTGCCTTCCGATGCCCCTTCAATAAGACCAGGTATATCTGCTACCACCATTTCAAAATCTTCCCGCACTTTAACAACCCCTAAGTTAGGAACCAGTGTGGTGAATGGGTAGTCAGCAATTTTTGGACGAGCAGCGGATATCCGAGAGATTAGAGTACTTTTCCCTACATTTGGAAAGCCTACTAAAGCGACATCAGCCAATAACTTCAACTCTAGTCGAAGCCATTGCTCTTCCCCTGATTCACCTTGCTCAGCGAAACTTGGAGCGCGTCGATTGTTAGCTAAAAATCTTGCATTTCCTTTACCACCCTCACCACCTTTTGCTCCGAGCCATTTCGTTCCTGATGATGAAAGATCAGCTAATATTTCGCCTCCTTGATCTCGAACGATTGTGCCCACCGGAACAGATACTTCCAACGAATCGCCATTCGCACCATGACGTCGTTTACCTGCTCCATGCCGACCATTTTCGGCGCGTCGATGAGGATAATCCCTAAACGAAAGCAAAGAAGCAGTATTATGGTCTGCGACCAACCAAATATCACCCCCATTACCGCCATCGCCTCCATCGGGGCCACCCCGATTGACATGCGCTTCTCTCCTAAAGGCGACACATCCTGCTCCACCGTCGCCTCCTCTTACATTGAGGCCGCATTCGTCAACAAAATTTGACACAGTATTACCTTAGATTGAAGCCACCTAGACCAGTGACTGTTTCGAAAATATTAGCAAAGTCTATTCAGGAATGACGTCAACGAGTTTTCTGCCGCGCCGTGATCCAAATTTAACTCTGCCATCAGCTGTGGCGAATAGAGTATCGTCTCCCCCGCGGCCAACATTATTACCTGGGTGGAATTTTGTTCCACGCTGACGTACCAGAATCGAACCAGCAGAAACTAAAGTTCCGTCATAGGCTTTAACGCCCAAGCGCTGAGCATTTGAATCTCTCCCGTTACGGGTAGACCCGCCGCCTTTAGTCTTTGACATCTTGCTAGTCCTTTGTTATCGAAGTGATTTTAATTTCATTGTAGTTCTGTCTGTGGCCCCACCGACGTCGCTGATTGCTCTTATTTTTGTATGTAAATCCATTGATCTTTTTTCCGCGACCTTCGCCAATGATTTCTGCCGTTACTTTGGTTCCCGCTAATTCTGCTGGAGTAGCGAAGATTGAATCTCCATCAACAATCATCACTGGAGACAGGCTGACAGAAGAACCCACATCTCCTAATAATTCCACCTTGATGATTTGATCTTTTTCAACCCGGTATTGCTTTCCACCGGTCTTAATTACGGCATACATAAGTCACTAGCCTAGTACTTTCTGCACAAAATACCGACACCCCCCAAAGCAGATAGCCAGAATCAGAGTTTATTTAACTCTGAGCCTTCTGGTATGACTGTAATAAGCCCTCCCCTATTCGTTTGCGCGTCATTTCAACAAGTCCCAACTCAGATATTCCCAAAACTTGTGTGCGAGTTTTATCCCGGGACAATGCTTCACGGAATACTCTAAGTACATCTTCACGGTTCTTTTGAACTTCCATATCTACAAAATCAATAACAATAATCCCGCCTATATCTCTTAGACGAAGCTGCTTCGCTACTTCCTTTGCTGCTTCTAGATTGTTTCTATAGACAGTTTCCTCAAGGTTTGATGAACCGACGTTTTTACCAGTATTGACGTCAATCACAGTCAGAGCTTCAGTATGTTCAATAATTAAAGAGCCTCCGGAAGGGAGCCAGACTTTAGAGTCTAAGGCTTTTGTTAATTGCTCTGTAACATATAACTTCTCAAAAAGTGGAAGATCCTCCTCAGTTGGGTTATGAAACTCTATACGGTCAGCAAGCGCAGGTGCGACAGTTTCTAAGTACTCACTTGCTTCCAGATAGAGCTCCTTGTCATCTACGACAACGGACCTATACTCCTTACTAAATTCTTCACGGATAACGCGGAACGGCATTTCGGGCTCTCGATGCAAAAGAGTGGGAGCTGAAGCTTTACTTGCTAATTCCTTAATAGTTTTCCATTGCGCTACAAGACGATCAACATCTAATTGGATTTCTTGCTTTGTAATATTTTCTGCTGCAGTTCGCACTATGATTCCATGCTCAGCAGGCTTTGCTTTCTCAAGTATCTGACGTAGCCGCTTTCTCTCTTTCTCTTGAAGTCTTTTTGATATGCCAAACGTTGAACTATTTGGAACAAGAACCACAAAGCGCCCTGCAAGTGAAACCTCTTGAGTAAGTCGAGCACCCTTGTGGGCTATCGGATTTTTCGTAACTTGACATATGATCACTTGTTTATTCTTTAGAACTTCTTCGATCCGAGGGAGCTTCTTCTTATCAGCCTGATCAGAAGTCACTAAATCGCTCTGGTATAGAACTGCGTTTTTGGGCGTACCTATATCAACAAATGCTGCTTCCATTCCAGGCAGCACATTTTCGACTTTCCCTAGATAGACATTTCCATGAATCTCGCTTATATCATTAGCTGGCTGAGAAACAAAGAACTCTAATAGCGACCGTCCTTCTAAAGTAGCAATCTGGGTTAAACCGTCTTCCACATGCACAGCCATTGTGTACCGACCGACTGCCTTGCCTTTTCGTTCCTGTCCACGTCGTTTCTTGAGATTGGCTTCATCGAGCTCAATCCTTCCATTATTCTCAGTTGCCTTATTTCGACCCTCTGAAGAGCGAGATTTCCTTCGCTTCCGTCTTTTCCGATTGGCATTTTTAGTTGAAGAGCTGGTTGCATTCTTTCCGGCCTGATTCGCTATCGGTGCTGGGCGAGTATCTCCGATTTTTGGCTTATTCTTTTCTATGGGGTTCCTATCTCTAGAATTTTTATTGCTTTTATCGACATGATCATTCGCCCCATTCTTTTGGGCTTCGACTTGATCGGACATGGGTTATTTCCCTTCTCATAATGCGCCTACCAGAGAACGCATTGGGGTGGCACCAGCAACTTCTAGTGGGTCGAGTCGCCTAGCCCCCTCTTCGACTATTTGTTTTTTTCTACGGAGTTTGTATTCACTAAGGTAGGGCTCCAAAGACCGGAGTAATTCACTCGGCCGCAGCGACCTAGGTTGTGTCCCCAGTTCAGCTTGCAACGTTACCCTCCCATCGATTCTCTCATAGTTTTTTCGTACTAAATATACTTGCGGCTTTATGTCGTCAACGATTTCTTTTCCTTTTCGTTCCCGGCGTAAAACGATTTCATTTGCACTATTTATTCTATCTATCCATGAGTCGACCTTGGTGTCATCCTCATTAACAGTGATGTCCCAAACACAAGAAGTCACTGTTTGCTGCAAAGAAGGGAACTTCCCGTTCATAATAGAAGCCCCGTTGATCTTTATTCCAGGGGGTAAATTAGAATTTAATGAGCTGCAAATATCCCCAACAATGATTAATTCTCTATCTGAATCATCCACTTGGATATCGATGTACTCGCAATCTGACTCCGCACCTGTTGGTAGCGCTAGGCCATAAGATATTTTGGGTCGTGGAGAGAAACCTTGACTATATACAAGTGGGACTCTTGACACCCGCAAGGTCCTTTCCCATACTTTTGCAATATCGCGATGGCTTGCAAATCGGATTTTCCCTGTCTTAGTTGATCTAAGTCGAAGAGCCATCATACGCCTAAACCGTTTCGCTTTTTTTGCGTATAGTCAAAAGTTGTGGCACTTCCGACCCTTTAGTTAGATCTTGCCAAGTTCCTTGACTACCGCCGACTGGTGGCGAAGTCGAACCAACAACATGGTCGAGGCCGTAGCCAGTGCAGGCACCACAATCATAGCAAGGAGTCCATCGGCAATCTTCAAGGCCAACTTCTTCTAAGGCATCTCGCCATTCTTGCCAAAGGAAGTCCTTATAAAGGCCAGCATCAAGGTGATCCCAAGGTAATGGTTCAGATTTGTCGCGATGCCGATATGCGTAGTCCTCAACTGAAAGGTTCAGCTTATCCATTGATGACAACCATCGGTCAAGGTCAAAGTGTTCGCTCCACTCTTGAAATATCCCGCCTGATCTCCACACTTCTTCGATAAGTGGTGAAAGCGCACGGTCTCCTCTACTCAAAACCCCTTCTATTAAAGTAGCCTTCGGGTCATGCCATTTCAGCTGGACCCCCCTAGACCGACTTGTCGCATCTTTAAGCAGGTTGATCTTTCTTTGGAGCTCTTCAATCGTATTTTGACCAAACCACTGAAATGGCGTGAATGGCTTCGGAACGAAACCTCCGACGCTAACGGTTACTGAAGCTTGTTTGGTATATCTTTTACCAATTTCGACACAGTTTTTTGCTAAATCTGCTATGCCCAAAGTGTCTTCATCAGTTTCAGTAGGTAATCCTATTAAGAAATAAAGCTTCACTCTTCGCCATCCTTGTGAGAATGCTGACTCGACAGCCCCATAAAGGTCTTCTTCTGTAATCAATTTGTTGATCACTTGTCGCATTCGCCAAGTTCCTGCTTCTGGAGCGAAGGTCAACCCAGAACGTTTTCCGCCTTGGAGCGTCGCTGCGATACCTACTGTGAATGCATCCACACGAAGCGATGGCAAAGACACTCCCGTCTGTCCACATGACAAAGGGTCATCTCCAACTGCAGCGACTGCTTTCTCAATATGGCTATAGTCTGCAGTCGATAGCGAAGTTAATGCAACTTGGTCATACCCTGTCCTCCGAAGACCTTCAGAAACCATCGTTCTTACTTGATCAACTGACCGCTCTCGAACCGGACGAGTGATCATCCCAGCTTGACAGAATCTACAACCCCTCGTGCACCCTCTGAAAACTTCAACATTAAGGCGGTCGTGGACAACTTCAGTGATTGGGACAAGCTGGTTTTTGGGATATGGCCAATCCTCCAGACTTGTTATGGTTCGCTTCTCTACTAGTTTCGGCACATCATCGTACTTAGGTTCCAGAAGCTGGAACCCATTCTGATCTCTTGATAGGTTATACATTTGCGGGACGTATACCCCTTCAATCTTTGACAGCTCTCTTAGGAGAAAATCTCTACTTGGATGGGTGGACTCGCTGGTCTTCCATTGATGAATCACATAAGTTAATTCTGAAACAACCTCTTCACCGTCACCCAATACGAAGAAGTCAACAAAGTCAGCTAAAGGCTCGGGGTTGTATGTGCAATGACCGCCAGCAGCGATTAAGGGATCATCATTTCCTCTTTCAACAGAGCGCAATGGAGCCCCAGCTAAATCGATACAATTCAAGAGATTTGTGTAAACAAGTTCGGAAGAAAGATTGAACGCTAATATATCGAACTCATTTGCAGGACGATGGGTATCAACGCTGAAAAGAGGAATTCGTTTTTCTCTCATTGTTTTCTCTAAATCAATCCAAGGAGCGTATGCTCGTTCGGCTTCTCCAATCGGAAGTTCATTAATTATTTCATAAAGGATCTGAAGGCCTTGATTGGGAAAACCAACTTCATATGCGTCTGGGTATGTCAAGAGCCATGCTACGTTTCTGGGATCGTGGGGCGGCTGAATGGCTCCTCGTTCCAACCCGATGTAGCGCGCTGGTTTTTCAACATGAAGTAGCAGGTGTTCTATTTCAGGCCAGATCGAAGTCATCCTTGGCAAGTCCGTTCTCTTAAATCAACTTCCTGAAGGATACTAGATACTTCATCTAACAGCCTCATACCTTCGCATATGTACATTCAAAACCAGGCCAACGGCAACGAAACTAGTAAGGCTTGATGAACCCCCGTAAGAAACAAATGGCAAAGGTATCCCAGTTATAGGCATGATGCCTAGTGTCATACCGACAGATTGGAACATCTGGAAAACGATCATCGTTAGAACTCCTACGCAGATTAGTGTTCCAAGAAGGTCTGCTGACTTTTTTGCTGTTCTCCAGCATCTCCATATGACTACTCCGAACAAACCCAAAATTACTACGGCGCCGATAAACCCTAGCTCTTCTCCAACAACTGAAAAGAGAAAATCAGTATGCTGTTCTGGAACGAACTCGCCGCGCGTTTGTTGACCCTCTCCGTAACCCTGACCTCGAAGACCTCCAGATCCAATAGCTATTTGAGCTTGTGTCTGTTGGTAGGCTGCTTCTGTCTGACTAGAAGCTGGATCGATAAATGAAGTTAGACGATCTCTTTGATAGTCCTGGAGTAAACCCGTACTCCAAATGATAGCAATACCGGCAACACCTACTAATGTCATAAAGGCTATATGGCGAGTTTGGGCTCCGCCCACAAGTAGCATCCCCATCGTTATGGCTACGAATACCAGCGCAGATCCGACATCGGTTTCCAGAAGAATTAAGCCAAGTGGAACCGAAGCAAGGAAAAGTGAATTTAGAATAGCTTTCTCACTTAGATAACCATCAAAGCGTTCGAGATAGCTTGCCAAGGCAAAAATAAACGCAACTTTACAGAATTCTGAAGGCTGCAGCTGAAATTGGCCAAATTCAAACCAAGCCCTTGTCCCATTTCGTTCTACACCTAGAGGAGTTAGAACCAGAAGAAGTAAGAGATTCGATCCCCAAAATACTATTGGGGCCAAGTCTCTAAGACGCCTATAAGGAATCGAGGATGTTACTAACATAAGGAGAGTGCCTGTGACTACAAACAAAGTATGGCGCGATAAAAAACTCTTATCGTACATTGTTGGGTCGCTACCTCTAGTAGCGCTATAGACCATGAAAACACCTGTCACCCCAAGGGTCAGACAACTTAAGATCAGTGCGAGATCAATATGAAGCCAAGGAGAAATAGGGCTTCCAGTCGGATTCAACGATGATCTCTTCCTTTGCCAACTTAGGTCGCTCATCTCAATCTCCTGAACCGATACTACTAGTTTCTGCGAATGCCTCGCCTTCGATAGGAGGCTCTTCGAGCTCATTCGCCAGCTGACGTGCTGCTTCATCTGCTTCAGCGACACTTAGAAAGCGAGGAACGATACCGTATGCGATCTGTTCGAAATAACGTCTTACAACTGGGGCTGCTACTGCCCCACCAAATCCAGCTTCTTCCAAGATTACGACAGTGACGTATTCGGCTTCAGGGTTGGGTCCCCAACCAACAAATAAAGCATAATCTGCAATAAGTGCATCTAAACTCTGCTTTTCAGATGTTCCAGTTTTTCCAGATACTGGCCAATCTTCATGTGGGAAATTCAGAAATGCATCATAGGCAGTCCCCTCTAGACCATTATCCGTTCTTCTCCATGTAGTAACGCCGGCGAGGCCATCAATAATCGGTTGTCTAAAGGCATCTGGAAGATAGAGATCGCGAGTTACTCTCGATTCAAATTGAACTTCAGTTTCTCCAGTGATGGGGTTTATAGTTCGAAGCCCAATATTAGGGGCGTACAAGGTTCCTCCATTTATAAGTGCCGCATACGCGTTCGCTATTTGTAATGGTGTAGCGAGCACATCTCCCTGCCCAATTGATGTATTTAACGTATCACCTGTTAGCCATTTATCGGTTAAGAATGCTTCTGGGTTTTCCCTGTACGCTTCCCGACGTGAATCCGGTGTAGGGATCCGCCCCCCATTCTCGTTCGCTAAAGTAATACCACTTGGTACACCAAAACCAAAATACGAAGCAGCCACCTGTGGGGATTCCAAATCGAAGCCCGGAAGAATATCGAAATGAGTTGCAAGGTTATAGAAGTAAGTATCGGACGAATACGTAAGCGCTAATCGAAGGTCCACTTCGCCATATGCAGCAGCGCCTGCATTTTGGAATTCACATGTTCCACCCTCACAAGTGGGAATGGTATATATACCCTCATCTAGGTACATCGAATTTACACCCAGTATCCCCCTAGACCCTATCAACCCTGTATCCAAGGCCGCATAGGCAGTAAACGGCTTGAAAGTTGACCCTGGAGGATATGTTCCCTGAATAACCCTGTTAAGAAGTGGAAGGCTATTCCCAGGATCAATCAGGTCATCGAATTCATCTTGACTGATACCTGATACAAATAATTCAGGGTCGTAAGTAGGGAATGAAGCCATAGCAAGCACCGACCCATCTTGAGGATTCATCACAACCATTGCACCTGCAGGCGCTTTGTAAATGATCACTCCCTCCTCTTCAAATTTTGTAGGCTGCTGGCGAGCTATATCTAATCCGTCTTTCAGGTACTCCTCTGCCATTGCCTGAAGGTCGATGTCAATAGTTAGCTGAACATCGCTTCCCGCCCTTGCTGGAATCTCTTCTACAACTTCAAGGATGTTATTGAACTTGTCTACAATCACTGTCTTTCTTCCTGGAGTTCCCCGCAAAGCATTTTCATAAAAGAGCTCAATACCCGCTTTCCCGATCTCATCATTAGCAAGATACGTCTTCTCGGCACTCTGGACTTGACCAATTTCGTCTTCGCTCAAGCTTCCCACATATCCCAACAAATGAGCTGCCAAAGTACCGTATGGATAGTCGCGTACCGTTATTACTGTTGTTCCAACCCCAGGCCATTTGTAGGAATACTCTGCAAGGTAAACTTGGAGCTCTTTAGAAATATCTGAAACTACAGGAACTTTAGCGAATGGCCCATATCGCTCTGATACATACGCATCTTCGATTTGAGCCACTTTCGTGAGTTTTCCAGAAAGACTTATCTCCCTTGCAAGGTCGAAAAAAAGATCATCTAATTTTGATGTACGAACAGTTGCCATCTCCTCTTTATCGATTGTCACGACTATTGATTTTCTATTGTCAACAAGGATTCGTCCGTTTATATCTAGGATCCTCCCTCTTGGAGCTCTCTCAATAATTTCTTCAGTTGTATTGTCCTGAACTCGTTCGATGAATTCAGTTTCTTTGATAATTTGTAAATACCACAACCGCGCAACAAGCGGTATAAACAGAGAAATAGCTACCGCACCTAAAATACCTAGTCGCAAACGCCGTGAACGATCAAGCCTTCTTAGCCTATTCATTTCTCTCAGCACCCGACAACATTATCATCCTAGCCTTCGATCAAATCCAACGGGACTTTCCCGTCTAGCATCGAATGCCCACGCCATCAGAAAATGAACTGGAACCATCAGCAAGCCGGTATACAAGCTCGAAATGACCAGTATTTTACCAAAATTCCGATTGTACAAATTCGGTTCTGCTATAAGCTCTCCAAAAGTTACAAACAAAACAAGACCTACGGTAACTGCAGCAACAGATATTGTTATTCTAATAATCCACTCAGCCTCATCTGATAAGAAGACCGCTATTTGCCCTAGAAGATACCCAACTATTGCGTAGGTCAGAGCATTTAATCCTAGTGGAGTTGCTAGGTAGAAGTCATAGAACAGGCCGCTGGAAAATCCAACTATTGCCCCACTTGTCGGACCTCCGTACCAGCCGGCAGCTATTGCTGATGCAAGAAGCAGCTCTGGCATAACTCCAAAGAATCGCATTGAAGAGAACAACTCCAACTGGAGCAAAAGAAGAAACAAGATAACAAGACAGTTCTTTATTACTGCGACACCCATTCTTTCACTCCATACTTGGTGGTTGATACAGAACGACTGTAACGAAATCGAGATTATCCATCTCACCAGTTGGCTCAACTAGTAGTTCTTTCTCAAGATTGACTTCATCTGGCACAACTTCAACCACTGAACCGACTGCAAAACCTTCAGGGTATGGACTTCTATCTAGCCCACTGGTTACCAAAATACTCCCCACTTCTACAGGTGCCCCTATAGGAATCCCGTCAATAACTCGCATTGGCTGGTCGACACCGTTACCAGTAAGGATTCCAATCTCTTTAGTGCCGATAGCAAGAACACCTATATTGACAATTGGATCGGTGATTAACCGGACGCGTGAATCTCGAAGTCCAGGATTCTCTATTCTGCCTATCAGCCCACCAGTTGAGATGACAGGCATCCCTTCCCTTACTCCACTTTGTGTGCCCTTATTAATCTCAAGCACATAGGGATCAAAGTTAGATACTGATCCGGCTGTGACTTCTGCAACTAATGTTTCTTGTCCACCAAGTCCCTGAAGTCCTAACTGGGTTCTAAGAGCTTCTAGGTCATTTACAGCCCCTTCATTGGCTATTCGGTAACTCAGTAGTTGATCTAGTTGTCTCCTTAATAAAGTATTCTCACGCTCTAATTCATCTCCGTTAGAGAATGATTCCCAAACATCACCAACTGGGCTAAACACAATGTTGGCTAAGGATCTAAATGGTTGGACTATGACAATCCCAGCTTTTTTTAAGTTTCCGATTGGAGCATAACCTCGTGCATCCAGTGAAATCAGTGTGACTGAAGTAAGGATAAGAAGAGCGAGAGCAAATCGAGAGCCACTATATCTTCGTGGCCCAGCCATACAGCAACAACCTTAGGCCTAGACCTGTGAAGAGGAGAAGAGAACCCCTTTTAGAGAATCGAAGGATTCTAAGGATTTCCCTGAGCCTAACGCTACAGCATGGAGTGGTTGAGGAGAGATACAAACTGGCATCCCAGTCTCATGTGCTAAGCACTCTGGCATACCGTTCATAAGTGCTCCACCACCAGCAAGCATGATCCCCTTCTCCATGATGTCAGCTGCTAATTCCGGTGGAGTGACGTCTAAGGTCATTTTAACTGCGTCGATGATAGCTGATAACGGCTCAGCAATTGCTTCGCGTATCTCAGAGCTTGAAGTAACAATCGTTTTTGGTAATCCAGTTATTAAATCACGGCCTCTGACTTCAGCGTAGAGCTCTTCAGTGACCCATGCGCTTGCCAGCTTGATTTTCAGTTCTTCCGAAGTTCTGATGCCAAGGGCAACACTGTATTCTTTTTTGATGTATTGGACGATGGAGTTGTCAAGCTCATCTCCTCCGACTCGGACTGACTTGTTCGCTACCACACCGCCCAAAGATATGACGGCAACTTCTGTCGTCCCACCCCCGATATCAACTATCATATTTCCGCTAGGTTCTTGGACTCGCATCCCCGATCCAATTGCAGCTGCCATGGGCTCCTCTATGATGTAAGCCGGCTTGCGTGCTCCAGCAAATTCAGCAGCTTCCTGAACGGCTCTCTGCTCGACTCCTGTTATGCCAGATGGGACGCAAATCACCATTCGGGGTTTAGCTAACCTACTTTGGTGAACTTTTTCGATAAAGTGCCGAAGCATCTGCTCGCACATATCAAAGTCTGCTATGACCCCATCTCGTAATGGCCGTGATGCCCTAATGTGATCTGGGGTTCTACCAATCATTCTTTTGGCATCAGTTCCAACTGCAAGAGCTGATCCATCCCGAATGTCGATTGCGACCACGGAGGGCTCGTTTAGCACAATTCCTTCACCGCGAACATAAACGAGTGTATTAGCAGTCCCGAGGTCAACTGCCATATCTCGACCCATAACTCCGAGTATTGAAGCCATATAATTTACCGTTCGTTTCTAGAGATTCTTATGTGCATAGCTTAGATTTTAACAAGCAAGCGTGCTTGCTCAAATCTCCGCTTCTTCTAGTGTAGAAGGAGATGCTAAAAGTGCAATCCACCTATCCAAATTGCAGCATTATTCAAAGAAGATACTTATCTCTCTTCGAGCGGATTCTGCTGAGTCAGACCCATGAACAAGATTTTCTGTAAACTGGGCGCTGTAGTCTCCACGTATTGTTCCTGGTTCAGCCTCAGCGGCA
>CETB01092229.1_pt1 | contig 14601 bp, 13 predicted proteins | sample 356381 | NCBI WGS metagenome assembly CETB01 (sample SAMEA2622545, study PRJEB7988) | marine metagenome | biome: marine biome (ENVO:00000447); feature: deep chlorophyll maximum layer (ENVO:xxxxxxxx); material: "saline water (ENVO:00002010), including plankton (ENVO:xxxxxxxx)" | depth 155 m | reverse complement strand
ACTACTTCTTCTGTAGTTTCTGGTGTAACTACTTCTTCTGTAGTTTCAGAACCGTCGCCAACAATGGCTATAGCATCACCTACATTAACTTTAGTACCTTCTTCTACTAAAATTTGCTGTAAAATACCTTCGGCATATGATTCAAATTCTACAACAGCTTTATCAGTTTCAATCTCAGCTATAGGATCTCCTATATTAACGCTTGCTCCTTCTTCCATAAGCCACTTAACAACAACACCTTCTTTCATGTCATATCCCATTTGGGGCATATTAAGTTCTTCTGCCAATTGATACCTTCCTATAAACCGATTATTTTTTTTATTTTTTCTAATACTCTTTTTGTATTTGGAACAACTTGATCTTCTAACTCAGCACTATATGGCATAGGTATATTCATGCTGTTAACTACAGAAATGGGTGCATCTAAATAATCAAAACAATTTTCTTGTATAACAGAACTTATATACGCCCCAAATGATCCTGTTTCCCAATACTCATCTAATATTACTACTTTATTAGTTTTTTTAACAGAATCAAATATCAATTCAAATTCTATAGGATTTAAAGTTCTAATATCTATTAATTCACAACTGATATTTTCTTCCTTTAATTTTGACTCCACATCTTGTGCGACAGGAATCATTCCTGACCATGCTATGATAGTTAAATCACTTCCCTCTTGGATGACTTTAGGTAAGCCTATCGGTGTTTCGTAATATGGCTCAGGGACTTCACCTGTAACTCCATATAACATTGAATGTTCAACAAATATAATTGGATTATTATCATTCAGTGCTGATCTTAATAATCCTAAAGTATCATTGGGATTAGAAGGTGCGACAACTTTTAATCCTGGAACAGAGGCATACCAACCTTCAAAACTTTGAGAATGAGTAGCCGCCAATCTACCTCCAGCTCCAGTCACAGTTCTTATTATGATTGGAACACTTAGTTGGCCGTCAGACATATAGTGCATCTTAGCTGCATGATTTACAATTTGATCAATAGCCAACAATGAAAAATTAATTGTCATTATTTCTACAATTGGTTTCATTCCAACCATAGACGAGCCAATTGCAGCGCCCACAAACCCGGATTCTGATATAGGTGTATCTATAATTTTATCGGGACCATAATCTTTATATAAATCTTTGGTTACAGCATAAGGCCCCCCATATAATCCAATATCTTCTCCCATCAAGAAAACATTATCATTATTATCTAAAGCTTCTCTAAGTCCTTTAGAAAGAGCTTGTCTTAAATTCATTTCTGCCATAATTACATTCTCAATTAATTATTTGTATTATATATTTTGTCTTCAGCAACACTCATGTCAGGAAGCGGACTGTTTTCAGCAAATTCTAAACATTCATTAATAAGAGTTTTCACTTTGTCGTTAAGTTGATTAGTTTCCTCTTCTGTTAAGATGTTATTAGTATAGCAATAATCTTTAAATAGCTCGATTGGATCTTTGTCTTTTTGCCACTGCTGAACTTCTTCATTTTCCCTGTATTCTGAAGGATCAGCCATTGAGTGACCTCTGAATCTATAAGTCATAGCTTCTATCAATATCGGGCCCCCTCCATTTCTAATTTTTTCAATAGCTTCTCGAGCAGAATCTCTAACAGTAATTACATCCATTCCGTCAATTTTAGTAGATGGCATTCCATATAAATCAGCAAATTTATATAACATTTCGGGATTAGCTGAAGATCTTTTTACATGAGTCCCCATTCCATATTGGTTATTTTCTAAATAAAATATGATTGGTAAATCCCATAGCGCCGCTAAATTCATTGATTCATGGAATTCTCCTTCATTTACTGCGCCATCTCCAAAATAACACATAACTAGACCTTTTCTTTTTTGTTTTTTTATACCAAGAGCAATTCCTACAGCAATAGGTAAATGTCCTCCTACAATTGCATGACCACCCATGAAATTCAAATTTGAATCAAACAAGTGCATAGAGCCACCTTTTCCTCTACTGGTACCATCTACTTTTCCATATAATTCAGCCATGGCTTTATTTGGGTCCATTCCTCTAGCTAAAGCATGGCCGTGATCACGATAATGAGTAATGATATAATCATCTTTGGAAAGCTCAGATATAGATCCCACAGCTATAGCTTCCTCACCTATATATAAATGCAAAAATCCTTTTATTTTGCCTTGCATATACATCCTTCCACAAGCTTCTTCAAATTGCCTGATTTTAAGCATATCGAACAAATATTTTTTTGCAGTTTCTTTATCCATAAATTATTTTAATTTTATTTATCTAAATATGTATCGCACTTCCCAGTGAGCCTAAAGCTGATTCTTTTAGTATTTCTGACATAGTCGGATGCGGGTGAACTAAATCACCGATCTCTTTAGATGAACCTTCTAAATGCTTTAAAATTCCAATCTCACCTAGTAATTCAGATACATTAGATCCCACCATGTGAGCTCCTAAAAGTTCTCCAATTTCTGAATCAAAAATTAATTTAGAAAACCCTTCAGTGTCTCCCAAACCCAATGCTTTACCACTAGCAGCTAAAGGGAATGTCCCAGTTTTAATTTTATAACCTTGTGATTTAGCTTCTTCTTCAGTCAAACCTATACTTGCAACTTGAGGTTCGCAATATATTGCTCTTGGCATATCATAATAATTATTTATAGGCTCAGGGTTTAATCCGGCAATCTTTTCTACCGCCACAACACCTTGATGTGAAGCAACATGAGCCTGTAATAATTTTCCTGTAACATCACCTATTGCATAAATATTATTAACAGAAGTATTCATATAATTGTCTATTTTGATCCATCCATTATCAAGTTCAACTCCAACATCTTCTAAGCCAATATTTTTAGTATTTGCCTCTGCACCGACTGCTACCATTAGTGTATCAAATTCTAATGTTGATTCTTTGCCATCTGTAATTATATTTGCCTTAACTGATTTATCGTTAACTTCAAGTTTTTCGATTTGAGTGCCAGTTAAAATTTTAATTCCTTTTTTCTCATATATCTTAGTTAATTCTTTGCTTACATCAGCATCTTCTTTATTTAAGATTCTGTCAGTTAACTCAATTATTGTAACTTCGCTACCATATGCATTGAATATATAACCGAATTCAATTCCTGTGGCGCCACCACCAACTATAGCAATCTTATTAGGTATTTCCTTAAGCTCTAATGCCTGCCTGCTTGTTATCACTCTTTTTTCATCAATGGGCATGTTAGGAAATTCTCTAAAATTTGACCCGGTTGCAATAACTATATTGTCTGCAGTAATTGTTTTTCCGGAATTTTGAAGTTGAATTTCATTTTTATTTGCAAGAACTGCTGCATCGGAAATAAGTTCAACATTATTCTTTTTTAATAAGAAACCAACTCCTGCTGTTAATTTTTTTACAACTTTTCTACTTCTTTTAACAGCTTCTGAAAAATCAGGAGTAAAAGTGTCAATTTTGATTCCAAACTCATTAGAATTTTTTATCAAATTTAAAACTTCAGCATTTCTTAATAATGCCTTTGAAGGAATACATCCCCAATTTAAGCACAGTCCACCTACAGTATCTTTTTCAACTAAAGCTGATTTAAAACCTAATTGTGCTGCACGTATAGCAGCAACATATCCTCCCGGTCCTCCTCCTACTACTACTACTTGATAATCGTTCAATTAAACACCTACAAGAATTTAAAGATATATTATAACAAAAAACAATAAATAACTTTTTTTAATTTTTCTTGTGTAAATAAAAAATGTAATATGAAATATAATTAAAATTAAATATTCCTAATAATAATATCAAGCAAATGATTCAAGTTGTACATCAAAATATAATCAACACATCCCCTCATAAAACCTATATAGATACAATAATTGACTCAAAATCTGGATGTAAAAATTTGAAACAAAGTATCTTGTACCTGAAAGACAAAAGTATAAAATTTCCCTCAACTAAACTCTCTCAAAAAACAGCTTATATACTAGAAGGAGAAATATCACTCATTACATTAAATCAAAATTCAAATAAAGAATTTACTCTTCAAAAAGGATCAGCATTTTTAATAAATAACGATATTGAAATTGAAATAAAAAATATGTCTAAAACATATTCGTCCATACTAATGACTCAAAGCCCTCAAGAAGAATATCAAACTTTAAGTAAGGCAAAAATCAATTGGAATAATATTAACATTATTCCAATTGTTCATTCTAAAAACCAACCACCTATACCAGCAGGTAAAGATCGTTATTTTAAATTGTTAATAGATCCTGAATTCGGTTCGAAATATGTAACTCAATTTTTAGGATACATAAAAAAAGTGAAAGCTCCTTTCCATGAACACACCTATGAAGAAGTTATTTATATAATCAAAGGAGAAGGTTTGATTCACTACAATAATAAAATCGAAGAAATTAAAGAAGGATCTAGTATCTATCTCTCTCCTGGGACAATTCACAGGTTAGAAAACAAAAATAGCAAGGTTGAACTCGAACTTTTAGGAGTTTTTTGTCCTGCAGGTAGTCCTGCAGATAAACAAGAGAGCGATGAATGAATCTGAATAAAAATTACCATTGGATTATGCTATTTTTAATATGGAGTGTATACACATGTTTTGGATTAGTAAGTGGATCATTATCCCCAATTTCACCTTTACTTATAAACAAATTAAATCTTACATATACAGAAATGGGGATAATACTAGGATTTTGGCAATTTGTTTATATTTTCACAGCTATTCCTACAGGGTCAATTATAGATAAATGGAAGTTAAAAAAATCTGTTCTAATAGGAATAATTGTAATGTTAATATCTATGATTACCAGAGGTTTAGCCATAGATTTTTATACTTTATTAATATCCGTTGCAATTTTTGGATTTGGAGGACCAATAGCATCATCTGGATCTCCTAAATTGGTGGCGACTTGGTTTAATGATTCAAAAAGAGGTTTTGCTTCTGGTATTTATACAACAGGACCTGTTATAGGAAATGCAATAGCTTTTGCAACTGCGGCAAATATATCTCTTTATTTTGATAATTGGAGAATGATATCTGTCATTTATGGAGTAATTTTGATTAGTGTAATGACATTTTGGATCTTGTTTTCTAAAAACAAAATCACAAATAAACCTAAAATACAAAAAAATCACCAATCATCATATAGAGAATTATTTAAAATCAAAACTGTTCAAACAATAATGATTTTATCTATAATATTTTTCTTTCTTAATCACTCTCTTGGAGCATGGACTCCTTCTATATTAATTGACAAAAATTTTAGCATTACTCAGGCTGGATATATTACATCAATCTGCACGCTATTGAGTTTAATTTCATTAATATTGGTAACTTCTATGTTCCCTAAAAACAAAAGAAAACAAGCTTTAATTTATATATTACTTGCATGCGCAATCGGGTGTTTGGGGATAGCCTATACTTCTGAATATATGCTAGTCGGATCAATTCTACTAGTAACCATTTTCAAAATATCACTTATGCCATTGTCCACATTAATTTTAATGGAACACAAAGAAATAGGTCCTCAAAAAATTGGAACTGCAGCAGGAATGTTTTTTGCATCTGCTGAAATTGGAGGTTTTGGTGGACCATTTACAATTGGATTACTACGAGAAATCACAGGTTCTCATCAAATCGGAGGAGTTTTTTCTTCAATATTATGCTTAATAGGTATAATAATTGCTTTAAAATTAGATAACAATGATATACCCAGGTCAATTAAAAAATTCTAGATTTAGAAAATTATGGTTTTCAGATGGTCTTGCATCAATGTCAGACCAAATTGAAATGCTAGTGATGTCATGGGTAATAATCACCAAAACTGAATCAGGGCTTATTTTGGGAATTTATAGCGCTACCAGATTTTTCAGCACTATATTTGCTCCTTTCATTGGAGGATTGATTGATAATTTCAACAAAAAATCTGCACTAATTACATCGAGGATATATATGTTTTTTCATTCGATGATATTTCTTTTAATTGCATATAACAAACAACTAGGAACATTTAGAATAATCTTTATTACTTTTTTTTATGGACTAGCAAGAACTTCAGACAGAATTTCAAGAGAATCCCTAACACAATTATTGATTTCAAAAGAAAATTTAAGAAATGCTTCAGGAATTCTAAGATCAACAATGGATTTTGCAAAAATAATTGGTCCAATAATAGGCGCGTCAATATATTCTTATTTTGGTATTACCGAAACATATATTTTGATAGGATTTTTGTATTTTTTGTCTGTAATAATTATATGTCCAATTCAAATTGAAGGGATTAATCAAAATAAAATAAAAATTGTTGACGAAATCAAAATAGGATTTAATTATCTAGTGAAAAATAAAATATTAATATCAGTTATCCTTGCGGCCGCATTAGCAAATCTAATTCTTTTTACACTTCCTGGAGCTTACTTACCTTTTATTATTAAGGATATTTTAAATGGAAACGCTTCAGATTTAGCTTTATTCAATTCGTACACTGCAATTGGAGCACTCTTCGGTTCTGTCATTATGTCAACTAAAAACTTATCAAACAATCCAGGTAAATTAATTTTTGCATCATTAATATTTTGGCATTTTACCATGCTTGTCACAAGTATAATTAACAATAAAATGATTTTAGGGATTGTTCTATTCACTTATGGTACTACTGGTTCTATTTCTATGATTAGCATGGCTGTATTAATACTAAGTATTGCAAAAAAACATATGATTGGAAGAATAATTGGGGTAAGACAGTTAGCTATATTCACATTACCTATAGGGTTAGTAATTAGCGGATATTTAATAGATGTTATTGGAATAGTAATTTCAATACAAGTTGTGTCATCAATTGGAATAATATTAACTCTGATATTAGCTTACAAATCAAAAAATCTTATGATTTATAGAAATACTAATTAAATTTATTGAAGATTAGATATATAAAGTTGTAAGCTACATTTAATTAAATCGTAATGGAGAATTTTATGTCAGATTTATCTAGGTCTGTAGCCATTGTTGGAGTTGCTGAATCAGATGAAATTGGTAAAGTAGAAAATAAGTCTAACTTACAACTTCACTCTGAAGCCGCATACAATGCTATAGAAGATGCAGGAATGAAACCAAGTGATATAGATGGAATTATCACAGCAGGAACATCAACACTAAACACTGCAGAATTTATAGGTTTAACAAACATCAAATATACTGATTCCACAGCAGTTGGAGGATCATCATTTGAAATCCATATAGCTCATGCTATGGCTGCTATTAATGCAGGTTATTGTGAAACTGTTTTAGTTACACATGGAGAAGCTGGGAGAAGTGCAAGAAATAGACCTGGTCCAAACCTTTCGGATCCAGCAAGTCAATATGAAATTCCTTACGGATTTATTGGAATGCCTATAAATTATTCTATGGCTTGTATGAGATACATGCATATGTATGGTGAGGAAAGAACACGGCAAGCACTAGCTGAAATTGCTGTTTCAACTCGTAAATGGGCTTTAAAAAACCCTAAAGCTTACATGAAAGATCCAATGACTTTTGATGATTACCACGAATCAAGGTGGATTTCATGGCCATTTCACTTATTTGACTGCTGCTTAGTTACAGATGGAGGAGGAGCTTATATTGTTACAAAAAAAGAAATAGCTAACACACTTCCTAAAAAACCTGTGTGGGTTTTAGGTGTATCAGAGAGTCATGATCATGGAATTATTTCTCAAATGCCTGATTTAACTCAAACTACTGCAAGAAGAACAGGTCCAGCAGCATTAAAGATGTCTGGGTTAACTCATGATGAAATTGACTTAGCTATGATTTATGATTCATTCACATATACAGTATTAGCCACATTGGAAAGTTTAGGTTTTTGTAAACCAGGTGAAGGTCCTGATTTTGTTGCAAACCAAAGAACCGCACCTGGAGGAGATTTTCCAATGAATACAAATGGTGGCGGATTGTCGTATTGCCATACAGGAATGTATGGAATGTTCTTGGTGCTTGAAGCTGTCAGGCAATTGAGAGGAGAAACTGGAGAGAGACAGCTTGAAAATCCAAAAACTTGCCTTATCAATGGTACAGGAGGTGCATTATCATCTACTGGAACTATAGTACTAGCAATTGATTAAATTAAGGAGTTAACAATGTCAAACGATTATAAAAAACCAATACCAAGCCCTCAAGGAGAATCAGATTTTTATTGGGAAAAAGCTAAAGCTGAAGAATTGTGGTTGAGAGAATGCCCTGTTAATGGTCCTTATTTTTATCCTAGAGACATATCACCAGGAGCTATGAGAAAAGACACAAAATGGATAAAAGCAAGCGGTAAAGCTACTCTCTTCACTTTTTCTATAGTAGAGAGAGCACCTCACCCTGGATTTATAGAAGATGTACCTTTTGTTACTGCAATAGTTCAATTAGAAGAAGGTCCATTAATGCCTACAAATATAGTTATGGATGATCCAACTCCTGAAAAATTACAAATAGGAATGCCACTTGAAGTCGTTTTTGAACACATAAATGAAAAAATAGCCTTACCTAAGTTTAAACCTGTTTAATTTAGTCTAAATTTTTCAGTACTGTAAAAGGGAAAATACCTGTAAAATGTTCATCACTCCACAAAAATTGAAGTGCATATTTTCCTATGTACATAAAATCCTCTAAAACAATATCGTGTGATACTGTTGTTGGTTCTAAAATACGCTTTCCAGACCACTCTTCTTCACAATTAGCACAACCACAATTTATTCTCAAATCTCTTGCAGTAAAAATTTTAATTTCATCTCCGAAATCAATTTCTAATTCTTTACCGTCATTAATAATTTTTACAGAATTTACCATTTTAATTTATATTTGAAATACAATTGCTTAAAATATTATAATCATCAGAATAATTGTTGCAATCATGAAATTCCAATAGAGATTTCATAAAGTAATAATTAGGGTCTAAATCAGACGCTATTGTATCTAAAAAATCTTTATATTTATTTAACACCATGGTCGCATTTTCAACTTCATTAAACCACAAATGAACAGATAACAAAGTTGTATGAACATGAGCTCTACTTGGACCAAGTTCAATAGCTTTATTTAAATATTCAACACTTTTATCTTTAAATTCAATTCTAAGATCCTTAGATTCTACAAATTTAGCTTTCTCAAAATACAAAATACCCGTTCTAGCATAAGTTTTCCAATATTCTGGATGCTGTTCAATTGCATCTAGTGCTGCTTTTAAGGCATAATCAGAAAATCCTTGATTAATTGGAGAAGGCATTTTTTCTACAGCTTGTACACCATCGTTTATTATATATGCTCGCGCAAGATTAGCCATAGGGGGGAATGTTTCAATACCTTTATCCAAATTCATGTATTTTTTTGATAATTTTTGGTCTAGTTCTTCAATATTTTTATAATCAGCAGAAATTTTAGATTCACCATAATTCCAAATATGTTTAGTTGCACGCATTATTTTTAGTTCAATATTAATAAATAATAAAGGAACAATAATAATAATTAACACTGCCAGTAAACGCCTATTTTCAATTAATATCGAAGATAACACAGTTCTCATAAGTGATAATTTACGTATTAGTTGATTATTGATTATAAATTTAGGAAAGCTCATAGAAAAATTTACTACCGTAAGTATTAAAACAGCTAATACATGGCTCTCATGTATATCAAACCAAAACATATGATGTATAAAATATCCGGCAAAAAATAAAATCACTATAAAGTTAAGATTATTAATATCTAAGTCGTTATTAAAAAAATCAAATTTCCAATTTTTAGAAGAATGTACAATAGTATTTAGCATCAAAAACAAATATGGTATAAATACAAAAACACCTCCTGTTATAAGAATATTTGAAAGTATATTATGAGTATTATCCATTTCCCAACTTGTTACATGAGTCGGAACAGAAAATTGATTATAAGGAATAGCAAAATTAGCCATGCCGTATCCAAATATAGGTTTATCTAAAAATCCGTTATAAACTGCATTGAAATTAGCAAATCTTGTAAAAAAGCCTGAATCTACAGCTCCAGAAGCACTGATATTAGTTAGTTCTTTAATTCTATCAAATAAAAGCTTACCAACCTCGAAGTAGTATAAAGCTCCAATTAATACAAGTATCAAAATTGATGAAACTGATAAAATCAAATATATATTTTTAGAATTAAATATATATTTAGTTCTTGTTGCCAACATAAGTGCAAACAATCCTGATCCTGCAATAATTCCCAAGAAAGCTGATCTTGATGCGCTCACTAAAATTGAATGAATTAAAAGACTAAGAACCAAAAAAATATATATTGAGTATAAAATGTTTTGTAATCGGATAGATAGATTTTTAAGTGATAGAATCTCAAAGGTGGTAATTATAAAGTCTCTTCTTATCATGCCTAACCCAATTAAAAAAACAAGCATAAAATACAGGCCTGCAAATCCTGGATTACCAAAAGTAAAAACCACCCTTGAAGAATCTGAATATCCTGGCATATCAAAAGCAAATATCGAATAATATTCCAATAAATAAAATATAGATAATAAAAATCCGCTAAATAAAATGAAAATAAAAATATTGTAGAATTGTTTGGTCTTGTTTAGCATACCAGACAAAATAAAAAATAAAATCAAAGTATGAATATGCCAATATAATCCTGACATTCGTTGATAATCAGACCAAAAGCTATGAGAAAAATTACCACCAAAAATTGAACTAATTATATATGCAAAAATATATAATCCATATAACCAAAAAATAAAATTCAATCTGGGTTTATATAAACTATATAAATTTTTGCTAAATAAAATACCAAATAAGTACACAGCTAAAAGTAACCAATTCAAAGAATGTACCCATATAGCTTTTGGAACTGTGTAGGGATAAAAAACTTGAAAGTATACTACAAAAGGCACACAAAATAATGCCATAATGCCTATATTCATAATCCATTTAAAATAATGCTCCAAATTCAAAGAAGAAGAAGAACTTGTGTCAATACTCTCAGGTGATTTACTTTTAAATTGTTTTAAGGATACGCTCACTATATTAAAAATTTAAGAATTATATCTAAATACATTATATAACCAATGAACCCTAACTACCTTGAGATTATGGCAGAATTAATTTAATATTTATCCACTTACATGTAATTTTATCCACGAATTTTAACTACTTATCCACAATTCAGTATAAAATTTACTAGATAATAATGTGATGTATTAATTAACACTAAATATAATTCTATACAATAAATACTAGAAAATTAATTATGTAATTAGGTGAAAAATGAAAAATAATTTCTTATCTGTTAGTGACTGGAGTGCTGAAGAGCACAAGTCATTTTTAGATCTCACAGATAAAATAAAAAGTGGTAATTATCAAAAAGTTTTGGAAGGGAAAAATATAAGTTTGGTATTTGAAAAAGCTTCGCTAAGAACTCGTGTGTCTTTTGAAATAGGTATAAAAAAATTAGGAGGAAACACCATATATCTTAACAATGATGATATAGGATTGGGCAAAAGAGAAAGTGTTACCCATATAGCAAAAAATTTAAACAGATGGGTAGATGGTATAGTGGCTAGAGTATATCTGCATTCAACATTAATTAATTTCACTCAACATACAACTATTCCAGTAATAAATGCACTCTCTGACTTAGAACACCCGTGTCAAGCATTAGCTGATATGTACACAATCTACAATCAATTCAGAAGCTTTGAAAACTTAAATTTGGTATATGTGGGTGACGGCAACAATATAGCTTCAAGCTTAGCTTTAATTTCAGCAAATTTGGGACTAAATTTCATATATTCTTCCCCGAAAAAATATCAAATTCCTAGTACAATTTTTAATAAAGCTAAAGACATCTCAGCTAAACATGAATCTAAAATGGAATGGATTGAAGATCCTCAAAAAGCTGTTCAAGCAGCTGACATAATATATACAGACAAATGGGTAAGTATGGGGATGGAAGATGAAGAAAAAACTCGTCTTATAGACTTCAAAAATTACCAAATTAATAATAAATTAATTTCCCAAGCTAAGAAAAATGTTTTTATAATGCACGACATGCCAGCAAAAGAGGGTGAAGAAATAGAGCACGGAATCATAGATTCCGAATCTTCTTTAGCCTATGAACAAGCCGAAAACAGATTACATTCTCAAACAGCTTTATTATACAAATTATTTTCTTAATTGGATGTATTTTGAACAAATTCAACGTTGCGCTAATTGGAAGACCAAATGTAGGAAAATCAACGCTTTTTAATAGATTAATAGGAAAGAAAAAAGCAATAGTTAGCACAATCCCTGGAACAACGCGAGATAGAATCAAAGGAGAAATAGATCACAATGATCAAATTATCAATATCACAGATGTTGGAGGATTCACAGACGATCAAATAGATCAATTTTCAGATGAAATAAAAGAACAAATTAATTATTCATTAAATAATTGCGATCTGATAATTATGATCACAGATGGTAATGAAGGAATCACTTCAACAGATAAAAACGTTGCACAAATTATAAGAAATACTAATAAAAAATCAATATTAGTTGTGAATAAAATTGACAACAACGAAAAACAATATAACATTAATGACTTTTTTGAACTTGGATTTGAAAATATTCTAGGGATAAGTGCATATCATAATCTCAAAATAGATTTATTAGTGGATGAAATAATTGATAATATTCCCAAGATCACAAATGATGTTTCTTCAAACTACAAGAATGAAATCAAACTTTCTATAGTTGGTAGGCCAAATACCGGTAAATCAACTTTATTTAATACCTTATATGGAAGCAAGCGATCTATAACTAGTGATATACCTGGAACCACAAGAGACAGCATTGATTATGATATTACAATCTCAAATCAACTTTATAATATAGTAGACACACCAGGTATACGTAGAAGAGGGAAAATAGATAACTTTATCGAACAAGTCAGTGTAAGCAAAGCAATCGATTATATATCAGAATCAGATGTAAGTATATTATTAATTGATATTACTGAACCTGCAACAAATCAGGATTCTCAAATAATTAAAACTATACTGAATTCAACAGATGGCATTATTATTGCAATTAATAAATCTGATTTAATAAAAGAAAAAAGTTTGATTCAAAACGAAATAGAAAATAGAATTAGAGATGAATTTAAATTTCTTAAATTTGCTCCAATAATTACAATTTCCGGATTAAATGGATCAAATATTAAAAAATTATTGTCTTTAACTAACACTATTCACGCCAGATCTAAAGTTATTCATGATTCTGATAAACTAAATAATTTTATCATGAGTAAAATTGCACAAAATTTACCAAAAAACAAACCAAATCAAACATTACATATTTATGGAATAATGCAGAATAATAATTATCCTAATGTATTTGAAATCACAGTTAACAATCCAAAGTTCGTGCATTTTTCATATAAAAGGTATTTAGAAAATGTTATAAGAGAAAATTTTGATTACGAAGGTGTTATCATAAAAATGTTTTTCAAAAGTAGGAGAAAAAAATAGAAAATTATGTCTATCCTATAATTATTAGTTACCTTATAGGATCAGTACCATTTGGTTATATAATAACAAAATTGATTTCAAGTAAAAATGTTCTTGAAATTGGTAGTGGTTCTACAGGAGCAACAAATGTTACTCGTGCTTTAGGCTTAAAGCTTGGTATAACAGTTTTCTTTATGGATTTTTGTAAAGGATTTATCCCAATATTAATATTCAGGCAAATATTAGAAAACGATTTGGCTATAGCTCTTTCAGCTTCTAGTATAGTATTTGGACACTGTTGGCCGATTTTTTTAAAATTCAAAGGAGGTAAAGGGGTTGCGCCTGGTGTTGGTACATTTACCGCTTTAGCTTATGAGATTGTATTATTACCAACTATTATTTCGCTTATATTAATAATTAAAACGCGAACAGCTTCAATTGGTTCGTTAGTTGGATCAATTTTTTCATTTATCCCATTTATTATATTAATTATACTAGGAATTTATGAATTAGAATATTTACTATATTATTTTATAAGCATGTTAATCATAATCATCAGGCACAAAGAAAATATTTATAGGTTAATTAACAATAATGAAAGAAAATTTTAAAATATCAGATATCACAGTAGTAGGGAATACCACTTGGGGGCAAGCGCTATCCTATTTAATTCAAAAAAAAAATAATAAAGTTACAATTTTATGTAGAAACACAAGTGAAGCATCAGATAGATCTAATAAAATTGAAAAATCTCAAAATTTATCTGAAAATATTCACTTAAGTTCGGACATATCGAAAACTCTAAACCAAACTGATCTTCTGATTTTAACATTCCCTTCGCAAACAACAAGAAAAAATCTGCAAATACTCAAACCCTATTTCAAATCATCTCATAAATTGCTTATTGCTTCAAAAGGAATAGAAAAATCAACAGGGAAAAGAATTTCAGAAATCATATTAGAAGAATTACCATATTGTAAAAAAGAAAACATTGCAGTTATATCAGGGCCAAATCTGGCTAACGAAATCTATAATGGGCAATCAACTAGCTCTGTTATTGCTTCTGCAAATAT